>ENA-ORTN01003338-ORTN01003338.1-human-gut-metagenome-genome-assembly--contig:-NODE-3338-length-11356-cov-7.395983_pt1 | contig 11356 bp, 9 predicted proteins | sample MGYA00242070_ERZ509189 | MGnify/ENA primary metagenome ERZ509189 (study PRJEB26280, sample SAMEA2338821) | human gut metagenome | biome: human gut; feature: human-associated habitat; material: faeces...
CTTTCCTATGATGCAATGACTGCACATACTGCAGTCGTTTTTACACGATACATGATGTTGTCGCTGGAAAGCAGGGAATCCAATGATAATCGATCCCTGCGCGAGCTTTTTCTATACTTTTCAGATGAAATGTCTGATATCACATGGATACAGGCTTTTCAAATGTTACTTCAAATGTTCCGGACAATGCTTTTAGATAACACCGAGCTTTCAGATGAAAAAATCAACGAGATTCAGCAACAAAAAGGGGGCTTATCGAAATAAATCGGTAAGCCCCCCTTACATGTGTATCCATTTCTTTTTTAACTATCCACATCCATTAGAACTGATGTACTCCCGGCGCAAGTTCATGTCTCTCCCCATTCGGTAGCACTACTTCTGCCACCGTGTTCACCGGAATAACAAACTCGAACGTAATCTTATTACCTTCGTATTTCCATCCGCTCTCAATTGTTCCAACCGGAGAATCATACACTGCCTTTGCATGCGATAATTCCTTGCATGCGATTGGTTTTATTGTGATTTTTCTTCCTTCCTGCTGAATTCCGCATACGCCACCGATCAGCCATCCGGTAATTGCACCATAGGAATAATGATTCAGAGATTCGCTTGGTTTTCCTTCTTCATTGATACCATCCCATGTCTCCCAGATTGTCGTGGCACCTTTCTTCACGGCATACAGCCATCCCGGTGCAGACTCCTGAAGCAGAAGTTTGAATGCGGTATCTTCATATCCGTATTCGCACAGTATACCGCAGATTGCCGGTGTTGTCAGGAATCCGGTGTTCAGATGATAGTCATTTGCAAGCACCAGTTCGTTCAGCTTCTCTGCATTCTTCGCACAGTTTTCTTCATTCACAAGGCCAAACTGAATCGGACGGATGTACTGACACTGACGCTCTGATTCTACCACGCCGTCTTTCGTAAAGATTTCCTCAAATGCTTTCTTGGCGTTTTCTGATACTTCACGGTAATGTGCCGCATCCTCTTCTTTGCCGAGAATCGCTGCAATCTCAGACAACGTTTCCCCGGAATGTGCGAAATATGCGGTTGCAACATCAAAGTTTCCGTTCTGCATAGACATCATTGGATTGGTTCCCGGCTCGCACCACTCACCGTAATCAATACCCGACTGAATTGCATTGTTCTCTGCACGGCTTTCCAAAAAGGCATACCAGTTCTTCATCATTTCATAATGCATCTCAACCGGAATGCCGAGACCATTTAACAAAGTTGCGGCATCGGATTCTGCTTCCCATCCGTTCATGGCTGCGAATTCGCCTTCCAGTTCGCTGGCTTTCATACCATCTTCATCGGTGAAATCCTCTTTTGCATAGATGGCTTCTTTTTCTTTCATGATCTCATAGAGTCTTGCATTTCCCATCATAACAGTATCCAGTACCGGATATTCATCATATTTGAAATGATCCTGCTGCAGGAAAGAAAGGCGCTCACCTGGTGTGATGATAACTTCACCGTTCGTTGGTTCAAGCTGTCCGGACAGGATTTTTAAAAATGTAGATTTACCTGCACCGTTTGCTCCAATCAGACCGTAGCAGTTTCCTTCTGTAAATTTAATATTAACATCTTCGAACAGGGCTTTTTTACCAACCCGTAATGTTACATTACTTGTACTAATCATATTGGTTTGTATTCTCCTTGTCGTTTGAATCTTCGTTGATAGTGACTGCGCCCGGATTTGCAGACGCTGACTAGCATATAGTACCAGAGATAAAGGAAAATAGCAAGGGAAGTTCCTCTTTTCCTTCTATGAAAAAGGGTATATAATGATAGCAGTATCATACGCAGAGCTGTCGGTGGCAGGTTCTGTAGATAAACGATAAAAATGCGCAGACAAATTTACGAAGATTATAAAGCTAAAGAGAGGTAAGGCTTATGGTAAAAGCAACATTAGTACTGGAAGGCGGGGCAAACCGCGGAGTATTTACATCTGGAGTTCTTGATTATCTGATGGAAAAGGACATGTATATGTCCAATGTGATCGGCGTATCGGCAGGTGCGTGTAATGCGGTTGATTATGTGTCGAAACAGGCTGGGCGGAGCCGGGAATGTGTGATCCATCGTGAGAAAGAATACGATTATGTATATGGTTTAAAGAAGACCCTGAAAGAAAAAGCCCTGATGGATATGGATATGCTGTTCGATAAATTTCCGAACGAAATTTATCCATTTGATTTTGAGACTTATTTTGCATCTGAGATGGAATGTGAGCTGGTGGTTACGAACTGTATCACGGGAGATGCGGAATATCTGTCGGAAGATAAAGATCCGGAACGCCTGATGAAGATCTGCCGTGCATCGAGCAGTATGCCGCTTGCGGCACCGATTGCAAATGTAGACGGAATCCCGTATATGGACGGCGGCCTTGCTGATTCCATTCCAATCGAATATGCACTGGAAAAAGGAAATGACAAGATTGTTGTAGTATTGACGAGAAATCCGGGCTACCGCAAGAAGAGAGCGGTAAAAGCAACGGAACAGCTTTATAAAAGAGCTTATAAGAAATATCCGAATCTGGTACGTACGATCATGACAAGAAATGCTGTATACAACAAGCAGATGAAACTGATCGAAAAGCTGGAAGAAGAAGGAAAGATATTCGTGATCCGTCCGCTGATCCCGACTGTGTCCCGTATGGAAAAGGATTATGACAAGCTGCAGCATTTCTATATGCATGGAAACAGACTGATGAAGAAAGAATATCAGGGACTGCTGGAGTATCTGAACGAATAAATATAAAAGCAGATTATAATGTTTATGGAAATAAACAGAGTAAGAAAAATAAAAACAGGATGAGACAGAGAATGGAACCAAGAACATTACTAGATTTTATGGGCGTGGCAGAACGCCTGAAATGTAATATGCGCCATTCCAGAACGGCAGAGAACAGACGGGAAAGTGTAGCAGAACATACCTACCGTCTGTGCGTGTTTGCATGGCTGGTAAAAGAAGAATTCCCGGATTGTGATATGGACAAGGTGATGAGGATGAGTCTGTTCCATGATCTGGGAGAAGCAGTGACCGGAGATATTCCGGCATTTGTGAAGACAGATTCTGACCGGGAAGTAGAAGAAAGTGCAATCAGCAATGTGACAGCGATGCTCCCGGAAAGGGAACGAAAAGAACTGGATGCGCTGTTTGATGAACTGGAAAAAACAGAGACGATGGAAGCGAAAATCGTACATGCACTGGATAAGATGGAAGCATTGATCCAACATAATGAGGCAGATATTGCAACGTGGCTTCCACTAGAATATGATCTTCAGATGACTTATGGAGAAAAAGAATGTAAGGCGGATCCGTATCTTGCGAAGCTGCGTGAAGTGATCCGACAGATATCGGCAGATAAGATTGCCTCAGAGGGAGAAGAAAGGGGACAGTCTTACTATATAAGAAAAGGTGTGGAGAATATGCATCTGGAAGAAGTGGCAGCACTTCTGCACAGTACGGACTGGGCAAAAGACAGAATGGAAGAGCTGATCAGAAAAAGTATGGAGAATGCCTGTCCGTATGGACTATTTCTGAGTGACTGCATCAGTGAAGGCGGAAAAGACAGGCAGATCGGATTTGCGAGAGTTCTGACGGATGGTGTGACGACATTTTACCTGATGGATCTGGTCATAGAAGAAGCGTATCGCGGGCAGGGGTTTGGAACAATCATGATGAATCAGATCATGAAGGAAAACGGGCATCTGTATGGTATGCTTCATACACAAACTGCAAAAGCATTTTATGAAAGATATGGGTTCCGGGAAATAGAAAATACAAAGAAAACAGAAGAAATATATATGGAAAAACCGTGTGGCTAAAAATAGCTACACGGTTTTTTGTTCAAAAGGAAAAGGCTAAAGTATTCAGGATTTTCTGATATCTATAGATCTTCCAGGTTAATATCGCGGGGCGTTTCCATATGTTTCAATGTAATCTCATAGATGTGGGAAGCATCGCCATTCTTCATACAATCCAAAATTGCCATATGTTCTTCGTAAGTCTGTTCCATACGGCCTTTATGTGCAAGGGAGAGTTCAGCCAGCCGTTTCATGCGGTACATGAACATGGCGAATACATTTGAAAACTGTTCATTTTCCAGATAATCTATGATTTTTGTGTGAAACTGAAAATCATATTCGGAAAATTCTTTGATAGAATGTGTAGTTTCCATAATATCGTTCATGCACTCCATGATCCAGTCTAGCTCTTTAAAAAGCTTTTTCGCTTTGCGGGTAGAAGAAGCTTTACTGATCTGAACGGTGCAGTATGTTTCCAGTGCAGAACGTACCTGAAATGTTTCATTTACATCCTTCCGGTTCATCTGATGCAGCATAAATCCTTTGCTGGGAATAATATCAATATAACCTTCCTGTGCAAGTCTGTGCACGGCATCTCTTAGCGGGGTGCGCGAAATTCCAAGTTCTTTTGATAATTTTGTCTCGGAATAGACTTCCTGATAGGAAAAATGATTCTCCATGATCAATTTCTGGAGATAATTATAAGCTTGTTCATTGAGTGGTGTCATAGTAACTCCTTATATTTCACGATAATTATTTATTTAACAAAATTCATGCGTTTTTCGCTATAAATATCATACAATACGGGCTGAAAACGGTCAAGTGAAAAGGAAAACAAGGGTGAAAAAAGTTGTCTATAATGTTAAGAAAATAACGAAAGAAAAGCGATGTATATGTTAAAAATAGACAAAAATAGAGGCGTAAAACTGGTGAAATAAGAGAAAGAAAAATAACGTCTTGACCGGTATACCGGTATGTAGTAAAGTGTAGTCAGAAACAAAAAAGAACGACATATTTCACTGATCCGAACGGAAATGAACAAGTGTAAACTATGTTGTGAAAGTAAACGATCATGTGGAGTGAAAAAGAGAAAGGATGTATGAAAATGAAAGTAGGATTTATTGGACTTGGTATCATGGGAAGACCGATGGCAAAGAACTTATTGAATGCAGGTGTAGAGCTGCTGGTATCTGATTTAAATAAAGAAGCAGTTGCAGATGTTGTAGCAGCAGGAGCAAAAGAAGCAACATACGCAGAGATTGGTGAGCAGTGTGGAAGAATTATCATCATGGTTCCAAGCGGAGCAATTTCCAAATCTATCTTATTTGATGAAGACGGTGTTGCATCGACCATCAAAGAAGGAACCGTTGTATGTGATATGAGTTCTGTAACACCGGTAGAATCAAAGGAATGCTACGAAGGACTGAAAGATAAAGGTGTAGGATTCGTAGATGCACCGGTATCCGGAGGAGAGCCTGGAGCTGTTGCAGGAACACTTGCAATCATGGCCGGAGGAGATCAGGAAGACTTCGATGCAATGAAAGAGTATTTTGACATTCTTGGATCTTCTGCGTTACTGATTGGTGGAAGCGGAAGCGGAAGTGTTACAAAGCTTGCAAACCAGGTAATCGTTAATAACACAATTGCAGTGGTATCTGAAGCATTTGTACTTGCTACAAAAGCAGGAGCAGATCCGGAAAAAGTATATCATGCGATCCGCGGAGGACTTGCAGGAAGCGCAGTACTTGATGCCAAGATCCCGATGATCATCGAGCGTAACTTCAAACCAGGCGGACCGATCAGAATCAACCATAAAGATATTAAGAACGTAGTAAATACAGCACATTCGATCGATGTACCGATTCCATATACAGCACAGCTTTATGAAATCCTTCAGACACTGAAGATCCACGGACATATGAATGATGATCATGGCGGAATTGTTCAGTATTTCGAAAAACTTGCTGACGTAGAAGTAAAAAAGACGGAAGAGTAAAGGAGAATGAACATGGCATTGAATGCAGAAGTATTAACTTCATATAAGAAGATTGACGAAGCTTATATCGATGAACTGTTAAAGAAAGAAATTGAAAAGAATAATAAAAAGATCGTTGTCTTAGACGATGACCCGACAGGAGGTCAGACGGTACCTGACATTTCCGTATACACAAACTGGGAAAAAGATACAATCCGTCAGGGATTTGATGAGGAGAATAACTTATTCTATGTCCTGACCAACTCCAGAGGATTTACAGCGGAACAGACAACCAAGGCACACAATGAGATCGCTGCAGTGGTTGACGAAGTCGCAAAAGAGACCGGAAAAGAATACATATTCATCAGCAGAAGTGATTCTACTCTTCGTGGACATTATCCACTGGAGACAGAGCTTCTGAAGAAGAACTATGAAGCTAATACAGGAAAGACGATCGACGGTGAGATCCTCTGCCCGTTCTTCAAAGAAGGCGGAAGATATACAATTGATAATGTACATTATGTAAAATACGGTGAAGAGTTGATTCCTGCGAATGAGACAGAGTTTGCCAAAGATAAGACATTTGGCTACAGTGCAGCGACAATGCCGGAGTATGTAGAAGAGAAGACAAAAGGGGCATACAAAGCTTCCGATGTTACCTGCATTTCACTGGAAGATATCCACGATATGAACATCGACAAGATCGAAGAAGCGCTGATGGAAGTGAAAGACTTCAATAAGATCATTGTAAATGCTGTGGATTATGCAGATGTAAAAGTATTCTGTGTGGCATTGTACAGAGCAATGGCAAAGGGAAAAGTATTCATGTTCCGTACGGCGGCAGCTATCGTAAAGGTTATGGGCGGAGTAACCGATCAGCCGCTTCTTAGCAGAGAACAGATGGTGGTAAAAGAGACAGACAACGGAGGAATCATCGTTGTAGGTTCTCATACAGATAAGACTACAAAACAGGTGGAAGAACTGAAGAAACTGACAGACATTGAATTCATCGAACTGGATGCAACACTTGTAAAAGATGACGAAGCATTTGAAAAAGAAGTAAAGAGATGTCTGAATCTGGAAGAGACTTGCATTAAAGCCGGAAAGACAGTCTGCTGTTATACAACAAGAGCACTGATTACTGCTGATACAGGTGATAAAGAGGATGAGTTAAGATTATCTGTAAAGATCTCCGATGCAGTACAGTCACTGGTTGGACGTTTAAGTGTAACACCAAGCTTTGTAATCGCAAAAGGCGGAATTACATCCAGTGATGTAGGAACAAAAGCTCTGGCAGTAAAGAAAGCGAATGTTCTTGGTCAGATCAAGCCTGGAATCCCGGTATGGCAGACAGGAGAAGAAAGTAAATTCCCTCTGACACCATACGTTATCTTCCCTGGAAACGTAGGTGAGGTCACAACATTAAGAGAAGCTGTGGAAGTGCTGACAGCAAAATAAATAACAAAACATGTCAAAAACAGACAAGACGAAATAGGCAAAACGCAACCGATCATTATCCTGCCGCTTCTGATCGCGACAGCAATGAGATTCATTCAGGGATCAGGAACTGTAGCAATGACGACAGTTATTTCTGGGTAGTAAACAGAACCTTAGGTGTCAGCGAGGCGAAAGATCAGTTAACGATCTGGTCTGTAACATCAACGGTAGCATGGGCTGTCGGTGTAGTTGAAGTGTTGATACTTAATATATTTATGTAAAGAATATCAGGAATTCTTGTATACTTTGATATACAAAAATGAGCTGGCCGGAAAGTGTGGAATGAGTAGTGCCCCATAATTTCCGACCGGCTTTTTTATATCAAAGTATGTAAGGAAATGTATTGTTGGCTAGCTAAATAAAAATAAACAAAAATAAACATGATATATTGTGAAAACAAACAAAAAGATTGATAAAAAATAGATTATATTGACATAAATAAACATTAGAGATAAAATAAAACATAAACGAACAGTATAAAACGTTTGAAAATGTGAAAAAAGGAGAATGATTATGCCGCAGTGTGTTGTAATCGCAGATGACCTGACAGGGGCCAATGCAACAGGAGTATTACTGAAAAAGATGAATTATAAAGCATACACAGTTATGAACACAGAACGGATCGAACTGTCTACTTTGTCGGACTGTGACTGTGTATTATACCCGACAGACAGCAGAGGAGTAGATGCAAAAATCGCATATAACCGGGTATACAATGTCTGCAATCTGCTTAAGGATGACGATGTCAAAGTATATGCCAACCGGATTGACAGTACACTTCGCGGAAATCTCGGAAGTGAGACCGATGCGATGCTGGACAGCCTGGGAGAGGATTATATAGCAATTGTGGCACCGTGTTTTCCGGCTTCGGGAAGAATTATCTGTGGCGGATATATGCTGGTGGACGGATTGCCGTTACATAAGACGAATATTGCAGTTGACCCGAAGACACCGGTGAAGATATCAGAAGTAGGAGAACTTTTTAAGCAGCAGAGTAAATATCAGGTATCTACGATCTATATGAAAGATCTGATGCATGGAAAGCATTATCTTGCTAATCTGATGAAAAAATGTGTGGAGGAAGGAAGCCGGATCATCACTTTAGACTGTATTACACAGGAAGATCTGGACTTGATCGCCGATGCAGTGATCACCAGCGGATTAAAAGTGATTGCCGTAGATCCGGGAGTATTTACTGCAACGTTATCCAGAAAGCTGATCACGCCGAATAAGAAAAAACAGAAGACCAAGATCCTTGCAGTGGTAGGAAGCGTGAATGCCAATACCACGGCCCAGATGGAAGAATTGTGGCTTTCACAGAGAACGCATAATGAATTCGTTCATACAAGAGAACTTCTGGAAGGTGAAAAACGCAGAGAACTGGAGATCAGAAGGGTGGTCAATTCCATTCTGGGTGAATGCGACAGGAATAATATATCAACCGTAACCGGAGACGGAATCTATCCGGAGAACAGAATTGATTTTACACCGTATATGGAGCGATATCAGTGTTCACTGGATGAAGTGACAGAAATGATCAATAGTGGATTCGCGGAGATCACGTATCGTATCTTCAAGGCAGAAGATACATTCAAAGGACTGTATACAAGTGGCGGGGATATCACAGTTGCTGTCTGTAAAAAGTTCGATACCGCAGGCTTAAGTCTGTTGGATGAAGTACTTCCGCTTGCAGCTTACGGACAATTCTTAAAAGGAGAGTTTGAAGGTGTACATATCATTACCAAGGGTGGAAGTCAGGGAAATAAAGATGCGATCAATAAGTGTATTACTTATTTGAAAGAAAAATTATATATCTAAGAAAGGGTGAGAGAAATGAAGAAACCAGTTATTGCAATTCCAATCGGAGATCCTGCGGGAGTAGGACCGGAGATTGTAGCAAAATCCATTGCATCCGATGAGGTGTTCCAGATTGCGGTGTGTGTCATCGTCGGAGATCGGAAGGTCGGAGAAAAAGCAATCGAGATCACAGGAGAGAATTTGAAGATCAATGAGATCAAAGAGCCGGAAGAGGCAGTCGATGAAAAAGGAGTCCTGAACCTGATCAATCTTGACAACGTGGATATGGATACATTTGCCTATGGAAAAGTCAGCGCTATGTGCGGAAAAGCAGCGTATGAATACATTGCAAAGAGTATTGAACTGGCAAATGCGGGAAAGGTCGATGCAGTGGCTACTACTCCGATCAACAAAGAATCCCTTCATGCGGCAGAAGTTCCGTATATCGGACATACAGAGATCTTTGGAGCACTGACACATACAGAAGATCCGTTGACAATGTTCGAGACGAATGGAATGAGAGTATTCTTCCTGACACGTCATGTATCGTTAAGGCAGATGCTGGATATGATCAAAAAAGACAGGATCATTGATTATGTAAAACGCTGTACTAAGGCATTGGAAAGACTCGGTGTGAAAGAAGGAACTATGGCAATTGCAGGGTTAAATCCACACAGCGGAGAACATGGACTCTTTGGCTGGGAAGAAGTCGAAGAGATCATGCCGGCAATCGAAGAACTGAAAGCGGAAGGTTATGATGTGGCAGGTCCGATCGGGGCGGATTCAGTATTCCATCAGGCAGCGCAGGGAAAATATACCAGTGTATTATCGCTGTATCACGATCAGGGACATATCGCAACCAAGACACTGGACTTTGAAAAGACGATCGCAATCACAAATGGTATGCCGATCCTTCGTACATCGGTAGATCACGGAACTGCATTTGACATCGCAGGAAAAGGAATCGTAAGTGCGGTCAGCATGATCGAAGCAATCAGACTTGCAGCAAAATACGCACCGAATTTCACGGGAAAACATGAAAAATAAAATTAAGAAATAAAACGAAAAGGAATTGCGGCAGGTAAATAACTGCTGTAATAAAAAGAGAGAACATAGGAGGTCTGCATTATGGTAAACGGACTTAGTGGGGAAAGGATGTTGATTGGTCTGGCGGTAGGTATCGCAGTCCTGATATTCCTTGTGTTAAAGACAAAAATCCAGGCATTTCTTGCCTTGATCATCAGTACAGTTGTAGTTGGTGTGATTGGCGGCATGCCACTTACAAACATTACAATCGAAGTAGACGGTGTTGAGAAGACATTTGGTATTGTAAATTCGATCACTTCCGGGTTTGGCGGAACCTTAGGAAGTATTGGAATCATTATCGGATTTGGTGTTATGATGGGCCAGATCTTTGAAGTAACAGGTGCAGCCAAGAGAATGGCACATACATTCTTAAAACTGTTCGGTAAGAAGAGAGAAGAGGAAGCTCTTGCACTGACAGGATTCCTGGTATCTATCCCGATCTTCTGTGATTCCGGATTCGTTGTACTGGCACCGATCGCAAAGGCAATCTCCAAAGCAACGAAGAAATCCGTGATCGGACTTGGAACAGCCCTGGCAGCAGGACTTGTAATCACCCACTCCTTAGTACCACCGACACCGGGACCGTTAGGTGTCTGCGGAATCTTCGGAGTAGACGTAGGAAAATTCATCTTACTGACACTGGTACTTGCACTTCCGATGGCAATTGCATGTATCGCATACTCAAGATTATTCCTTTCTAAGAAATATTACAGAATCCCGAACGACGAAGGCGAGATCGTAGAGATGCCTTATCAGGAGCCTAACTACGAGGCAGCATTTGCAATGGATATGACAGGAGTTCCGGGAGCACTGGAATCCTTCATGCCGCTGATCATCCCGATCATCCTGATCCTGATCAACACAGTAGCAACAGCAATGGGCAAGACAGAAGGATTCATGAATATCCTTGTATTCCTTGGACAGCCGATCGTAGCAGTCGGACTCGGACTGATCGTGGCAATCCTGACACTGGGAAGAAGCCTTGACAGACATGAAGCCCTTGCAGAGATGGAAAAAGGAATGGCATCAGCCGGAATCATCATGTTAGTAACAGGTGGCGGCGGAGCGCTCGGCCAGATCATCAAAGACTCCGGACTTGGAACATTTATGGCAGAAGGGCTTGCAAAGACAGCAATCCCGATCATTATCCTGCCGCTTCTGATCGCGACAGCAATGAGATTCATTCAGGGAT
>ENA-ORTN01003346-ORTN01003346.1-human-gut-metagenome-genome-assembly--contig:-NODE-3346-length-11321-cov-9.051127_pt1 | contig 11321 bp, 8 predicted proteins | sample MGYA00242070_ERZ509189 | MGnify/ENA primary metagenome ERZ509189 (study PRJEB26280, sample SAMEA2338821) | human gut metagenome | biome: human gut; feature: human-associated habitat; material: faeces...
CGCCAGCCGGTATTAAGCTTTTCGGAGAAGTTTCCGGAGATGCGGATGAAGCGGTAGAAGCTTTTATCAATGAAACACTTGTGTATAATCCAAATGTGAAGTGTTCTCATCATGAGCATAGTCATGGGGAAGGACATACCTGTGGTGAGCATGGATGTGGAAGCCACAGCTGTCATTAAGAAGAATAACAAAAATAATAATACGAAGGATGCACCAGGGTAATGGAGAAGTTACCATAGTGCATCCTTTTTGTGTTATTTTCCAATCTGAAAGAGTTCTATGGAGTACTTTATAAAATGTTTGCAGGTTCAGGTGAACGTGCGGTTTCTGAGTATGGATATAAATAATTTTATGATGTAATCTCAAAGATAAGATAGTATAATAGGATACAGAAAAATCTTTTGGAGGTAAAAAAATGCCAGATGCTAGAGGAAACAAGATAAGCTGCTCTAATTATCAGTGTGAGATCGAACTGACTGTGGAAATACTGAGCGGAAAGTGGAAGGCACTTCTTATATGGAATCTTCATCAAAAGGGAACCATCCGGTACAATGAATTCAGAAAACAGATTCCTTCAATCACTCAAAAAATGTTAACACAGCAGTTAAGAGAATTGGAGAAGTATGGAATTATTTCCAGAAAAACTTATCCTACTGTACCGCCAATGGTGGAATATTCACTGACAGAAATAGGTAAAGAACTGATTCCCATCATGGAAGCCATGGATCACTGGGGAAAGCAGTATGTGAAGGAATATCATAAAAATAAAGATGATGAATAATTTTTTTGTCTCATATCCTACCAAAAAGTGCGTTTCATACTAAAAAGTGCCTTCTTCACAAATAAGAATAATAAGTTAAAATAATAACAAACAAAGAAATACACACCTTATGTCCAAATAAACAGGGTGTGTATTTTCGTGCAAAAAGAAAAAAAGGAGAAGGTAAAATGGACACAGAAAAGAAATTAAGGAAAGGATTATTGTTAGGTATTCTGGTAGGAATTGCATGGGGACTGGACGGTGTATTAATGGGGAGACTTGGACTGAATTCGATTTTTACGGATTCTGCCTATGCATTTTCTAAGGGGATTTCAGAAAAAAGCTTTCTGTATTCTCCGTTAGTGACAGCTTTTTTTCATGAAAGCTTCTGCTTTCTATGGGTTGCAGTGGTCCTGCTGTATCACAAACAACTGAAACAGGTATTTAAGCTGCTGTTTACAACGAAAAAAGGGAAGGCAACAGCAATTGCGGCTCTGGTTGGTTCTCCGATCGGAATGAGTGCATATCTGCTGGCTATTAAGTATGCAACTGCACCATATGCTTCCAGTATTTCTGTAGTTTATCCGGGTGTTGGTGCGATATTGTCTTACCTGATTCTGAAAGAACGTTTATCTCTTCGGGCAGTTACGGGAATAGCGATCAGCCTGACAGGCTCGTTTATGCTGGGATTCCGTCCGACGGGAGATATTCCGGATACTTTTCTGAAAGGAATTCTATTTGCAGTTATTGCAGTATTCGGATGGGCTTCCGAGGGAGTTATCATAGGATTTGTCATGAAATACAGCAAGGGAGAGGATCATGTGGAAGCAACACCACAGCAATGTCTTTGCCTGAGATATTTTATTTCGATGATTGCCTATGCACTGGTAGTTCTTCCTGCAATTCAGGGATATCCGATGGCAAAGGAAATTGTGACATCAGGTCTGGTAGTGAGATATGCAATGATTGCAATTTTAGGAGCGATTACGTATTTATCCTGGTATAAAGCAGTGGACTTAGTGGGGTGTGCTATGGGAACCGCATTAAACAGCACAGCCGCTCTTTGGACAATTATATTCAGTGCAGTATTATTTGGAAGTAAAATCTCATTGTGGCTTGCAATATGGGGAGTGGTTATCGTTGCAGGTGTGTTTGTTTTTGCGATTGATCCGAAAACATGGAAAAAAAATATATCAAATAAGAAGCAGAAGTAAGAAACGAGGAGGGATATTATGTTAAAGCAGAGCGTAATTGATAATATGAAAGAAATTGCGGAACACTGTATGGGAGAAGAAACAGCTGCATGTGTTGCAACGTGTCCTATGCACACAAATGTAAAAGAATATGTTCGATTAATCCGGGAAGGGAAAGGAGAAGAGGCAATAAAAGTTATCCGAGACCAGCTGTTTTTACCGGGAACTCTGGGAAGAATCTGTGCGCACCCTTGCGAAGGAAAATGCAAATGGAACGAAGGGAAGAGTCCTATGGCGATTGCATCCTTAAAAAGATATGCAGCAGATCATTTTGACCGGGAAGAAGACTGGAATCTTTCCTGTAAGGACGAAAATGGGAAAAAAGTAGCAGTGATCGGTGCCGGACCATCCGGATTGCAGGCAGCATTGGAACTGAGAAAAGAAGGCTGTCAGGTTACCGTGTTTGAAAAAATGCCTGTAAGAGGAGGAATGCTTCGAATCGGCATTCCGGCATATCGTCTTCCAAGAACAATTCTGGAACGAGAGATCAGCTACCTGGATCGTCTGGGGGTAAAATTTGAATTAAATTGTGAAATCGGAAAGAATAAACCGTTTAGTGAAATTCTGGAAAATTTTGACAGTGTCATTGTTGCAGTGGGAAAACAGCAGGGGCGTGTTGACAGAAGTCTGGATCACTGGGATGCAAAAGGAATTTTCAGCGCTGCGGGATTTCTGAAGGAAGCTGCCATGACTCAAGATGTGAAAGAGTCCGGAAAAGTTGTTCTTGTTGTAGGTGGCGGAGATGTGGCCATGGACTGCGCAAGAACCGCACGGCGTCTTAACGCAGCAGAAAAAGTTTACTCTGTCTGTCTTGAGGACAGTTATGATACCATGGCTTCTTCAAATCACGAAATTAAAGGGGCACTGGCAGAGGGAGTAAAATTTAATCATGCTCAGGCTATCCAGAGAATTCATACAGACGAAAATGGCAGGGTATCTGGTGTTACACTTAAAAAATGTTTATCTATGTTTGATGAAAACGGAAGGTTTGCTCCTACATATGATGAAGAGGATACAAGGGAACTGAAGGTGGATACCATTGTCTTTGCCATTGGACAGGGAGTGGAAGCTGAATTTGCAGGGGAGGTTCTGGAACAGCGTCCTAATTCTACCTTCGCCTGTGACAAGGATACATTGCAGTCAACAAAGAACGAAAAGATTTTTGTTGCAGGAGATGCTTCCGGTGAATCTGTGATTGCTATTCAGGCTCTTGCAACCGGAAGAAGAGCTGCACAATCTGTAATTCGATTTTTGAGAGGAGAAGACCTGCGGTCCGGAAGAGAATTAAAAGACACCTGGACATATGAAACAAAATTGCAAATGCCGGTTGACTGGGATGCGATTACCGGTCAAAGAGAAGATATGCAGGAGCTGGATCCAAAGAAGAGAATTCGTTCTTTTGATGAGGTGGCTCTGGGATATACAAAAGAAGAAGCAGAAAGAGAAGCATCTCGATGCAGACAGTGTGAGTGTAAGCTCTGTATGAAAGAATGTATCATGCTGAACGATTATACAGAGTGCCCGAAATCTTTGTTTAAAAAGTATCTGGAGGAGGGATATGAAAATCTGGATCATATGATTGCATATTCCTGTAATGAGTGTAGCCAATGTACACTGAAATGCCCGAAAGAATTTAACATGAAGGGGATCTTCACGGCTCTAAAAGAAGATTATGCAGAGAAAAATAATGGTCTTGTCCCGTTGGAAATCTTAAAAGAGAGTGATTGTACGCAGGAAAAGGAATGCGGAGACGAATACTGTACCAGAGTAGATGGCAGTTTGCAGAAAAAAGAAGTACCTGAGAAGCAGAAAACAAAATATGTTTTTGTTCCTGGATGTACCGTGTCTGCATACTCTCCAAAGGGAGTAGAAAACATTGTGAAACACCTCAAAGAATGTCTGGGACATGAAAATGTAGGCGCATTATTACAATGTTGTGGAAAAGTCACCCGTTTTATTGGCGAAACCGAAAAGTTTGAGGAACGAAATAAAAAAGCTATTGAAATTTTAGATGATATGGGAGCAGAAGTGATCATAACAGTATGCCCTTCCTGTTACAAAGTATTTAAAGAAACTGCTAAAAATCAGAAAGTGATAGCATATTGGGATCTGATGAAGAATCTGATCGGTATTCCGGAAACAGCAAGGGGAATCGGAACAGGCTCTGATGTAGTTTTCAACATTCATGATTCCTGTGTAACTCGAGATGAGACATCTCATCACGAGAGTGTGAGATGGGTTTTGGATGAATTGGGTTATAACTGGACAGAAATAGAACGAAACGGCAAAAACACCAGATGTTGTGGCGTTGGCGGTATGGTATGCAGCTCAAATCCGGAATTATATGAGCGTGTTTATACAAGAAGAGCGAATGACTTTGATCAGCACAATATTGTAACGTATTGCGGATCCTGCAGAGGAACCATGCAGGCGGCTGGAAAAGATGCTGTACATATCCTGGATTTGCTTTTTGGTCAAAAATATACTAAGGATCAAGAGAGTGTGCGCGGATATCAGACAGAACAGGAAATGTGGGAAAAAAGATTAGAGACCAAAGAAAGGTTGAATCATTTGCGGTAAGATTATTAAATGTCAGAGTTGATACAACTCATGATATTTTGAGGTTTGAGACGGATTAACAGAGACTATGAAGAAAAGTCTGTAAATAAGATCTTCTATAATGATAAGAATGGGCGAAAGGCTTGAATAAAATCAGCTTTTCGCCCTTGCTTTATATATAACAGTTATAAAATTGCATGTAGGTAGCACTTCGGTACCTGGGATATTATTTCTTTGAGATTGTGTGCCGCAGTCAGCAAACTCAAATCTTCAGAAATTCCAGATATTCTATTCCGTATAATAATTTTATAGAAGTTATCGAAGAACTGTTTTAGGAAATTCTAAAATAAAAACAGTTCCTTCTGAAGAAGGTTCTAACCGGATGTTACCATGCAACTGTTCCATAATCCGTTGGCAAATAGGAAGACCCAAACCACTGCCTTGTGAACTTCCCTTAACAAAGGGTTTAAAAAGCTCCTGCTGAATTTTTTCTGGTATCTGTGAACCATCATTGTAAAATTTAATAATATGATGAGTCTTGGTTTCTGATTGAGAAATTACAGAAACAGAATCTCCGTATTTTACTTGGTTAGAAATAAGATTCTCAAACAGAATCCTGATGTGCTCGCAGCTTCCATATACAGTCAGATCTGGTTTTATATCGATATTCCAGTGTTTAATATGAGAATCGTTACCCAAAAGTGCAACTATTTCTTGAATACAAGGAAGAATTGCAATTTCCTGCAAATCTTCAGATGCATCTAATGAGGTTAAGTGGACAATCATAAGAAGATCTTGAACACGTTCCTTTATTCTATCAGATTGCATAAGAATGGTGTTTAAAGACTCCTCAAGAGTCCCTTTTGGATAGTATCCGTCTAAAGCAGAGCTTACATATCCCTCAATAATCATAAGCGGTGTTTTTAATTCATGAGAAATATATTGGAGAACTTGCTGCCGATTTTCATCATTTTTTTCTAAAGAACACCTCATAATTTCTAAATCTTCTGCAAGTGCTCGAAATTCCTGATCGCAGGTTTCAATATCAATAGGTGCTATATGCTTCCCTTGAGCAATTTCTTTTGAATAACTACGTAATCGGGAAATTCCTTTATAAAAGTCACGACTTAAACTATTGGAATATATGAACGATATTCCAACAATAATAATTGCAAATACAAACAGGAAGGCAGCTATTTGAGGAAAAGTCTCTGTATAAATATCTTTGATAATAGAGTATTTGTATAGTGTTTCTCCATTTTTGGTATTTAATTCTATAGTATACAAAAGATGTTTTTCATCAATTGTTTCTCGATATAACTCTTTGACTTCTTCTTGTTCATGAGCATGCTCTTGAATTTGTTGAGCTACTTTTGCACCATGAATCCCCTCTACCACATCAATGCTGTCAGTGGTAACACCTAAAATCCATTCGTTTTTGATTCCCATATCCTGATTTTTTTGGAAGGTAAGTTGATCAATAACACGATCTTCAAATAAATGACTAAAGTGAAAAAATGACCAATAATATACAACTCCAAGACATAAAAGTGTAACAATAAGTATGAAAAATGCGGAGCTAATGAGCATCCGTTTTCGAAATCCTTGTAAATTTTTCATTAGTTATAACGGTATCCGTAGCCGTAAATAGTTTCAATTTGCAGTTTCGGTAGCTTGCGCCTGATATTTTTTATGTAATTATCGACAATTCTGTCACTTCCAAAGTATTCATCTGACCAGACATCCTGAAGAAGCTGTTCCCGTGAAACGGCCTGTCCTTTGTGGCGGAGAAAAAAAAGGATAATATCAAATTCACGGCTGGTAATATCTACTTTTTCACCAGAATTTAACACAATTCGGCGAGATAAATATATTTCGTAGCATCCAAGAGAGACAATATTGTTATTTTGTTTTTCTGTGCTTTGCTTTTGCTGTAAAAGTTTCTTTATGCGAAAAATAAGTTCTGCGGGAAGAAAAGGTTTCGCAATATAATCATCACATCCTAGTTCAAATCCAGAAACGCGATCAAAACGGTCTCCTTTCGCTGAGATAATAATTACGGAGACATTGGAATTTTGTGCCTTTAATAATTTTAAAATATCAAGTCCACTTCCGTCTGGAAGCATAATATCCACAACCCAAACAGAAATATCAGAATTTAATTGCTGTCGTGCTTCAGCAAAGGTACTACAAGATATCACGGAATAACCTTCCTTTTCAAGATAAAATTGCATTAAACGGTTTAAATCCGGTTCATCTTCTACGATACATATCCATTTCATATATAAAACCACCTTGTGTTATTGTGCTAATTCCTTAATTATACATTTTAACATAATTCAATACAATTTCATAGGGAATATGCACGTTTTTCACAAAATCCTTAAGTACAATTACACTATAAGGAGGTTAGAAATATGAAGAAAAGGAAAAAGTGTAAAAAATTTAAAATGCCCACTTCATTTACAACCATTATCATACTGACCATTGCAGTTGCTGTTTTGACATTTATCATTCCAGCAGGACAGTATGAATATAAAGAAGGAATGCCAGTAGCAGGAACTTATCAGGTTGTCACATCGAATCCACAGGGATTATGGGATATCTTAAAAGCTCCCATAGAAGGCTTCAGAGGTGCTATAGATATCATTCTGTTTGTTTTGGTTTTGGGCGGTTGTCTTGGTGTTCTATTTGAGACAAAGGCTATTGATGCGGCTCTTTCTAAGGTGGTTGAAAAATCAAAAGGAAGAGAAAAAATGTTAATACCAATAGTAATGGGAATTTGTGCAATTGGTGGGACCACTTATGGCATGGCAGAAGAAACTATTGCATTTTATCCCATACTAATACCTGTTCTCTTAACGGCAGGATACGATGTTGTAACAGGTATTATGGTAGTGCTTTTGGGTGCCGGAGTAGGAATTGTAGGAGGTATTTCTAATCCTTTTTCAGTGGGAATTGGTTCAAACATAGCAGGTATTTCTCTGGGAGATGGTATTCTTACGAGATTGGTGTTATTTATAGCTTGTTTTATATTTGCAGTTTTTTTTGTTATGCATTATGCGGAGAAGGTTCGAAAGGATCCTACAAAATCTATTGTTTATGATATTCGAGATATTACAAATGCACCATTTGAAAAAAACAATACGAACGAGATTATAGAATTTACTCCAAAGCGAAAGAAAGTTATTACAATTTTTGGATGTATGTTTTTGCTGATGATTATTGCCATTATTCCATGGGGAAGTAAATTTGGAGTTCACATTTTTGAAGATTTTCATGAATTTTTGACAGGTATTCCTATTTTGGGAAGTATTTTAGGTCACATCGTTCCTTTAGGAGATTGGTTCTTTACAGAAATGACCATGCTATTTTTAGCAGGTGCTGTTTTAATAGGAATTGTATATGGATTTAATGAAAAGAAAATAGTAGATCTTTTTATTTATGGGGCGAAAGATATTTTGAGCGTTGCATTGATTTTGGGAGTTGCAAAAGGATTGTCAGTGATTATGACAGATGGATTAATCATAGATACTGTTCTGCATTATGGAGAAATGCTACTGTCTAACATTTCAGGTGTGATTTTTCCTGCCATTGCATATATTTTGTATATTCCAATGTCATTGTTAATTCCGTCTTCTTCTGGCTTACATACTGCAACAATCCCTATTTTAGCACCGCTAGGAGATTTTTTGAATGTAGGACGTGAATTTATTGTAATGGCATGTCAGGCGGGAAGTGAAACGATGAACTTTATTTCGCCTACGCAGGCTGTGCTAATTGGAGCACTGACACTTGCAAATGTTCCATACGAAAGATGGTTGAAGCATATATTACCGTTTTTCTTTGGTATTATTGCGATTACCTGTAGCGTGCTTACTGTTGGATGTATATTTTTTTAAGGATGCATATTTAAGAAAGAAATGGAGGAAATGAATGATGAAAGTTACTGTAATTGGAGCTGGAAATGGTGGTCTTACTGCAGCGTATGTTTTGGCGAAGAATGGAAATGAGGTTTGTATTTATGACTCTCCAAAATTCCCGGCACAAGTAAATGCTGTTGAAGAAAAAGGTGGCATTACAGCGTTATCAGAGGATAATGGCATGAAAATGCTGTTCCCGGGAGTTGAAAGAATTGCTTTGGCTACAACAGACATTGAAAAAGCAATGGGATTTTCAGACACGTTTATGATGGTTTGTCCGTCTTTTGCACAGGAAATTATGTTTTCAGCCATGCTTCCATATGTAAAAGATGGAATGAAAATTTTTATTATCCCTGGAAATTATGGTGGTCTTGTATTGAATAAGATGCTACAAAATTCTGACAAGCGTGGAACAGATATTACTTTTATCGATACAATCAGTTTGCCATGGGCTACTCGTGCTGTTGATGCCGGAACGATTTCTATTATGGGTGTAAAAGAATTTATGCCATTGAGTATTTTCCCAAAGGCGAAGCAAACAGAGGATATGATAAAATTTGTGAGGGAAATTTTCCCGATTCCTGTTGAAATTTTGGAGAATCCGGTAGTAGCAGCTTTAGAAAATATTAATTTTGGTGCACATCCGCTTTTTACGATTTTAAATATGGGATTATTGGAGAATTTTGAAGGTGGATACAACTTCTATCGTGACTGCTGTTCACCATCCATTGCAAAAGTGGAGGATGCTTTGGATCGGGAACGATTAACTGTTGGAGAAAGCTTGCATTTGCATCTACGTACCGAATTAGAGGCAATGAATGCTCTTTATGCAAGTGATTGCTCTTCTATTTATGAATTTAACAGAGGCTCAAGTGCACATGGAAAAATCAAAAATGCTCCTGCTAATTCAAAAAATCGTTATATTACAGAAGATATTCCATATTTATTTGTTCCTTTCTGTGAATTGGCTAAAATCTGCGGTGTTCAAGTTCCAGCTGCTGAAGCATTAATTACTTTAGCGAATCTCTATAACGATGTAGACTATCGTAAAACAGGACGTACGTTGGAGAAGATAGGATTTAATCATTGGACAAAACAAGAAATTCTTGAATTTCTCCAAGTATAAACTGGGTAAGGGGGAAATCAGTTAATGTCAATTTCTTCTGATTTTAAAGATAAATCAGGTAATTGTGAAACTCGCGATGCTCGTTCGCAATCTTGATTAAAAACACGGCAGAATTCGTGCTTTGCACAAAATCTGGGATGAAATGTAAATAAAATCGTGGTTTTCAAATTTAAGTTAGACACGAACAAAACAGAGAAGAACTTAATAAGATTTGTATGGGCCGGCTCGATTGAGCCGGCTCTTACTATACATGCATCAAAGGAATAATAGAAGACTGATTCCCATTACAGCCATACCTGCTATAAGACCATATAGTGATAAATGATGTTCGCCGTATTCTCTGGCTGCAGGCAGAAGCTCGTCAAAGGAAATAAAAACCATGATACCGGCAACGACTGCAAATATGATTCCAAACACGACATCGTTCATGACGGGTATCAGGATCAGCCATCCTACCAGTGCGCCGACAGGCTCTGCCAGGCCGGACAGGAAAGAGTAGCGGAAAGCTTTTATTTTAGAACCGGTAGACTGATAGATTGGAATGGATACGGCAATTCCCTCGGGAATATTGTGGATTGCGATGGCCGCAACGATAGGGACTGCAATAGCGGATTCTGAAGTGCGGAAACAAAGGTCGCCAGTCCTTCAGGAAAATTGTGAATTGCAATTGTCAGTGCCGTAAACAATCCCATACGCATTAATTTTTTGTTTTTGTAGACTTCTGTATCTTCAACTGTTTTAACTTCATGGGGATTTTCCTCTTCCGGTATCAGTTTATCAATCACTCCGGTCAGGAGCATGCCGCCCAAAAATGCAAGAACGGTTATCCAGCTTCCGGTCTTTTCTCCCAGAAAAGAGGTCAGAGAAGCCTGCGCTTCTGCAAAAATTTCAATCATGGAAACATAAATCATAACACCTGCTGAAGATCCCAAACTGACAGAGAGAAATTTCCGGTTGGTATGTTTGGTAAAAAAAGCGATACAGCTTCCTATACCCGTACAAAGCCCTGCAATTAATGTTAATAAAAATGCAATTAAAAAGTTGTCCATATTGCTTCCTTCTTATAGTTAGTTAACACTAACTATAAATACAATATTAAATGATGAGGAACTTCCTGTCAATTCATATTTTATGCGGAAGGAGTGGAAAATGTGTAGCTACATATTACCTATGATTCGGAGTTGATTACAAAATGCTACAACTATTTCATTTCTATCGAACATGGCAGAATCACATGGAGTAGAGGTTGGACAAGTGAGAATAAAAAAGTGGACATTTTGCAATTCCGTGTTCATCTACGACAACAACTGATCGGCTTCTTGAATGATTGGTATGGTATGAGCAATCATAACGACTGTTTCCCTAGACCAATCAGGATATCACATCTGAGATCTGACAGAGAAAGAAAAGAAAATCGTGAGCGATTATTTTATTATGGGGAAACAGGTCAAGAAAATAGCAGAAGAACTGGAGAAGTGAGACTACTCGTGTAGCTGCAGAATGTATGGTGGCAAGAGGCAAGGGGGTCATTCTCTCAACTTCTTCCATGGTGAGTATTTCGGGACAGCCAAGTGGGTTTGCTTATCCGGCATCGAAGTTTGCAGTAAACGGATTGACTGTATCATTAGCAAGAGAACTAGGACCTAAAGGTATTCGTGTTAATGCTGTTGCACCTGGGATTACAGAAACTGATATGATGA
>ENA-ORTN01003355-ORTN01003355.1-human-gut-metagenome-genome-assembly--contig:-NODE-3355-length-11307-cov-2.579453_pt1 | contig 11307 bp, 7 predicted proteins | sample MGYA00242070_ERZ509189 | MGnify/ENA primary metagenome ERZ509189 (study PRJEB26280, sample SAMEA2338821) | human gut metagenome | biome: human gut; feature: human-associated habitat; material: faeces...
TATTCTTGATCTCCAATCATCACTTTTTCATTAATCATTTTTTCTTGATCAAAAACAGATTCTTGTAAGATTTCAACAAGAAGTTGTAAAGCTTCTTGTTCATTTTCTTCTAAAGTAGAAAATGTTGCTTTGAAGTAAACTTGATTTTCTTTATTAGTTGTTTCATATGTATTAATAGAATAATTCATTGTTCCACAAAGAAGGCGAATCTTTGTAGAAAGATCTTTAGCACTATGTTTTATTGTAGAGATATTTCCTAATAAGGAACAAATAAAAGATAAGGTACTGATTTGATTTAAATCTAAATGATCTATATTAAAATAAAGAGCATAATAATAAATACCATTAGTTTCTGTTGAATGTTTTAAAACTTTGCATCCTTCTAAATCTATCAACTTTGAAGGAATCTTTTGTACTTTTGCTTCAATATCTTCAAGATTTAATTTTGGTAAAGTATTTAAGTTTTCTAAAGTGTCTGGTGCTTGTTGGAAAGCATCTAATTGTTTTTGTTCTATTTGTAATTGTTGTTTTTGAACATCTGTCATAGAATTTAAAACATTTGTTAATTTCTTTTCTTCTTTTTCACGACGAATCTTTCCTAACTCTTTTGAAGGTTTTAATACAATTTCGCAACTATGTTTATTTTCTAAAAGAACTTCTTGGATAAGATTTTCAAAATACCCTTCATTTACTTTCTTTTTCAAATCATCAAAGATCTTTCCATATTCTAAATGGGCTTCTGGTTTACCTCCATAAAGCCAACTTTCTAATACTTGGAAACCAAAAATAATTCCTTGAGGATATCCCCCAAAGTTTCTTTCTTTTAAATTTAATTCTAAATAAGCAAGTGTTGCATCAAGTTGTTGACGATCAATACCTTTCTTAATCAATGTTTGAAGCGTATCAAAAACAATTTCTTTAACTTGATCTAAGTTTTCTTCTTTTATATGATCAACTTCTAATTGACACCAATTTTGTAATTCACCATCATTAATCGCTAAATAAACATTTTCAGCTAGTCCTTTTTCCAAAAGGGCTTTATTTAAAACCGCTTGATTATCACCACATAAAACATCACTTAATACTTGCATCGCAATGACTTTTTCATAGTCTTGATAACTTCCAATCACATTTCCCCAGGCCATGCGATATTTATTTTCAGCGTTTTCTTCTTCCCCTATTTCATAATCTACCACTTGTCTAGAAATTTGAACAGGTTGTTGATAAATTGGCCCTTCTATTGGTAAATTCGCTTCCATTGAAGAAAGATATTCTTGATTTAAAAGTTCTAAGACGTCATCAAGTGGGACATCTCCATCTAAAAAGACAAAGGCATTAGAAGGATGATAATATTTTTGATAAGTTTGGATAAATTGTTCATAGGTTAAATCGGTAATGGATTCAGGATCACCTCCTGAAACATATTGATAACAGTTGTCTTTAAATAAAGCACGATTCAACGCATTCATCATAATTTCACGAGGACTTGAAAAAGCCCCCTTCATTTCATTTAAAACAACCCCTTTATAAGTTGGTTTTTCTGTAGCTTCAATATGCCAGCCTTCTTGTAAAAAGATTTCTTTTTTATTTAAAATCAAAGGATTGAAAACTGCATCTAAATAAACTTTTGTTAGATTCATAAAATCTTGATTATTTCTAGATGAAATAGGATAAAAGGTTTTATCTTCAAAGGTCAAGGCATTTAAAAAAGTACTCATTGAACTTTTCATTAATTCTACAAAAGGCTCTTTGACAGGATATTTTTGAGATCCACATAAGACCGAATGTTCTAAAATATGAAAAACCCCACTATCATCACTTGGTAAGGTTTTAAACGCAATGCCAAATGTTTTATTTTCTTCATCACGTTTTAACCAAGCAAGTTTTAAATGGGTTTTTATATGTTCCATTTCATACATTATTGCATTAAGTTCACTGACTTCTGTCCTTTTTTTAACGACAAAGCCATGTTTTGATTCATTTATTTTCATTGTACTACCTCATTTCTTTACACCTTATTTTACCTTTGAATAAACGTTTTGTAAACGGAGATGATATTTTAGTAAATATTGATTTCAAGTTTACTAAATGATAAAATAACCATAGATTGGAGGTTCTTATGGCAACAATAAAAGATATTGCTGAATTAGCGAAAGTATCAAGCGCCAGTGTTTCACGTATTTTAAATAATGATCCTACTTTGTCTGTTCCTAAAGAAACAAGACAACGTGTTCTTGATGCAGCTAATCAGCTTGGTTATAAAAAGAAAAATAAAAAAATCTATGATACAGTGATGACATTAGGAATCATTCAATGGATATCTCCTATTGAAGAATCCAATGACCCTTATTATTTAAGTATTCGTCAAGGAGTAGAAGAATATTGTTTTAAAAACAAGATTGCTATCAAACGTGTTTTTAAAACAGATGTTGATTATTTAAATCAATTAGAAGATATTCAAGGTTTAGTTTGTATTGGGAAATACAGTCAAGAAGATATTGAAACATATAAAAAGATATGTTCAAATGTTATTTTTTTAGATATGAATATTGATCCTATTCATGAATGTTGTATTTTACTTGATTTTAAAAATGCAGTTAAAGATGCGGTTTCTTATTTAAGTCAAAAACATACTTCAATTGCCTATTTAGGTGGTAAAGAAATAATTCATGATAAGCTCTATCATGATCAAAGAAAAGAATATTTTGAATACTATTGTAAAGAATACAACATTGATTATTCTATAAGCGAAGAGACGTTTTCAATTGAATCTGGTTTTAATATGACTTATGAACTTATTAAAAACAAGAAACTTCCTTCCGCCATTTTTGCAGCAAGCGATCCTATCGCTATTGGTGCCATGCGTGCTTTAAAACAATATGACATCAAAATACCTGAAGATATATCAATCATTGGTTTTGATAATATTGAAACAACCAATTATACCGATCCACCGCTTACAACAGTATTTGCGCCAACGTTTGATATGGGCTTTATGGCTGCTAGACAACTTTTTGATGCTTTTAAACATAATGAAAATATTTCACCGATTAAAATTCTTTTACCTTGTTTTTTAATCGAAAGAAATTCGTGTATTTAAAAATCTCTAGATTTTTTCTCTAGAGATTTTTTATAACTTCAAATTTATAAGATGTTTTTTCATCATAAGTGTCGCCTGCTTTTAAAATCGTACTTGGGTTTTCTTCTAGATGAATCGCATCCGGCATATTTTGTGTTTCAATACAAATGGCATCACGGGCATTGTAATGTTGTCCATATTTACCAAGACGACCATCTAAATAATTCGCTGTATAGATTTGTGCTTGTGGTAAAGTCGTTGAAACGGTTAATTTTCTTCCTGTTTTTTCATGAACCAATTCAACTTGGTTTTCTTTTGTATTAAAGATCATTGGATGATCAAATCCTTTACCAAGTTGTAATTGTTCATCATCATTATCGACACGATCTCCAATATAGGCAAATTCATTGAAATCAAAAGATGTTCCTTTGACATCTTTTATTTCACCTGTAGGAAGTCCATCAGGATCAATGCAAGCAAAACGATCAGCATGAACTTTTAATAAATGTTGATATACATTCTCTTTTTTGCCAGATAAGTTAAAATACGAATGATTCGTAATATTAATAAGCGTATCTTTCGAAGTAGTTGCATGATAATGCATGGTAAGTGTATCGCCTTCAAGTGAGTAGATTGCTTTAAAATCTAACTCACCAGGATATCCTTCTTCCCCATCTTTAGAAACATAATGGAATTCAACACTTGTTTCATCAAGCACTTGATAATCAAATACTTGATAAGAAAAGCCTTTGATTCCTCCATGTAAGGAGTTAGGTCCATTATTAATTGGTAAATGATAAGTTTGACCGTTTAATTCAAAAGTTCCTTTTTTAATACGATTAGCAACTCTTCCAACAAGCGCCCCAATATAGGCATCTAATGTTTGATAAGATTTAAAATCATCATATCCTAAAACCACATCGTCAACATTTCCTGCTTGATCTTTCATCAACACTTTAACAAGTGTACATCCATAATTAGAAACAACAACTTCTAATTCATCATTTTTAAGTGTAATTAAATCAATATTATTTTCTACTTTCTCTATTTTAATCATCTTAAAGTACCTTCATTCCACCAAATTTTCTTACTTTTAAGACATGACAAGAACCTTCACCAAAATACTTTTCAATTTCTTCTTTATAATGATCAACGTATTCATCTTCCACAAAGGCTTGGATCGTTCCCGCAAATCCACCTCCATGAACACGACATACACCATGATTTTCTAAAATACCTTCTGATAAAGCAAGGGCCAAAGAAACAGCTTGATTATCTGGATATTTATTTGAATAAACGTTTTGTAAGTATTTATATGAAGAATCTCCTGAATCTTTAATAACTTGTTTAAACGTATCAAAATCATTATTTTTTAAAGAAGATACTGCTTTTTCCACACGTTTATTTTCATTAAATAAATGAATTGCTCTTAAAATCGCACGATCTCCTACTTCTTTTCTTACTGCGACTAATTGGTTATAAAAATCTTTTTCATCCACTTCTCTTAAAAATTCTTTGCCAAAGAATTGAGCTACTTTTTTCATTTCATAAGGAACAGCTGCATAATCATCTGTTAAATCTGCATGAGACGCATGGACATCTACGATACATAAACTATGTTTAAATGAAGAAAATTCAACATCTACTTTTTCGACAACAGGTTTACTATTATCCTTAAAATCAATATGAATCAAACTTCCTACTGAACAAGCACTTTGATCCATTAAACCACATGGTTTTCCAAAATAGACATTTTCACTATATTGTCCCACTTGTCCAATCACGACAGGATCGACTTTCATTTCATTATAAAGACCTGAAAGAATGGTTCCAATCATAACTTCAAAGGCTGCTGATGAAGATAACCCTGAGCCTTGTAAAACATCACTTGTCATATAGCCGTTAAATCCACCAATGGCATAACCTAATTCTTTAAAACGGGCAAGAACTCCTCTCATTAGTCCTTCAGATGTGCCCACTTCGTCTTCTTTTTTTGATAAATCATCTAAAGAAATAGGTTTTAAATCATAATCATCCGATAAAACTTTAACGACATCATTTTTAGAAACAACCGCAATAATATCTAAGTTGATGGCTGCCGCTAAAACTTCACCATTTTGATGATCCGTATGATTCCCACTGACTTCACTTCTTCCTGGTGTACTATAGATTTCAATTTCTTGATCTCCATAAAGTGAAATAAATTTTTCAATTGCTGCTACATATCTTTGAGGTTGTTTTTCAATACGACTTTCATCAATATAGACTTCTTTTAAAACATCATTATAAGTTCCCTCTTGAATTTCTTTAATCACTAAACTTGCTTTTTTCATTCTTTTTCTCCTACCATTTCTACAAATTTAATAAAAGCTTCTTTCCCTTCTTCATTCATTTTAAAGACACCCGCATCTTCTAATACATTAACGAATTTATGTGTTAATTCTTCTTTTAGTAATTGATCCACTGTATCTTCATTAAAATCATGGCTCTTTAATTCATTATACCATGCCACATGCTTTTTCATATTTGAAATTTCTAAAATATTCTTTTTTCCTAATAAACATTCTTTTAAAACTTCTAATTCATCTTTTAATCTTGCCGGTAAAACCGCAAGTCCCATCACTTCAATTAAACCAATATTTTCTTTTTTAATATGATGTAAGTTTTGATGAGGATGGAAAATACCATCAGGATATTTTTCACTTGTTCGATTGTTTCTTAAAACAAGATCCATTTCATACAATCCATTTTTCTTTCTTACAATTGGAGTAATCGTATTATGTCTTGTTTCATGGCTATAAGCGATAATATCCAATTTTTCATTAGAATAATTGATCCATTTATTTAAAGTATCTAAGGCAAATCGAATCATTTGTTCATCATTTGTTGAACGTACACGAATGGTTGATAAAGGCCAATTTAAAACACTGATTTGTAAATCAGGATATTTGTCTAAAGATATATCTTTAACAACTGTCGCTCCTTCTATTGGAAAGATATAATGTCCTCCTTGGAAGTGATCGTGTGTTAAAATAGATCCTCCTACAATTGGTAAATCCGCATTTGAACCTAGCATATAATGTGGAAATTGTTTAACAAATGAAAATAATGATCTAAAAGTATTTTCATTAATGACCATTGGTTGATGGTTTTCATTAAAAATAATGCAATGTTCGTTATAATAAACATAAGGTGAATATTGCATGTAATAACGATATCCATTTAACATTAATGGGATAATACGATGATTTTGCCTTGCGGGATGATTAAAGTTTCCTGCAAAACCCATATTTTCTTTACATAAAAGGCATTTGGGATAACCACTGGCTTTGATTGTTTTTGCCTTCATGATTTCTTTTGGATCTTTTTCTGGTTTAGATAAATTAATGGTAATTTCAATATCACCATATTTATAAAATTGTTTGAAACGAATATTTTTATCTGTTCTTGTTTTTCGAATATAATTCGATGCAATAGATAAATCATAGAAATACTTTGTTGCTTTTTTAGAATCTTCTTTATAATACTCTTTAAATGTTTGAATCACTTCACTTGGACGAGGCATTAAACAATTCATAATGCGCGTATCAAAAAGATCTCGTTCTGTAATATTATTTTCAATGAAACCTTCTTGACAAGCATAATCTAACATTTCTTCTAAAATATCTGTCGCCACTTCTAATTCTTCACTCATTTCTTCTTTAGTAAAATGATCTAAATGAAATAAATCTAATAATAAGTTCACTGCATAAATTTCATCATCTTCGCTAATTAAATGATGTTGTAAACCAAAATAAATAAGTCGATTAATTTGATGATTCATTTTCTATCCCCCATTCTTTCTCAATCTCATTTTATCACTTTAGTAAACTTTATCAATATATTTTACTAAATATTAGTTAATAAAATGTGTTTTTAGTAAAAAAGATAATACTTCCGTATTACCTTTCAATTATTTCTTTATCATTTTTAATCATTTCACTTTGATTTTTATAAGAAGGAAGATACCGAAACACTATAAATTCTACAACCTCATCTGTTTGATTTTCAAAAGTATGAATATCTTTATCAATAGAAAGCAAATCCCCCTGTTTTAATTTTAATGATTGTTCCTTATTTGTTTCATCTAAATAACGATAAACAAGCTCTCCTTTTAAAATAAAAATATTTTCTGAAATACGATGATGTCTATGCCATTCTTGCAATGTACGAGGATTAATTTTATTATAATGAATTTCAGCATCATTTAATAAATAATAGTCCACCTTTGTGCCGTTTGTTTTATCTACATGAATCGCCTGATCTTTCCTAATTAATTTCATACAATTATTCTCTCGCAAATGAAGTTACATATAAAGCCTTTAATTCTTCATCATCCATTTCATCAACTTCTAAATAAAAATGTTTGATCCCTACTGCATCATAATAACCTATCACACGATCTTTCATCTCTTCTTTACTGACTTCTTTTTTTACACCATTAATTGTTACTTCCATAATTATTCTCTCCTTTTCTCTATTCTATCAAAAAAATGGACTCTTCGTCCATTTTTACGACAATTATTTCTGTTTCATAAATCGTTAAATCATCCATAATTTTCCTCCATATTTCTACTCTAACAAAAAGAAAATATTAAAGATGTTTTTATCTTTAGTTAAACCACAAATAAACGTATTTAAATATGATTTGTATCTTGAATAATTTTTCCATCTTCAATCGTAATAACACGATCAGCAATAGAGGCAATTTCTTGATCATGAGTTACTAAAATAACCGTTTCATGATATTTTCTTTGGGCGATTTTTAATAAATCAACAACTTCTTTAGAACTTTTAGCATCGAGGTTCCCCGTAGGTTCATCCGCGAAAATAATCGCTGGTTTACTTGCAAGGGCTCTTGCAAGGGCAACTCTTTGTTGTTGTCCTCCTGAAAGTTCATAAATAAAAGAATTCTTCTTTTCTTCTAGACCTAATAGATTAATAATTTCATTTAAATAATCATCATCAATCTCGCCATCATCTAAATGAATTGGTAAAACTATATTCTCTAAAACATTTTGTGTGGAAATAAGATTGAAGAATTGAAAGACAAAACCCATTCTTCTTCGTCTAAAACGCGTTAAAGTATGATCATTCATTTCATAAAGAGACTTTCCTTCTAAATAAACTTCTCCTTTTGTTGGTTTTACTAAACCTGCCAAGATATGAAGAAGTGTACTTTTTCCACTTCCACTTCTTCCAACAATAGCTACAAAAGAGCCTTCTTCTATTTGTAAATCAATATGATTTGTTGCATAGACTTTATTATCTTCATAGCCATATGTTTTAACAATATCTTTCGCTTCTAAAATAACATTCATATTAGTCATCTTCCTTTCTTATTTCTTCATTTTGATGTGCTTTTAAAACAATTAATAAAGGAATATTATAAACACATAAATAAACTAGAAAAATAATCCCTACTAAAAGCATTAATTGCGCTATTGGAAAATAATGATCGATACTTCCTCTTAATAAAATCAACTCATAAAAACCACAAGGAATAAGTGTACATAAAAACATTTTTATTGATTTCCATACTTGTTTTATTTTAATTTCCCGATAACTTAAACCTATAATATGATACATAAGATAATCTTGATAATTATTTTCAATATGATTGTAATTTAAAAACATCATTAAAATAAAACCTACAGCTAATGCAAGTATTAAAAGATGTTTAGGAATATTTAATGTAGAAAACAAACTTACTGAAAGTTCATCACTTGTTACCATTTCATAAACTCTTGCTTCATAATGTTTTTTCATGAACTTTTCTATTTTTATAACATCTTTTATTGGATACCAATGATATCCTGAATAATATTCATCACTTGTATTGAATCGTTTTAAATCATCTTCAAACATATAAATCATTGAATCATTATAATATTCATTTTCATTGATTCCAACAATGGTATATTCTTCACCTGCAATTATCACTTTTTCATTGAGTTTTACTTCATCAAGAGCAATCTCATAATTGTCATCTCCTAAATAATTTCCTTGATCATTATGAGAAGATGTTGAACTTTCTACTCGATATTTCTTTCCTTTAAAAGTTACTTGATTCGCTTCAACTTTAAGATTTGGATACCATTCTTTTGAAAGAATAACATGATTAAAATGATTGCCCACGACAATTTCATGACTTTTTTGGGGAAATCTTCCTTTTAAATCATCTTTATTACTTTGATAATAATAAAGTTGGCAAAGTTCATAAACAGATTGAGGAATTTCTCGATAGGTCATAGTTATTCCTTCATCAATATAATGATGATTAATAATAATGTCATTTTGAGAAAATTCTTTTAAAAATAAATTTGCTTCTTTTTGAGTCGCCTTAATAAGTTCTACTTGACTTTGTTCATTTTGATCTTTTGTTTGAATGGGATGTCCTTGATAGAAATAAACAAGCCCATATAAAGAAAGTATTAAAACAAATACATAAAAACAGATATTCATTCTTTTATTTGCCCATAACTCTCTCGTAGCTAAGGAAGCAAGTGTTTGTTTTTTTAATTTTTTATATCTTACTTGAATATAATTAAACTTTTTGCTATCAAAAATACCTATCAAAGCATTCTTAGAGCTTGAATAAATGGGAATAAGAATCGTTATAAAAATACAACTCATCAATACCAATACTAAAAAGAATATTTCTTTAAATGAAATTTGATAAATAAATGTATGATAGGTTTTACTTTGAAGATAGAGATAACCTAAAGATACACATACACCTATTAACAATCCTATTAAAATAGAAAGAAAAGAAATCAGCATGTTTTCTTGCATGACCATCATCATTAATTGATTCGTTGTCATTCCTATTCCTCGATAAAGAGCCATTTCTTTCATTCTCTTCTTTAGGGAAGTAGAAGTTAAAGCGAATAAAACAAAAAGTGTAATTATAATAAATTCAAACGTTTGTTGGAGCTGATTGGTTGCTTTTTCTACTTGATTATGAAATTCATTATGATCATAACCATAAGGATTATAATCATAATGAATTTCTATTTCTTGATAGTTATTTCCATCATTAAATTGAATATAATGATTATCTGATAAAACAGACATATTCGAATAATAATCTTTTGTTTGATATGTCTCTAAGTTCGTATAAATATCAGGTAAGTTTTTATTGGCGGGTTGTATAATACCAACAATCGTATAATTTTTTCCTTCTATTTCTATTTGATCATAAAGTTTATACTTTTTAGAAACTTTTTGATTGATTAAAATTTCTTGATCATTTTGTATTTTTCTTCCTTTAATAATTTTTACTCGACACAATGAATAAATATTCTTTTCAATATGACCTACTTGGTAATTATCATATTTTCCTTGAAAATCTACATAACCATATTTAATAATATCTTTAAAATAGTCTTTGCTGTAGATTTCAATTCCTTTTTGAGTTTGTTCATCAATATTTTCTATTCGTGTATACCAAGAACCATAGGTTGAAATATGATAGTTCTTTTTCATTTGATACAGATTATCAACAATAAAAAAACTTGAAAAAATAAAAGTAGAAACAATTAAAAGAACGATTAAAACAATAAGATAATGCTTTTTATACTTTTGAATATTTCTTTTTGCGAGCATATTGATCGTATGTGACATATTCTTTCCTCCTCTAACTTTATCTTACGATTCAATCATGAAAACTAAGTGAAATTAGATTTTTTTCTTCATTTTCATTTGAGGAAGTACAATTTCAAAGCAAGCACCTTGTTGATTATAAGCTTTCATAAAACCATGATGAGCCTCTATTATTTCTTTAGCTATATAAAGTCCTAATCCTGTCCCTTTTGAATTTTCCCCACGATAAAATCTTTGAAATAAAAAAGGAAGATCTTTTTTCTTAAAACCATTTTCTTTATATAAAACAGGGGACTGGAAATAGCGGCTGCCTTCTACAGCTCTCCACTCTCCTTCAAAGCTTTCTCCTTCAAGAGCAATGCTGCTCACAACTCTGTAAAAAGGTGTTTTCACAAATGCGCGGATTTCCCGCTCGCGGCGAACTACCATCCCAAGGACACAGGTCATAACCCGTCCAACGGAAATTGCCTGGTATTTGCCTCCAAGATAATTGGTTACGCTGTTTCCATAACGCAAAGTCAGTACACGTGAGAAATTAATTCCCATCAGATAATCTTCTTTTGCCCGAAGATAGGCGGCTGCGG
>ENA-ORTN01003369-ORTN01003369.1-human-gut-metagenome-genome-assembly--contig:-NODE-3369-length-11255-cov-1.999464_pt1 | contig 11255 bp, 10 predicted proteins | sample MGYA00242070_ERZ509189 | MGnify/ENA primary metagenome ERZ509189 (study PRJEB26280, sample SAMEA2338821) | human gut metagenome | biome: human gut; feature: human-associated habitat; material: faeces...
GAATATGCCAAAATCCCATCGCCAAAGGCGAGTTTCATTGGATTTTTGCCTGTACTGTGGAGGTACTGAACAGTTACAGACTGATCTGATTTGTCTTAAATAAAAGGTGTTGCCAGGCCCTTCATTTGCCTGCCAGCACCTTTTTCAGCCCTTCGGGCCGGATTCTATTTTTTATGATAATGTCTTCCCCGTCAGAAGAGCACCCTGCTGTTTCTGAATCATCCGTTCCTTCTGATACTGAGACGGGGTGAGACCTGTGTGTTTCTTGAACTGCCGGATAAAGGTCGCCGTGTTGTCAATGCCCACCGCCAGGGCCACCTCGTAGATTTTGGGCGGATTGGGTTGGCAGAGGAGTTCGCTGGCCCGCTCCATACGGGCGGCAGAGATGTAATTCAGGAAATTTACGCCGAGATTCTTCTTAAACCAGCTGGAAAGATAAACCGGCGTGATGGAGAAGGCCTCCGCTACCGTGTCCAGGGACAGCGGCTCACTGAGATGGTCGGCAATATATTTCACCATGCATTGCTGCATATTCTGGGGCTGCTCCCGGCGGGAGGGGAAAGACTCCGTGGCAATACGCGCGAGTTGTTGGTAGAGATATTCCGGATTGTAGAGAGGAATCTCGTCGGACAGATGCGGCATGGCTTTCTTTTTGGCGAGGCAGGCCTTCTCAAAGACGGCCCAGATTTCCTGATAATGGAAACGGAAATCCGAGAGGCTGCAGCCGCCTGCCGGATAAAAAATCTCCTTCAACTCCGGCAGAAGCTGGTCCAGAGCGCCGTTTCGGGCATATTCGAAGAGACGGTTCTGCACCTCCTGACCCAGCCGTTTTCTCGGAAGAACCGCTGCATTTTCCTGGAAGGCGAAATTTTCCATGGGGAGGACCTGGGCAGAGAGAAGACAGTTTTCAGCCAGCCTGTATTCGGTCTGAAGTTCCCGGATATCCGTACAGTATTCGCGGATGCCAGCGAAAAGCCGGGTGGTTTTCGAGGCTTCTTCGGCGGCTTCCTGGAGGACGGCCAGGATTTCCTCCTTGTCCTCGGGCCGGGCCAGGACCGCGAAGCTGAATTTGTCCAGACTGATGAATTTCAGGGCAAACTGGGAGGTCAGTGTTTCCTCCAGAGAGGAAGTGAAGAGCAGGTCCTCAATACCGCTGTCCTTCTGAATAGCCAGAGCCATTATCATATAATAAGGATATTTCTCTTCCAGAAGCTTCAGACTCTCCTCGTCCAGCTGGGAACCGCCGCAGAGAAGATAGTGGAGGGCGATTTTCTCCGGAATCTGCTCTTTGGAGTGCTGGCTTAAGGTGTTGATCTCTGAGAGAAGGTCGTGAATCTCGTTTTCAATGATGGAGATCTCATTTTCCCTGGAATCGGAAAACTGGGAGGTAAATTTCCTTAAGGGCAGGTAAATCTTATAGTTTAAGAGCACCAGAAGGAGAGAGCTTGCCAGCAGCACGCCGAAAGCGATCAACATCACAAGATACATATAATGAAGGGGAAGCATCAGGGCGTCGTTGTTGATGAGTACCAGGCCGGTGTAGGGAAGAATGTTCATGGGAGCGGAAACACAGTAATATTTGGTTCCGTTCACACCGATCAGGCCTCCGTCAAGAGCGGCGGAAAGCTGCTCCTCCGAGAGGGGAACGCTGCTGTTTTCGAGGATGCAGCGGCCGTCTTTCTGCTGGATCACATAGCCCAGAAACGGATCTCCGATCGTCTTGTTGATGTTGGCAAATTTGGAAAGGTCCAGTTCGACTGCTACATATCCATGGCTGTAGAGATTCTTTACATAGAGGGCCGTGGAATCCTGGAAAAAGGAAAGGCCGTCGGGAAGCTGGCTGATATCCTCCACCGTCTTGTTCAGAACGATCCGAGAAAAATCCTCTCCTTTATAAAGGGAGCCGTTGTCCCGGACTACCTTGTCTGAATTATGAGTGTATAAATATACAAGTTTTGCATAAGGAAGGGACTGTCGGATCAGAGACAGGCGGGAAGCGGCATCCTCGGCATTGTCGAGGAAGAAGCTGGTGTCCAGCCGGTCGGAGATGCTGAATACCAGAGAGGAATCCTGGAGGCACAGAGTCAACAGGGAATCCAGCCGGTTCATTTCGAGCTGAAAGTCGGTATTGACTTTGGTGAGCGTTGTGCTGGCCAGGTTGTATCGCTCCCGGGTGAGCTGTCTGGCATAGAGTCCGCTGGTGCAGAGAAATACTAAAGTCAGCACAACGGCCATCGTCAGATTCAGGTACAGGACCCGGTTTAAAATACTTCGCTTTGATGACATGTCAAAAACTCCTTCCCAAAACACAAAAAATATGGTCAATAATCAAGCTGCCTTTATCTTAACACGAAAACTTTTGGGCGAAAAGCATTAAAACAGGATAAAACGTTGCTATTTTTTAACATCTTTATCAAAACTTCAGATAAAAATTAAAATAAGAGAAGAGATAGAAAAACGAAAATTGCGTAATCTCCCATGATCCGCTATAGTGAGGTCAGGCAGGCGGACAGCGGTTCCGCAGGTCAGACAGGCGGACAGCGGTTCCGCCGAAAACGAAAAAAACGGAGGGAGAGAAAAAGCAAATGGCAAGACAGAACAAAAAGCCAGTGCCGAAGCAGAAGAGCTTCTGGAAACGTTGCGTGAAGTACCGTTCCCTGATCCTCATGTCTCTGCCGGGACTGATCGCAGTATTCATTTTCTCCTACATTCCCATGTACGGTATCCTGATTGCCTTTCAGGATTACAACCCCGTAGAAGGAATGTTTGGACACAACAACTGGGTGGGATTCAAATATTTCAAGCAGTTTTTACAGAATCCCTATCTGTTCCGACTAATCCGAAATACATTGTTATTGGGTATTTATACATTGCTCTGGAGCTTCCCGGCCCCGATCATTTTTGCTCTTCTGATGGATCAGCTGACCAACGCGAAGTTCAAAAAGACCGTGCAGTCCATTTCCTATCTGCCCTACTTCATTTCAACGGTGGTAATCGTAGGTCTGGTAAAAGATTTCTGCAGCGTGGACGGTGTGATTAATGGAATCCGTGAGTTCTTCGGACTCAATGCGGTTTCCTTTATGACGGACCCGAAATATTTCCGGACGATCTTCATCGCCAGCAACATCTGGCAGGGACTTGGATGGGGAGCCATCGTTTATCTGGCAGCCCTCTCCGGTGTGGACCCTCAGCTTCATCAGGCAGCGACTATGGACGGAGCCAACCGCTGTTAGAGTATCCGTTACGTCTCCTGGCCGGCCATCGTTCCGACCACAACCATCATGCTGATTCTGGAGAGCGGAAAAATCATCTCCTCTGACTTTACGAAGGTTCTGCTTCTTTATAATGAATCTACCTATGAGACGGCAGATATCATCGGAACCTACGTCTACAGAGAAGGTATTCTGGGCGGAAAATTCGAGTACACGACGGCCATCGGCCTTCTGACCTCACTCTTTTCCTTCATCCTTCTGATAACTGCAAACTTCCTGAGCAAAAAGATCAGCGAGAACAGTCTGTGGTAAGGAGGAAGAGCGATGAATAAGAAAACCAAGATCAAATTAAGTTTAAGCGACCGGATCTTCAATGTGGTGAACATCTTTATCATGCTGGTCATCATGGCGGTCATGCTGGCTCCCATTATCCATGTGGTCTGCGTATCCTTTTCCCTGGGATCTGAGATCCAGAAGGGCGGCCTTTTCCTCTGGCCCCACGGCTTTACGCTGGAAGGCTACAAGAAAGTGCTGCAGGACCATATGATCGTCCGTTCCTACATTAACACTGTGATTTACGCCTTTTCCCATACGGCTCTGGTAATCATCCTCACGGCTCTGACGGCCTACCCGCTGACCATCAAGGATTTCCCCTTGAGAAAAGGAATCACCATTTTCATCACCATCACAATGTTCTTCAGCGGCGGTGCAATCCCGACTTACCTTCTGATGAAGGAGCTGCATCTTATCAACAACCCGCTGGTTATGGTAGTTCCCTTCGTGGTGACAGCCTATAACCTGATTCTTTTCAGGACCTTCTTCGAGGGAATCGACCCCTGCATGAGAGTCCGCCCGGATCGACGGAGCAGGAGAGTTCCGTATCCTAATCCAGATCATTATGCCGCTTTCCAAAGCGATCATCGCGGCAGTTTCCCTTTTCACGATCGTTGGAAAATGGAACGACTGGTATTCCGCTCTGATTTACTTAAACTCTGAGGCCTATTATCCGGTGCAGATGATCCTCAGAAAGATCCTGTTCAACTCTACGGTTTTTGCTCAGATGGACCCTTCCGTCATGCAGATGTTCCGTAACAGCACGATCACCCCGGCAAACATTCAGATGGCGACCATCGTTGTCATCATGCTGCCCATCATGTGTATCTACCCCTTTATCCAGAAATATTTCGCCGCAGGCGTTATGGTCGGAGGAGTAAAGGGCTGATGAATAAAAAAATGTTCAGGTGCGCCTGAACCCATAAAAGGAGGAACCCAATATGAAGAGAAAAAACGTATCCAGAATCACCGCGCTGGGACTGTGCGGAACCATGCTGCTGAGTGGCGCCGCAGGCCTTACCGCTCACGCTTCTGAAGAAGAGCCCCTTTCTTTCAAAGTGACTACCGTATATTTCGGTGATCAGTCTCCGGAGAACACCAAGATTCAGGAAGAATGGATCAAACTCTGCGAGGAAAAACTGGGAAGAAAGCTTGACATTACCTTCGAGTACATTCACACCGGCGATTACACAGAGAAACTGCAGGTAATCAACGCAGGCGGCGATCTGCCTGACATTCTGACCTGCTACAGCACCAACAGCAACGCAAAACTCATGGTAGATGAGTACGGTTCCAAGGGACTTTACCTCGATCTCGCCGAGCATCTGGATGATATGCCGAACTACAAGAGCTATCTGGACAAGGACCCGCAGAGCCAGAGCACTCTGTTCACTCCGGAAGGAAACCTCTACGGTGCATACAACTTAAGCATCGTTCCGACTGGTTCCGCTCACGGCGCTTTCTCCACGATGATGGCTGTGAAAAACAGCGTGCTGAAAGATCTGGGCCTTGAGATCCCGACCACTCTGGATGAGGTTTATGATGTAGCCAAGGCAATCAAGGATGCCGGCGTTTCCAAATATCCCATCGTTCAGCTGGAAGAGTGGCAGAACCCCGAGGATGTGGTATTCAACGCTTATCACACCGCTTCCAACCGTTACTATGATGGAACCGAGTTCAAATATGGCCCGCTTTCCGATGATTACAAACAGGCTCTGCAGTATCTGAACAAGATTTACACCGAAGGACTGATCTCCCCGGATTACTTTACTTACACTACTGATATGGGTAATGCCGATCTGGAATCCGGCACCGCCTGCATCCTGCCCTCTGCATGGGAAGGTTATCCCGGAGCCTGGGCTGATGAGCGTCCGGACGACGAATGGGTAGCAGTACCGCTTCCGACCTCCGATGCTTATCCGGATGAGGCATGGCAGTTTGAGAGAGAGTTCACCAGCGAGTACGAGTTCAACCCGGGATACAGCATGGTAATCTCCGCTCAGTCTCCGATCGCTGACGAGCTCGTGAAATTTGTGGACGCTCAGTATGACGAGGATGTCATCAACCTTCTGAACTGGGGAATCGAAGGCGAAACCTATGAAGAGAAAGATGGCAAGAAGAGCCTGATCGTTACCAAAGATCAGTATGCAGAGTATGGTATGCCTGTATCCGGTTCCATGCGTTCTGGCATCTTCCCGCAGCCGCAGGATATGGATCTCTGGAGAATCGAGATCTCTGAACCGGCTCCGATCTACTGGGATGGTGAGATCGTAACAGATAAACTGGTTGCTTTCTCCAGCAGCGTGATGAACGAGAACAACACCAGCCCGAGAGACGGCCAGCCGAATCCTTCTATCTCCGCAGACGAGTCCAGCGAATATGCAAATATTATGACTCCGGTAGAGACCTATGCAAAAGAGCAGAAGGTAAAATTCATCAAGGGCGATCGTTCCTTTGACGAGTGGGATTCCTACATCGAAGAGATCAACAAGATGGGCGATATCCAGGCAGCAATGGATATTTACAACAGCAAACTCAGCAAATAATAAAGAGTAAAAAAGACCGGGGCGGCGTGAAGCTGTCCCGGTTTTCTGCTATTGAGAAGAAAACTCGTTGCCAGAAAAGAAAAAGGGGCGTATAGTGGTTATCAGCAAGGGCGGAAACGCCTTGAAGTAAAGGAGAATATAAAAATGAGAGCTTACGAACGTCTGATTAAATATGCCATGGTTCCCACGGCCAGTAATGAAAATTCCGCAGCAGTTCCCACCACCGAGTGCCAGTTCAACCTGGCCCACATTCTGGTACACGAGCTGCAGGAGATGGGCGTAAAAGACGCCAGAGTCGATGACAAATGCTATGTTTATGCGAGCATTCCCGCGACACCGGGCTATGAGGACAGCAAAGTCCTGGGCTTCATTTCCCATATGGATACCGTGTCCGATTTTGCAGATCATATGGTACAGCCGATCGTCCATGAAAACTATGACGGTAAGGATCTGCCGCTGGGTGAGAGCGGACGTACGCTTGAAGTGAGCCTCTTCCCGCATCTGCCGTCCCTGAAAGGCCGTACGCTGATCACCAGCGACGGAACCACGATCCTCGGAGCGGATGACAAGGCTGGTGTGGCAGCGATCATGTGTATGGCAGAGCGTCTGATGAAGGATGATATGCCTCACGGAAAGATCTGCATCGGTTTTACACCGGACGAGGAAGTGGGAGGCGGAGCCGATCATTTTGATGTGAAAGGCTTCGGCGCAGATTTCGCCTACACCGTGGACGGCGGAGCCGAGAGCGAGATCGAGTACGAAAACTTCAATGCGGTGAGAGCCGATGTGGATTTCAAAGGCTTCAACATCCATCCGGGTTCAGCCAAGAACACGATGATTAACGCCGCTCTGGTAGCAATGGAATTCAACAATATGCTTCCGGCCGGGGAGACTCCGAGGGACACCGACGGTTACGAAGGTTTCTATCATCTGACCCGCATGAGCGGAAATGTGGAAAAAGCAAACCTCAACTATATTTTAAGAGACCATGACGCGGACAACATCGCCAGAAGACAGGAGATCATGAAGGAGATCGCGAAAAAGCTCAATGAGAAATACGGAGCAGGTACCGTGAACCTGACCCTCAAAGAGGAGTACCGCAACATGGCTGAGAAGATCAGAGAGAACTTCCACCTGATCGAGAATGCGAAAAAAGCTGTCAAGAAATCCGGCGTAGAGCCTCAGGTGGTTCCGGTCCGGGGCGGCACCGACGGCGCGCGCTTAAGCTTTATGGGTCTGCCCTGTCCGACCCTCGGCACCGGCTCCTATGCCTGCCATGGTCCTTACGAGCACGCTACTGCAGAGGGCATGGACATCGTGGTAGATACTCTGACTGAGCTGGTACGTCTTTACGGAGAGATGAAATAAGAATGGGAAAAGAAGTAAAAACAAACGCAATGCGGATCCTCGACCGGAATAAAGTTCCCTATGAGATCCTCAATTACGAATGTGATGAATTTATCGATGGCCTTCATACCGCACAGGCCACAGGGGCGCCGGTAGAGCAGTCTTTTAAAACGTTGGTGGCGAAAGGGAAGAGCGGCGGTTATTATGTCTTTGTGATTCCCATTGCGGAGGAAGTGGACTTAAAAGCCGCGGCAAGGTCGGTAGGTGAAAAATCCGTGGAAATGATCCATGTGAAGGATATCACTGCCATCACCGGTTATGTCCGGGGCGGCTGCAGCCCTCTGGGCATGAAGAAACAGTTCCCGACCGTGATCCATGAAAGTGCAGAAGCTTATCCGGAAATCTATGTCAGCGGAGGCCGGATCGGCACTTCCGTCAAGGTAGAGCCCCAGGCACTGGCCAAAGTTGCCCGGGCGAAGTTTGATGATATCATCCGGAAAGCAGAATAACGGAAAAACCGGACGCTCTGCTGCTTTCAGCGAGGCTTTGATTCTGAAGGGAGGACAGGAATGATCTACCATCAGGCGAAGGATCCGACCGCTTACCAGACGATTTTCTACCGCCAGATCGGTCTGAAGAAACAGGAAGAGGAGACGGGAAACAGCTGGAGAAATGATGAAGGAGGATATATCTATACCTTTGGAACGATGGATACGATCCAGATGGGAATCGGAGAGTATACGGTTCCGGTGGATTTCCTTTCGGAGTTTCAATACGATACGGAATATCTTCATGCAGGGATCATCTATGAAGGGATTACCTATTCACTGGTGGATAACCATATGAAGGAATTTGCCACACCTTCTGCGTTCCTGGCGATGGAACAGGCAGCAGGAGGCATCAACTGCTGGAAAAAGGGCCAGCATTTCAAAGGAGTGGAGATCTCCGTGGAACTGGGATATCTCCGGGAAACACTTCTTCCTTTCCTGGGTCTTTCCGCAGAGGCTTTGGATTTTCTGGAAAAAAACGTTCGTTATCTTCATTTACCGGAGGAACTGCAGGATCTGATCTTTCGGGCAGAGCAGCTTCTTCGGAAACAAGAAATGACGGAGAGCCTTTTAAGATCTCTTGCAGCAGAGTTTGTATCCCAGCTGGTGCGTCCGGAAATCCGTTCCGTTTTTGCGAATGGAGAGGCGATGCTCACCGGAAAGATCAAAGTAGGGAAAAAAGAGATCCGTATGAAGAAAGAGGATTTTCAGAAAATCATACAGGTTCATGACCGGATACGGGATCATGCGGAAACCTTTGTGACGATCTATGCGCTGAGCCAGGAATTCAGTATCGGAGAACAGAAGCTGAAAGCAGGTTTTCAAAAGCTGTATCAGCAGACGATCTGGGATTATGCCAATCAGGTACGAATGAACCGTGCGGCAGTCCTTCTGAAGGATCCGGAAAAAAGCATTGCGGAGATATCAGCACTCACCGGTTATCAGAGTCAGGCGGCTTTTCGGAAAATGTTCAAGAAATGGAGCGGGACGACTCCGGGAAGATTCCGGGCCTTTATCAGAGAAGAAAACTGATACTTCAGGAGGCCGGAACTCATTGCTTTTTACAATGGGCTCCGGCCTCCAGTTTCTTTTTAAGCCTGTATGGTTTTGTGATGACGTCCCTCGGGAATGACAAGAGGTGTACGGGAGACCGGATCGGGAATGATCTGACAGTCCAGTCCGTAGATTTTTTTGATCAGACCGGGTGTGATGATCTTAAGAGGAGCACCCTGAGCCTCCAGCCGTCCCTGATACATGGCAAAAATATAGTCTGCATACCTGGCAGAAAGATTGATATCATGAAGCACCATAAGGATCGTGGTGTTTCTTTTTTTATTCAGATCCGTGAGAAGATCCAGGATTTCCACCTGATAAGCAATATCCAGATAGGTGGTGGGTTCATCCAGCAGGAGAATATCGGTCTGCTGTGCGAGAGCCAGAGCGATCCAGACCCGTTGTCTCTGACCGCCGGAAAGCTCATCCACACTCCGGTCTGCCAGTTCTGTGATACCCATGAGTTCCAGCGCTTCTTCCACTGCGGCAAAATCCTCCGGACGCATACCGCCAAAGGCTCGCCGGTAGGGAAAACGCCCACGGGCGACCAGATCCGTTACCTTGATCCCTTCCGGAACAACCGGAGACTGGGGAAGCAGTCCCAGAGTTTTGGCTACTTCTCTGGAAGGAAGAGAAGAAATACTTTTTCCATCCAGTGTAATCATACCGGACTCTGGTTTTAAAAGCCGGGCAAAGGTTTTGAGAAGCGTGGATTTTCCGCAGCCGTTGGCTCCCAGAATGACACTGATTTTCTTTTCAGGAAGCGTCAGTGAGACATCAGAGAGGATTTTCCGACCGTCATAACCGGCGGAAATTGTTTCAGCAGAAAGTATGGGATTGTTCATCAGACATGTTCTCCTTTGTCATTCATTTGAAGCAGTAAAAATAACAGGTAAGGTGCTCCGAGGATGCCTGTGACCACACCTACGGGATAGCGGGAGGGGAGGGCGAACTGACCGATGAGGTCAGATGCCAGTACCAGTGTGCTTCCGGTGAGAGCCGAGGTAAGCATGCCGTTTTTTCCGTTTCCGGAAAGTCTTGTGGCGATGGGGCCGGAAAGAAAGGCTACGGAAGCCACCGGACCGGTCACAGAAGTGGCAAAAGCTACCAGAAGGAGCGCCAGAAGGATCAGTGTCAGCCGGATCCTTCTGACGTTAACACCCAGAGTCACGGCATGGGCTTCTCCCAGCTGAAGCATGGAGAGCTGTCGGTTCAGGAGAAGGATCGCACCTCCTGCTCCGAAGACGACAAGCGCTAAGCGGGGGACATTTTCCAGTTTTACGCCGTTTAAGCTTCCGCTGAGCCAGCGGAGTGCGTTGGCCACATCGTACTCGGAGGCTTTCAGAAGCATCCACGAAATGACTGCGCTCAGAAAAGCCTGCATGCCAATACCTGTGAGGATCAGCCGGGCGTTGGAAAAACCGCCGCCCTGGGAGAGAAAGTAGATCAGGACAGAAACCAGAAGACCGGAGAAAACAGCCATCAGGGAGACCGTGCCTCCGTTAAGCTTTAACACCAGAATGCCGAAAACGGCAGCCACACTGGCACCGGAGGTGACACCAATAATGTCAGGACTGGCCAGGGGATTTCCAAGAAGCTGCTGAAAGGTATTTCCGGCCATGCCAAAGGCCAGCCCACAGAGGATGGCAGTGAGCATCCGGGGAAGGCGGAGGGTTCTGATCGTAAAAACAGCACCTTCCACGTCCTCGCCGGAAAGCACCTTCAGTACGGTCTTCGGGGAGTAAATGGTGTTTCCATAGATCATCATGATGCAGGCAAGGGCAAAAGTGAGGAAAAGAAGCGTAAGAGCCGTAAAGACGTACCGGCGCTGGCGCTTCCGATAACCGACTGTTATCGTGGAAAGCTGATTTTTCGTTTGTTTTTTCACAGAGAACTCACCTTCGCTTTCCGAATGATAAAAATAAATACCGGAGCACCGATCAGGGCAGTGACAATGCCGGATTCCAGTTCACCGGGACGGCCTAATATACGGCCAAGCACATCGGCAAACAGAAGAAGACAGGCGCCGCCAACGGCAGAGAGCGGCAGGATTTTTCGCATATCCGGGCCGAGGAGCAGGCGCATAAGATGAGGGATCATCAGTCCCACAAAGCCGATGGGGCCTGCCAGAGCCGTAGTGGATGCACAGAGAAGAACTCCCGCGAGGGCGCTTGAGGCACGGATCAGAGGAACATTGAGTCCAAGTCCTGTGGCGG
>ENA-ORTN01003390-ORTN01003390.1-human-gut-metagenome-genome-assembly--contig:-NODE-3390-length-11185-cov-4.960737_pt1 | contig 11185 bp, 10 predicted proteins | sample MGYA00242070_ERZ509189 | MGnify/ENA primary metagenome ERZ509189 (study PRJEB26280, sample SAMEA2338821) | human gut metagenome | biome: human gut; feature: human-associated habitat; material: faeces...
GTGCAGCGTCGGCAGCCGCCCCGCCGCGCCCATCGAGGACCGCAGCGTCTTGGGCGACAGCGGCGACGCGCAGCCCGGCCCCAGCACGACGGCATCAAAGCCGAACGCGGCAGCGCTGCGCAGCAGCGTACCCACGTTGCCGGGGTCCTGCACGCCCTCCAGCATCAAAATGCGGCGGGCCGTGTCCAGCGTGTCCGCGGGCGGCGCGGGCGTTTCAAACAGGGCAAACACGCCCTGATTGGATTTGGTGCCGCTTAATTTTTCGGCCACATGGGGCGCGATCTCGGCAGGGTCGAATTGGGCCAGCTCGGGCGTTTTTGCCAGCGCCGCCGCCGTGGCGTACATCGGACGCGGCGTGCAGCTTTTGGCCAGCTCCAGGCAGAGCTTCGGCCCCTCGGCAAAGAAAAGCCCGTCGGCGGCGCGCTGCTTTTCTGAGTCGCGCACCGCGCAGGCGTATTTGATCTTAGCGTTTTCGCGGCTTGTGATCGTTTCCATTGTAGCGCCCCTTTTGGATAAAATCAACTGATTTGTATGAATAAAGGGAAACGGCAGTCTGCCGGAAGGCCGTCCCTCATCCGTCGGCGGTCGGGGCCGCCGACACCTTCCCCCGAAGGGGAAGGCTCCACAGCCTCAAGCCTTCTCCCCTTGGGGGAGAAGGTGGCCCGCAGGCCGGATGCGGGGAGAGCTTTCCTTGGTTGCCCGCTTTTTTTGCCATTTCCCCCTTTAAACACAAAAGGACTCGCGCGTGTGCGCGAGTCTTTTATGCAAGCTATTACAGAGCCTTCTTGGCGGTCTCGACCAGAGCGTTGAAGCTGGCGGGATCGTGGATGGCCATCTCGCTCAGCATCTTGCGGTTCAGCTCGATGCCGGACTTCTTCAGGCCGTTCATGAAGGTGGAGTAGTTCATGCCCTGGGCACGAACAGCGTTGTTGATGCGGGTGATCCACAGGTTGCGGAACTGGCGCTTCTTCTGCTTACGGCCGACGAAAGCGTAGTTGCCGCTCTTCATAACGGCCTGCTTGGCCATGCGGAAGTGCTTGGACTTAGCACCGTAGTAACCCTTTGCGAGCTTGAGAGTCTTAGCACGACGCTTGTGCGTCATGGTAGCGCCTTTAATACGAGCCATGTTTTATATCTCCTTTGTCTGTAACTGGTAGTAACTGACCTTTAAATGTCTTAGTGATTAGCCACCGTAGGGCATCATTTTCTTGACGGCAGCCTCGTTGGTCTTGTCGACGTACTTGGGCATACGCAGGCCGCGGGTGAGCTTGGTGGTCTTTTTGGTCAGGATGTGACGGCGCTTGGACGCATTGCGCTTGATCTTGCCGGAAGCAGTCATCTTGAAGCGCTTCTTGGCGCCGGAAAGGGTCTTGAGCTTCATTTTAGCCATTGTTGTTTCCTCCTAGAGAGTTTACTTTCTTACTTGTTGGGAACGGGGGACATGAACATCATCATGCTGCGGCCCTCAAGCTTGGGCTGCTTGTCGATGACGGCCTTGCCCTCCAACGCCTCGGCAAAACGCTTGTGGACATCCAGACCCAGGCTGGTATGTGCCATCTCACGGCCGCGGAACCGGATGCTCACCTTGAGCTTGTGACCCTGCTGCAGGAACTTAGCAGCCTGGTTCACCTTGGTGTTGAAGTCGTTGGTGTCGATGTTCAGGGAAAGGCGGATCTCCTTGAGTTCAACCACTTTCTGGTTCTTCTTGGCTTCCTTTTCCTTTTTCTGCATCTCGAACCGGTATTTACCGTAATCAAGAATTTTGCACACCGGCGGCTTGGCCTGCGGCGCGACCTTGACGAGGTCAAGGTCCTTGTCGATAGCCATCTTCAGTGCGTCGCGCGGGCTCATAATGCCCATCTGCGCGCCATCTGCCCCGATCAGGCGGATTTCTTTGTCGCGGATCTGCTCATTGATCTCCAGTTCGTTGGATTTGCTGTTGCTGGCGATTGTAACACACCTCCCACAAGTGTATGATAATGACAAAAGCGGCTGCCATTGAAAGCAGCCGCCGAACATACGAAGTTGCGCACCTGTTGTGCGTAATCATGGTATGACCCGGGGCTTTTGCAAACCCTCAAGGTGAGCCGACGGCCTACTGCCGGTTGCTGCTTTTTTTACAAGGGATAGTTTATCATAAAAGTAGGGGCGTGTCAATAGGGTTTTTGCAGATTTTTCCGTCGAGCGGCTTCCCCCCTTGGGGGAAGCTGTCAGCGGCCCCGACCGCTGACTGATGAGGGGCGGACTTGCCGATATGACCCATACACGGGCTGCCGCGGCAAGCTCTCCCCCTCATCCGGCCCTGCGGGGCCACCTTCCCCCTCGGGGGAAGGCTTTGGGGTTCACATCCTCGCCAGATCAATTTTTTTGCAATCGCGTCGGCTTCCCCCTCGGGGGAAGGCTTTGGGGCTGCTACATCCGCGCCAGATCGAACAAAATTTTTGCAATTATCATCCAGCTGTACCCGGCGCGGCGCAGCATGGCAGGCAAAGCCTCCGGTACGCCTTTGCATTTGGCTACCCACAGCTCCGCGTCGGCCTCACCGGCGGGGGCGATCTTCCCCCACTCCCCCGCCGGGTCGGGGTCGTCGGCGGGGCCGCGGCGGTCATTCATGCCGAGCCAGCCGTCCTGCAGATAGCGCTGCACCCAGCGGTAGATCTGGTGGTAGGCTATCGCGTATTTCTGCGCCATAGCGCCGTAATTTTTCCGGTTTTCCAGACAGTCCAGCACCATGACCATCCGCTGCATCGGCGGCACGGTGCGGGCGCGGCCCTTGGCGCGGCTTGTGCCCTCGCTGCTGTGGCGGGCGTCGTGCAGGGCCGCGCCCGCACGGTACTGCCCCACCCAATGCACCAGCGCCTTGTAATCGACGTTATATTTTAACGCAGCTGCGCCGTAATCGCAGCCGTTGGCCAGGCATTCCCGCACGATCTTTTCCCGGTCCGCGGCGGTGGTGTACGCGCCGCCCCTGTGGCGGGACGCGCCGTGGTAGCCGCGCAGCTCGCCGCCCGCCTGCGCCTTTTCCACGAGTTTTTGCAGGTTTTGCGGGCTGCGGATGCCGTACTTTTTGCAGACGTCAAACAGCGAGACCCCGCCCGCGAGGTACTCCGCCACGGCGGCCTGCTTTTCCTCGGCGGTAAGGTGGCGGGACTTTTCCCGGGGTGCAAGGCCGTCTGCACCCTCGGATTCATAGATGCGCAGCCATTGGCGCACGGTGGTGTTGCTGACGCCGACGCTTTGCGCCGCGGCCTGGCGGCTGATCTCGCCTGCTTTGATTTTTTCCACAAGCGCGACCTTTTGTTGTGGAGACAGCTTTGGAGTTTGGGGCATGGTGAGCACCTGAAAAGAGTGAGGAGTGAGGAGATAGGAGTGAAAGGCGTTAAGGCATACAGAGGCGTAGGGGCCGGGCATTGCGGGGTTGTGAGCGTGGAGCGAACAATGTTTGCCCCTGCGGGGCAAACAACCGCACGAGCGAGTTTGCTTGCAAACTGGCGGCGCTCGTTGTGCGCCGCCAAGCGCCCGGCCCGCTGCTTTGCCTTTACAGGGTGCTTTCGGTAGGTTGAGGGCCGGACATGTTTGGCCCCTACAGGGAAACGAATTTTTACGCCTCCGGCAGTTTATCCACCGTAATATCGACTAAGTTCCGGCTGATGAAGCTCTCGGCGCCGGAATCGAGGGTGTAGCTGAATTTCAGCCTGCCGCCGTTCTCGTCGAGCCGCTGCTCAATGACGTCGGCGGCCACGCCCAGGCTGATCGAGCCGTAGCCGGTCTCGTAATGGCAGAGATGGCGCGTGCCCTTCTCGATGATGAGCTGGCTCGACTGCTTGCCGAACCGCAGCATCGAGACCTTGCGCGCGTCCTCGGCCACCTTGACCGTCGTTGTGCAGCCCTCATAGCCGGTGGTCTCGGTCTCCTTGTAGACAATATAGTAGGCACCGTCCTTGTGGACGAGCGAGCCGCGGGTCATCAGCTCCACGGTATCCGTGTCGCCCCGCTGCTCCATCGTGCCCTTGATGGTGATCAGATAGTTTTCTTCCATGGTGTACCTCTACGCTAAAGCCTTCCCCCTCGGGGACAGACTCCCCCGATACGGGGGAGGTGGCGCGCAGCGCCAGAAGGGGTGCGGTGGCCCCGCAGGGCCGGATGAGGGGCGAGTTTGCCTCAGCAACCCGTTCATGGGCAATTACAGCAAGTTTGCCCCTCATCAGTCGGCGGGCGGGGCCGCCGACAGCTTCCCCCTCGGGGGAAGCCAATATAGCGAAAAACCGCTGCTTCTTTTTTCCAAGAAGCAGCGGTTTTATGTTGGCGTACACGCGCCCAACATATCTATTATACCACTTTTACTATGTGTTATTCAATCCTGATTATGCACAAATATTGCACATAAAGGTTGTGCGGTCTGCGAATAGACGAAACCTTAGGGCTGTGGTATAGTATAGTCACAGAAAGAAAACAGCCGGAGATAAGGAGATAAGAACTCCAAGCGAAGCCACTTTCCAAAAGGCTCTTCAGCAAAGTCCCATCGTGAACAGATCGACATCCTGAAGAAGATTTTCCGCAAGCTGCCCAAAGTCGGGGAGTGAAAAAGGAAGCACTTCAGGGACTCCGATCCAGCAGCACGAGGGCAAAGGAAGAGACCGGAAAGAAATTGTAAAGGCCGCCGGCAGTATTTCGTAAGGAAGGAGGCTCAAGTCCAATGGCAAACTTCAAAGATCCCATTCATCACCGGCGGGCCTGGGCCTGCTGAAAACGCAAGAACCGCATCCGAAGCCGCAAGTCATAACTTGTAAAAGATTTAAAAACAGCGATGCACGGTTGCTTAGCAGTTATTTAGCAGACTCAGGGGCCGTCAAAACACAGACCCCCGCATGAAATATAGATTAGGATGAAAGAAGGCTGGTAGAGATGACCGTCACCACTCCGCCGAACAGGATGTACCTGAACTTCACCTGATCCATAAGGAGATACTCCAATGTACAAGAGTTAAGAGGCTTTGGTCCTCGGCATCAGACCCATTACCCCAAGAACGATCTTAATAACAAACATTACTCCGTTCCACAAATGCTTTTGAGCAAATAACGAACCAGAGGGTAAGTCCAATGAACAGTTAGTTAAGGTCTTGAAAGGGCAAACAAAATTCGCGTAAAGATAGGATGATTCCCATGACGATGCGGAAACAGTCCGAAAAATAACGAAAAGGGTTATGAGGCTATGACTCCGAAGAAGTAAGACCGCCGGGGCGAACGAAATGTTCGCCCCGGCTTTTTGTTTGGTATGGGTGGTTAAACGGCAGTGGGATGTAGGGCGGCCTGCCCCCAGGCCGCCGCTGAGGTTGGCGGCAATGCGAAGCCTTACGGTTTGCCGCTGTAGGGGGCGGCGTCCCCGACGCCCCGCGGAGGTGAGCTGCGGCGGAAGGTACGCGGGAGGGATGAATTTCTCCCCTACGGGTTACCTGTTAGCGGGAGTTGGCCGGAAGGTTGCGGAGGGGTCAAGACCCCTCCCTACGATGCAATGGATAAAGGGGTGGCAATGGCAAGGTAGCGTGAATGGGTTGCGGACGAGAGGGGCGAGGGAGGGCGGCAGCCCGCCCCTTTGCAGTGTGCGGAGGGTGCCCGGGCCCTACGGGGTGGCGTGAATCGTTATGCCCGAGAGGGGCAAGGGAGAGCGGCAGCCCTCCCCCTTTGCAGTGGGCGGGGGTTGCCCGGGAATGGATGGCGACGCAAGGCCCGTCGGAATCCCCCAGTCACCTAACGGTGACAGCCCCCTTTGACAAGGGGGCCTTTTTCCCCTGCGGGGGTTCGGGGGAACACCCGACTCAAAAGTGGAGGAAGGGGCGGGGGCGTTAAGAACGAAAAGTAATACTGCTTTCGTTTAGCCCCCGCCCCTTCCGACCTCCTCTTTGGGGTTCTTAGGGGCGTGCAGCCCCTAAGTCGCGGGTCCGCTGCGTCGAAACAGCGGCAGTTTTCTTTGCCAAGCTTTCTTTTGCTGCCAAAAGAAAGCGAGTTCCCGGGAGGCTGCCGTTCCCGGTTCAGCCTCTCTTTTTCTCCGGCAGCTGACTCACCACAATCGCGCCGAACATCAGCGCGCAGCCGCACAGCTCGGTGGCAGAGAGCGTCTCGCCCAGGATCAGCCAACCGGCCAGAGCGCTGAACACACTCTCGAGACACATCGCCAGACTGGCAATCGTCGGGTCCAGCGCCTTCTGGCCGACGATCTGCAGCGTGTAGGCCACGCCGCTGGACATGATGCCGCAATAGGCAATCGAGACCGCCGCGGCGCGGAACTGGCCGGGCGACGGAGCCTCAAAGACAAACGCGAAGATCGTGGACAAAACCGAGACCACAAAGAACTGCACAAAGCTCAGCTGGATGCCGTCGAGCTGCGGGCTGAAATGGTTGACCAGCATGATCTGCGCCGTGAACAGGATCGCGCAGACCAAAAGCTGCCACTCGCCGCCGGTCAGGCTCAGCGTGTCGCGCCCGGCCAGACAGAGCAGATACAGCCCCACGACACTGGCCGCGACACAGCCCCACAGCTTGACGCCGGGGCGGCTGCCCAGGAAAACCCCCGCCACCGGCACCAGCACAACGTAGAGCGCCGTCATAAAGCCCGCCTTGGCCGTGCTGGTCGTGCCAATGCCCATCTGCTGCGCGGCGGACGCCGCAAACAGCGCCACACCGCAGAAAATACCGCCGCGCAGCAGCACTTTTTTGTTCTGCCAGAAGCCCGGCTCCGCGGCGGGGTTCGTTTTGCCCATCTTGCGCAGCACGGCCATCAGGCCCAGCAGAAACGCACAGGCCAGCCAGCTGCGGCTGGCCAGAAACGTGTACGGGCCCATATAATCGCTGCCGACGCTCTGCGCCACAAAGGCCGTGCCCCAGATGAATGCGCAGGCCATAAGCATCAGCGTGTTGCGCAGCTGTTTTTTATCCATGTTTCAATTCCCCTCTATGTTGTGCGGCCCCTGCAATACAAACCAAAAAGCCGCCCTGCCGCAAGCGGTACGGGCGGCATTGCTGCCGTTATCAGCCGGTCGTCGTATCGTCGCCGTAGGTGTTCAGCTCGGTGCTGCCCAGACCCTCGACCTTCAGGCCGCCGGTGACATAATACTTGTTGCCGTTGTCATAGCTGATCGTGATTTTGTACTGCTTGCCCGCGGTCAGGCCGGTCACGTTGTACTGGTAATCGGCACCGTCGGCGCAGTAGTAGATCGTCGAGTCCGGCACGTAGCTGGTCATCGTCTTGTCGTCAGACAGCTCCCAGAACGCGATCTTGAAGTACATATATTTCTCGTTGCTGGCCTCGGTGGTGGCGTAGCCGGTCACGGTCATGCTGTCACCGCCCGCCACGAAATACTCGGTGGAGCGGTTGGCAATGCCGTTAAAAGAGACATACAGCGTGTTCTCTACCGGGTAGGTCACAACGCGGGCCGCGGTGGTGTCCATCTCGGCAGGGAACTCCACACTGCCGCCGGCGGGCGCTTTTGTGGTGGTGTCGGTGTCATCCTCGTCGGATTCCTCGACCAGGCCCAGCTTGTGGACCAGATGCACGACCATATCCTGGGCGACCTGCTTCGGGGAGCAGGCCGTCAGGCTGACTGCCAGCAGCACGGCCATTGCCAGTGCCGCGAGCTTGCGGGAAAGTTTCATATCGCAGACCTCCGTGGGTGTCATTGCAAAAATACACAGCCTATTATACCGCAATTTTCCGCTATGTACAAGCGTTCCGCGCGTTTTTACACATTTGTTTTCGGCTGCCATTCCTTAATAAAGTCGATGAGCAGCGACGACACCGTGACCGTAACGAGGGAAAACGCGATGCGCCGGAACGGGATGTAGGACAGCGACGCGAACAGGACGGTCAGATCGGTGAACAGGTAGGCGCGGGAGAGCCGCCACCCGGTCAGCTTATGGATGACAAGGGCGAGGGCGTCGTCGCCGCCGCTGGACCCGCCCTGCCGCACGATGAGCCCCACGCCGACGCCGACGAACACGCCGCCCAGCAGCGCCGCCGCCAGCGGCCAGGGCGTCAGGTCGGGCAGCATCGGGGGCAGGCATTCCCAGATCCTATAGAACCCGGCCAGGCTCACGCTGGCCACCCCTGCCGAGAGCAAAAAGTCCCACCCGAGAAATTTGAACGCCAGCGCGTAGCTGGCCGCGTCGAGCAGGGGCGACGCCACCGACGCGGGCACGCCGAGCCAATGGTTGATGAGCAGCACCAGGCCGATGATGCCGCCCTCGGTGATGGCGGTGCGCTGGTGGATATTATGGATGCCGAACGACAGGATGGCCGTGCCCAGCAGGATCATAGCGATCCGTTTGGCGGTAAACCGGCCCAGCGCATGGCGGATTTTTTGTTGGAGCGTTTGTTTTGGCATAGTGCACCTCCTGACAGTAATATACACAGTATACCACATGGCGTCAAGTGGGGAGCGGCAACCTCCCGTTTCCCCATTGCCTCCACAAAAAAACGGCAGGTTCGCACGCTCGCGCTCCCCTGCCGTTCGTCTTACTGCAATACTCTTATTTCCCCGCCAGCAGCACCGCCAGCACGGCCTTTTCCACGTAGATGCGGTTCTCCGCCTCGTCGAAAATTTCGTCGGCGTGGGCTTCCAGCACATCGGGGGCGATCTCCTCGCCGCGGTGGGCGGGCAGCGGGTGCTGCACCATGCAGTCCGGCTTTGCCAGCGCCATGCGGGCGGCGTCCAGCGTAAAGCCGGTAAAGTTGCGGCGGCGCTGCTCGGCCTCGCGCTCCATGCCCATGCTGACCCACACGTCGGTGAACAGCACATCCGCGTCCCGCGCGGCCTCGTCCGGGTCGTTCGTCAGCGTGAACTTATCCCCGTACTGCTTCGCCAGCATCAGCACGTCGGCGGCGGGGCGGTAGCCCTTCGGGCAGGCAATCGTCACCGTCATGCCCACGGCCAGACAGCCCACAATGACGCTGTTTGCCATGTTGTAGCCGTCACCGACAAACCCGGCCTTCAGCCCGGCCAGCGTGCCCTTGCGCTCGCGCACGGTCATCAGGTCTGTCAGCACCTGCAGGGGGTGCGCATAGTCGGTCATGCCGGAAACCACCGGTATACCGCTGTATTTTGCCAGCATGTCCAGCGTCGTCTGCTTGTAGGTGCGGCAGACGATGGCGTCATAGTACCGCCCCAGCACGCGGGCCGTGTCCTGCACAGGCTCACCGCGGGCGGTCTGCAGGTCGCCGGCGCTCAGGTAGGTGCCCAGGCCGCCCATCTGGTAGATGCCGACCTCCAGGCTTGTGCGGGTGCGGGTGGAGTTTTTGGCGAAAATCAGCGCCACCGCCTTGCCCTGCAGATCCTTCGGGTCCACGCCGTCCTTGTGCAGCCGCTTGTACTCGTCGGCCACATCCAGAATGTGCAGAATTTCCTCAGGCGTCATGCCGCCCAGCTTCAGCAGATGTTTCATACGCATTTCTCCAGTACGCTGCGCAAAGTCGCCAGCGCGTCGTCCACGTCGTCCGCCGTCAGGATCAGCGGCGGCAGCAGACGCAGGCGGGTCTTGGCGGTCAGCACCAGCAGACCCGCCTTCTCGCAGGCGGTGCGGACGTCGGCGGCCTTGATGCCGTCGTCAAACGCGATGCCCACCATCAGGCCGAGGCCGCTGACCTCCCTGACATGGGGCAGCTTTGCCAGCCCGGCGCGCAGCTGGGCCGCGCGCTCGTTGACGTTGGCGAGGAAGTCGTCGTCCATCTCGCCCAGCACGGCCAGCGCACCGGCGCAGCAGACCGGGTTGCCGCCGAACGTCGAGCCGTGGGAGCCGGGCTTCATGTGGTCGGCGACCTTTTTGTTCATCAGCACCGCGCCGATGGGCAGGCCGCCGCCGAGTCCCTTCGCCAGCGTGACGATGTCGGGGTGCAGATCAAAATGCTCGCACGCCAGGAACTTGCCGGTGCGGCCCACGCCGGTCTGCACCTCGTCCACAATGACGAGGATGTCTTTTTCCCTGCAGAACGCCGCGACCCTGGCGACGTAGTCCGCGTCCAGCGCGACGACGCCGCCCTCGCCCTGCACCAGCTCCATCATGACGGCGCAGGTGTCCTTGTCGGCGGCCTTTTCCAGCGCGGCAAAGTCGCCCGCGGGCACGTAGTCAAAATTTCCCGGGAAGGGGCCGAAGTCGTGGTGGAACACGTCCTGGCCGGTGGCGGTCAGGGTCGCCAGTGTGCGGCCATGGAAGGAGTTGACCAGCGTGATGACCTTATTCCGGCTCTCGCCATAGGTATCTACGCTGTATTTGCGGGCGCACTTGATCGCGCCCTCGTTGGCCTCGGCGCCAGAGTTGGCAAAGAAGGTCTCCCAAACCTGCTCATCCGCAGCCGGGGCACCAAGAGCAGCTGCCGTGGTCTCATCGCCGGCGGCAATGGCATCGGCAAGCACGCGCGCACCATCTACGTCGTCGTTAGCAAGCTTGGACAGCAGCGCCGCGACCTGTCCGCGCTGCTCAATGTAGAAGTAATTGGAGACATGCATGAGCTTTTTGGTCTGTGCCTCGAGCGCCGAGAGCACAGCCGGGTCGCCATGACCTAGGCTGCACACGCCGATGCCGGCAAGAAAGTCGAGGTACTCACGGCCATCGTCGCCGGTGAGCTTCATGCCGTGACCCTCGACAAACTCGACCGGAGAGCGGCCAAAGGTATGCATAACGTAATGGGATTCAAGCGATTGCTGAGCTGCAAGTGACATGGGATGCCTTTCGTTGAGCGCCGGACGGCGCAGGCCTATGGGTGTAGGAATGGGGCGGCTGAGGGTCAGCTAGACCGTCTGAAGCTTCTCGACCTCGTCAAGATTCTCGGTCAGACGCGCAGCAAACGTCGAAAGCGGATGCGGATGCGTATCGAACTCGTAAGCCGTCTCGGTGGAATGGATCACGGTACCGACGCCGGCATCGGTCAGCAGCTCCAGCAGCAGCGAATGCGGCGTGGTGCCGTTGATGATGTGAGCGCGAAATACGCCGCCGGCAAGCGCATCGACGGCCGCGCGCAGCTTGGGAATCATGCCCTTATCGACCTCGCCGCCGTAGAGCATTTCGTTAACCTCGTCGAGTGTTAGGTTGGAGATGAGTGAGTCTTTATCGCTAAAGTCCTTGTACAGGCCGTCGACGTCGGTCAAAAAGATCGCCTTGTGCGCGTGGAGCGCTGCCGCAACGGCACCGGCGGCGGG
>ENA-ORTN01003394-ORTN01003394.1-human-gut-metagenome-genome-assembly--contig:-NODE-3394-length-11174-cov-5.362892_pt1 | contig 11174 bp, 10 predicted proteins | sample MGYA00242070_ERZ509189 | MGnify/ENA primary metagenome ERZ509189 (study PRJEB26280, sample SAMEA2338821) | human gut metagenome | biome: human gut; feature: human-associated habitat; material: faeces...
CATTAGCCGGTTCATGGGGTAGTCACGCTGCATATCCCGGATACAGTCCGACACGGCGTTCAGCTGCGCCCCGGTGGGCTGGAACGGGAGCCGCTCCCACAGATCCGAAATGCTGATATCCCTCATGACCGCGCCGGAGCGCTCCCTGCCGCGGCTCTTCATAAGGGACAATCCCAGCTTCAGGGTCAGCAGCTCCTCGAACACCAGACGACGGCGCGCCACGGTGTATTCCTCCCGCGACTGCGGAAAGTGTATCTGCTGCACCGCCTGTTTCCGGGAGATCAGTCCCACCCGGCGCAGTAACCCCTCCGGAAGCGTTTCCGGGAGTTCCACCAGCGAGAGCGCAGTCCGGACGTTCGCCGAAACCATGTTGTTGGTAAGCCCGGCGGTCAGCGGATATTTCGGCATAAGTCCGCCCTGGGCGACCTCCACAAACAGCGGAGAGCCGACCTGCAATCTCACCATGTCCCCGGATATCTTGCCGTAGAAGAGATACTCGTGATCCTCCTCCAGCTTCGCAAAGGTGTATTTCGCGTTGAAGAACACCGCGGTGATGTTCCCGGTGCCGTCCGTAAGCTCCGCCTTGTACAGCGCCATTCTCGCGTATTCGCTGAAAGGCGCGGTCTTTCTCTTCACAAATGCACGGAAGGCGCAGACCTCGCCGATCTGCACCTCCGCTATCTTTTTCGGGCAGGTGAAATCAACGTAATCCCTGGGATACAGCTCGATCAGCTGCTCCACGGTATCCACGCCGAGTTTCTTGTAAAGCTCCGCCCGTTTTGGTCCTACGCCCTTGAGATAGGTTATTTCCATCACTCTACAGAAATTATGTAGTAGTACACCGGCTGTCCGCCGTTTACAAGGTTGATCTCAATGCTGTCGCTTATCCTTGCACGCAGCTGCTCATACGCCGCATTCGCTGCCTCGTCGGTGACGTCGGAGCCGTACATCAGCGTAACATAGCTGCTGGAGCCGCTGATAAGGCGCTTGGTGAGCTTGGTGAGAGCCTTGGTGACGTCCTTATCGGTGAAAACGATCCTGCCGTTGTCCATCGCGAGTATCTCGCCCTGCTTGATCTTGTGTCCGTCGTATTCGCTGTCGCGCACCGCATAGGTGATCTGACCGCTCTGCACTCTTCCGAGGGCCTCCGTCATGTTGCTGCGGTTAGTGGTGAAGTCAGCGCCGGGGTCAAAGTTCATCAGCGCGGTAATTCCCTGGGGGATAGTACGGGACTGCAGAACGCATACGTTCCTGTCTGCAAGCGAAACCGCCTGCTCCGCCGCCATGATGATGTTCTTGTTGTTCGGGAGGACGAACACGTTATGCGCCGGAGTCTGTCCGATAGCCTCCAGAATATCCTCCGTGGACGGATTCATCGTCTGTCCGCCGCGTACCACGTTATCCGCACCCAGATCCCGGAACAGCGCTTCGATACCTGCGCCTGCCGCTACCGCAACGAATCCGAAATCCTTCTCGGGCTTCACGGGGATCTTGCGGTTCTTCTGGACTGCCTCGTCCGCCTTGATGATATTGTGGTGCTGCTCGCGCATATTCTCGATCTTCATCTTGGTGAGATCGCCGAACTTCAGCCCCTCCTCAATTGCCTTGCCGGGGTGGTTGGAGTGTACATGCACCTTGATTATGTCATCGTCATCTACAACGACAACGCAGTCGCCGATGGTTTCCAGGAATGCACGCAGCGCGGTCGCGTCCTTTGCGCCCTGCTTCTTGTTGACGATGAACTCCGTGCAGTAGCCGTAGTGTATTTCCTCCTCGGCAGCGCCTGCTGCAGCCACCGCCGCCGGAGCCGCCGGCTTGGTTTCGCTCTCGGAGCGTATCATGCTTCCGCCGGAAATCACCTCCAGCATACCCTCAAGAATAACCAGAAGTCCCTTACCGCCGGCGTCCACAACGCCAGCCTTCTTGAGCGCCGGGAGCAGGTCAGGGGTCTTGGCAAGGCTCTTTTCGCCCTCGGCGATGAATTCACGCAGAAATTCCGCAGCGTCGCCGCCGTCCTTAGCCATATCCTTGGTGTTCTCCCACGCTTCTCTTACGACGGTGAGGATAGTACCCTCGGTGGGCTTCATGACGGATTTATACGCAGCGTCCACGCCGATCTTGAATGCGTCGGAAAGCTGCTTTGCGTCAGCCTCGGACTGCCCTGCAAGTCCCTTGGAAAGCCCACGGAATATAAGCGACAGAATAACGCCGGAATTACCTCTCGCACCGCGCAGCATTGCGGATGCGGTGAGCTTTGCGGCGTCGCCGGCGGAAATGGCGTCGGACGCCTGTTTTAACTCCGCCAGGGCATTGCCGATGGTCATGGACATATTGGTTCCTGTGTCGCCGTCGGGCACGGGGAATACATTCAGCTCGTCCACGGCGAGCCTGTTATTGGAAATGTTGTTTGCGCCCGAGATGACTGCGTCCCGGAACAGCTTTCCTGTAATCATCATTGGTATTGCGATCCCTTCCTGTATTTGTGATTGTTGGGACCTCTGAAACGCGTGCACTGCACATTGTGCCCGCATGAAGTTTTCAGAAGCGACCTTAAGTTTTTATCTCATCGACATAGACGTTGACACGCTCGACTGAAATTCCCGTGCTCTCCTCCATGACGTATTTCACCTTGTTTATTATGCTCTTAACCACCGTGCCGACATTTACGCCGTAAAGCACCGTGATGTGCAGGTCTACGACCAGCTTGTCCTTCCCTGCCCGGACATTGATTCCACGCTCGAAGCTGCGCCGCTTCACGAACGGGAGCGCCGCCATAAGCGTCTGCTTCGCGCTGCTTATGTTCATCTGCACCACGCCGAAACAGCCGGTCACCGTGCTTCCGATGAGCGCCGTCAGATAATCCTGGGAAATGATTATCGTGCCGATGTTGTTCTGGACCTTTATCATAGTACCTCCTTCTCTGAAATCAGAATACCCTGCTCAGCCGCGCCGCACACCGCTGTGAAGCAGTCCGCGAACTGCGCCGACGCACTCTCCGCGTCCTCCCGGGAACCGAATACTCCGAAGCATGCCGAGCCGCTCCCGGTCAGTATCGCGCCCTTTGCGCCTGCTTCCCGGAGCCTGCGGCAGATATCCTCTATCCGCCCGTCGGAATACAGCCGCTGGAACACGTTGTACATCTCCGGCGCGTAACCTCCCGGCACCGCCGCCCGGAATCCCTCCAGACCGCCGTGCACCGGCAGCGGACTGCCATCGTACTTCCGGTAGGCTTCCCCGGTGGGACAGCTGAATTCCGGCTTGACCACCAGGAACACGCCCTCCGGCGCCGGGAAATCCGACATCTGCTCGCCGATACCGCGGCAGAGCCTGGTTCCGCCCACAAGGCAGAACGGGACGTCCGCCCCGACCCTTGCCGCGATCTCCAGCAGGCTGTCCTCCGTAAGCGGCTCGCCGTAAGCCATGTTCAACGCCCTCAGCACTGCGGCTGCGTCCGCACTGCCGCCGCCCATTCCGGCTCCGCTGGGGATATACTTTTCAATGTCAATGCATACAGTCCCGGAAACGCCTGCCGCTTCCATGAAATACTCTGCGGCGCGGTATGCGGTGTTCCGGCTGTCCGTCGGGACGTCCTCCCGGTCGCAGGAAAGCGATATTCCGTTTCCGGCGCTGACCACGACCGTCACTCCGTCAGCGAGCGTAATACTCTGCATGACTGTTTCCAGCAGGTGATAGCCGTCGGCGCGCCTGCCGGTTATATCAAGATACAGATTAAGCTTGGCGTTTGCTTCCGCCTTTATCACCTGTATCCCGTTCACTTTTTCAGTTCCTCAACGAATTCCTTTATGCGCTGGAGCGCAGTGGTGATGTGCTGCACGGAATACGCGTAGGACACGCGGACATATCCCTCGCCGCTCTCGCCAAACGCGCTTCCGGGGACTACAGCAACCTTCTTGCTGTAGATAAGCTTCTCGCAGAACTCGCTGCTGCTCATTCCCGTGGATTTTATGCACGGGAACACGTAGAACGCGCCCTCCGGCTCAAAGCAGGTCAGCCCCATATCGTTGAAGCCCCTTACCACCAGGCGGCGGCGCATGTCGTATTCCTCCAGCATTCTGTCCACATCGTCGCGGCACTTTGTCAGCGCGGTGATGGCAGCGTACTGGCTGACCGTAGGGCTGCTCATGATACAATACTGGTGCAGCTTCAGCATCTGCTTGATAACAGGCTTCGGTCCGGCGCAGTAGCCTAATCTCCAGCCAGTCATGGCGTAGGTCTTGGAGAACCCGTTGACGACAATGGTGCGCTCCCTCATGCCGTCCATCTCGACGATGGAAACATGCTTCTCGCCGCCGTAGGTCATTTCGGAATATATCTCGTCTGAGATCACCATGATGTTGGTATCCCGGAGTACCTCCGCAATTGCCTCAAGCTCATTCCGGCGCATGATGGAGCCGGTAGGATTGTTCGGGAACGGCAGTATCAGCGCCTTTGTCCTGTCCGTGATCTTCTCACGGAGTGCGTCCGCACGCAGCTTGAACTTGTCCTCCTCCGTCATAACGATAGGCACGGGAGTGCCGCCGCATACCGTGATTATCGGAGAATAGCACACGAAACTCGGCTCCGGAACGAGAACCTCGTCGCCGGGCTGTATCATCGCGCGCATGGCAAGGTCGAGAGCCTCGGAGCCGCCCACAGTCACGATAATCTCGCCGTCCGGGTCGTATTCCGTATGAATGAAGTTCACCAGGTACTTGGATATTTCCTGGCGGAGCAGCATAAGTCCGGCATTTGCAGTATATGCCGTTCTGCCCTTTTCAAGCACGCCGATGGCTTCTTTTCTGGCAGCCCAGGGGGTCTTGAAATCCGGCTCGCCGACGGACAGGGAGATGACTCCCTCCACCTGCTGAGCGATATCGAAGAATTTGCGTATGCCTGACGGCTGAATGTCCCGTATCTTCTGCGGGAGTACCTTATCGTAGTCTATCACGGGGAAACCAGGCTCCTTTCATCGGAGTGCTCCTCGTTGAAGACGTGGTTCTTCTCCTTGTATCTTCTAAGGACGAAGTGCGTTGTGGTGGAAAGCACGCCGTCCAGTACAGCCAGGCGCTCGGATACGAACAGAGCGACCTTTCTCAGGCTGGTTCCGGTTATGGTGATGGAAAGGTCGTTTGCACCGGACAGCAGGAATACGCTGTCCACTTCCTCATACTGCATGATGGTATGCGCCAGGTCGTCGAATCCCCTGTCCTTGAACGGGGTGACCTTCAGCTCGATTATAGCGGTGACTGCGTTGTCGTCAGCCTTTTCCTCGTTGACTATAGCGGCATAGCCGATGATTATGCCCTCGCTCTCAAGTTCCTTTATTCCTGCTGCGACCTCCTGCTCGGAAATGCCGAGCATGGTGGAAAGCTCCGCGTTGGAAAGCCGCGCGTTCTGCTTTAATAAGGCAAGTAACTTCTTGTTAGTAGCTGTCATTGCATTATCCTCCTGTGTCAGATAGTTATGAAAATGGGCTGTTTCTTTCTGAAAACGCATATTTCGCCGAATCCGATATCCCTCAGCATATCCAGGCATTCCGGGATATCCGCGCCGACGTCAGCCACGCGGTGCGCGTCGGAGCCGACCGTCACCATGCGTCCGCCCTTGTCGAAGTAACGCTTGACGTACTCCACGGACGGCATGGGAACGTGAAGTCCCTTGCGGATACCGGCGGAGTTCACCTCCAGCGCGATACCCTGCCGTATTATCGTTTCCAGTATCTTGTCGATTATTGCGCTGTAACGCGTCATATCTACCTCGGCGCCGCCCACATCGCCGCTGATGAAGCGCAGTGGGAACGTCAGGTGCGACAGGGAGCAGAATTTCCCCCATTCCGCCAGGCGAAGCTCCTCCTCGAAGTATTCGTCCAGGCAGCGGTATCTGTCCTCGTCGCTGTCGGGTACTCTGTCTAACCTGGGGTAAGTACGGGTGCGGTGGGTGGAGCCGAGGACAAAGTCGTAGTCGTGCTCCGCCAGGATTCTTTCCGCCTGGGGCAGGTCGTAGAGCGCCTGTCCAAGCTCCGCGCCGTAATAAACCTCCATGCGCCCTGCAAAGCGCTCCCTTATCTCAAGGAACACCCCGTAGGACTTCGCCATTGCCCCGGCGTAGTCCCAGCTGTCCAGCTTCTCGTTTTCGATATGATCCGTCAGCGCATAGTGTTTTATTCCCAGCCCGCAGGCTCGCTCCGCCATCTTCATCGGCTCGTCGCAGCCGTCCGGCGAAAGTATGGAGTGATTATGGATATCCGCCGGAATAGGGCGGATCTCTTCTGTTTCCATTTATTTACCTTCTTTTGTCCTGTCTGAAAAATTAACCAGAATATCTGTCTTTCAGATGTCTTTTTTATTATTTTATCACAAAATTTTAAATTTGTCTATGAATACATTTACTTTTTCAGTTTTTTTTAGTATAATAGATAAGAAAGATAAAAAAACAAGGCTTGCGGCTGATAATTTTATACATATTGACCGCAGAACAGGAGGACATAATGAGAGCAGTAGTAGCTGTTATCGGTAAGGACACGGTAGGCATTCTGGCAAAGGTCAGCGGTATCTGTGCTGAGCACAACGCAAACGTCATGGACGTTACCCAGACCATCATGCAGGATCTGTTCGCAATGACAATGATGATCGAGATCTCCAAGCTGAACATCGACTACATCGACTTTGCAGACAAGCTGACAAAGGCAGGCAGCGATATGGGACTTCAGGTGCACGTTATGCACGAGGATATCTTCAACGCAATGCACAGAATATAAAACCGTCGAAAAAGTCACTAAAGTGACTTTTCCGCCGAAACATCCCAGCTGCGCGCACGTCTTGTCGGCTTTGCCGCCAACCCAGCGTAAGGCGCAGCCGTCGCTTAGACACTTGCTGGGATAAAAGTGTTTTTTGCCTCGGCAGAGCTAAGGCAAAAAAGGATTTCAAAAGCCCACTTCGCTGGCAAAATGATTATTTCAACAAACTGAAATCCACATTGGGTCTTTGTGAAGTTTTAATGTAAGGAGAACACCGACAAATGCTGAATTCAAGCGATATTTTAGAAACGATAAAGATGATACAGGATGAGAACCTGGATATCCGCACCATCACAATGGGTATTTCACTTCTCGACTGTATCGACAGCGACATCGACAAGGCGTGCGACAAGGTCTATGACAAGATCATGCGCAAGGCAGAGAACCTTGTAAAGACCGGCGAGGATATCGAAAAGCAGTACGGTATCCCGATAGTCAACAAGCGTATCTCCGTTACACCTATCGCAATGGTATCCGCGGCGTGCAAGGGCAGCCCCGTGAAGTTCGCTAAGGCGCTCCAGCGCGCGGCTGACGGCACCGGCGTAAACTACCTCGGCGGTTACTCTGCGCTCGTCCACAAGGGATTCTCCGCCGGCGACCTGGAACTTATCCAGTCCATTCCGGAAGCGCTTGCCGAAACAAGCAACGTATGTTCTTCCGTAAACATCGGCTCCACCCGTGCCGGCATCAACATGGACGCCGTCGCAATGATGGGTCAGGTTATCCGCGATGCCGCTGAGGCAACCAAGGACAACAGCTACTTCGGCGCAGCAAAGATCGTTGTATTCTGCAATGCCGTTGAGGATAACCCCTTCATGGCAGGCGCATTCCACGGCGTGGGCGAATACGACTGCGAGATCAATGTCGGAGTTTCCGGTCCTGGTGTTGTACGCGCGGCACTCCGCAAGCACCCCGAGGCAAACATCAGCGAGATCGCCGATGTTATCAAGAAAACTGCATTCAAAATCACCCGTATGGGTCAGCTGGTCGGCAACGAAGCTTCCGCAAGGCTCGGCGTTCCGTTCGGTATCGTTGACCTCTCCCTGGCTCCTACTCCTGCCGTGGGCGACTCCGTTGCCCATATCCTTGAGGAGATCGGTCTGGAGAGCTGCGGCTGCCACGGCACCACCGCATGCCTCGCAATGCTCAACGACGCAGTCAAGAAGGGCGGCGTAATGGCTTCCTCCCACGTCGGCGGACTCTCCGGCGCATTCATTCCCGTATCTGAGGACGCCGGCATGATCGACGCCGCTGTAAAGGGCTCCCTCGGTCTTGAGAAGCTCGAAGCTATGACCGCGGTATGCTCCGTTGGTCTGGATATGATCGCAATTCCCGGTGATACTCCTGCGGACACCATTTCAGCTATCATCGCGGACGAAGCTGCTATCGGTATGGTTAACAGCAAGACCACCGCAGTCCGTGTAATTCCTGCCATCGGAAAGAAGGAAGGCGAGATGGTCGAGTTCGGCGGACTTTTCGGAAGCGCTCCAGTTATGCCGGTAAGCAAGTACTCCGCAAGCAAGTTCATCAGCCGCGGCGGACGTATTCCCGCTCCGCTCCAGAGCTTAAAGAACTGATTTACACAGCTACAGAAAATCCCTGCCAGCGCGGCAGGGATTTCAGTCTGTCGAAAAAGCCATCTTTCGTTGAAAAGCGAAAGATGGCTTTTTGAATATAAAGCAGCAAGTAATCTGAAAAACGAAAAACTTGACAAGAAATGCGAGAAAAAACAGTATATCCACCTATGCAGCACATACTTTTTAAGATTCATGGCAGCAAATTTAAGCCTGACCCAGTTAGTGACACGAGTCAAGCCACGGAAATATGTAAATCTCATAGAGTGTTTTTCTTTTGCATCGGCAAAAACACGCTCAATCGTTTCCTTGCGGCGGTCGTAAAGCTTGCGGAGCTCCGGAGTATGTCGGTAGTCCTCGGCTAACTCAAGGTAGTCGCTCCAGAGGTGCTTGAGAACAGTTTTAGTGCATTGGAAATTAGTTGTGCATTTGCTGCGGGAAGGGCAGTTTTCGCATATGTAGGACTTGCTTTTGAACTCGCGGCAGCCGTCGCGATTGGTTGTGGAGTAGCTTAAAATATGGTTTTCGGGGCAGAGAACGCAGTCGAAATACTCATCGTAAATGTACTCATAAGGTCTGAAAAAACCATCTTTACCCATTGGACGCTTGTAAGGCAAAACAGGAATCAGTCCGTCGTCTATGACACGTTTGCATATCCAAGGGGTCTTGTAGCCTGCGTCAGCCACGACATATCGCATTGCTAAGCGCTTTTTCAGCCTTTCGTACAGCCCGTCGAATGCAACGCTGTCGTGAATGTTGCCCGCATTGACTGTCACATCAAGAATATATCCATTCTTGTCGCAGGCGGTTTGTGCGGCGTAAGCGAAACACTTTTTGTGCTCGCCTTTGTGGAAAACTCCGCATTCAGGGTCGGTTCTGGACTCGGTTATTACTTTCTCTTTGGGTGGGTTTCCACCGTCAAACGGCTTTTTGCCGTGGTCTTCACGGTCCTCGTTTATTTCCTTCAGAAGCTGTTTGCTATAGATTCTGGAAGCCTCGGGAACGGCTCTGCGAATGGCTTTTTTCATGTTTGCGTTAGCCTTGATGTGCGTCCCGTCAATGAATACTGCATCGGGTGAAAGATACCCTGCGTCGTTTATCTCGTTGAGTATCCAGTCGAAAATTTGCTGCACCACATCTTCCGTAAACCTGTGGCTGAAGTTATAGCTGAATGTTGAGAAATGCGGTGTTTTCTCAGTCAGCGAATACCCAAGAAACCAGCGGTACGCTATGTTCAGACTGATTTCTTCTGCGGTTTTGCGCAATGATGGAATCCCATAAATGTGCTGTATCATTGCCGCCTTGAACAGCACCACCGGATCGGTGCTCGGTCTGCCCTTGTCTGCGCTGTACAGCTTTCCTACTATGTCATATATCTTCGTGAAGTCCACCGTTTCGTCTATCTTTCGCAGCAGATGGTTTTCCGGCACAAGGTCGTCTATGCAGATTATTTCGCTCTGGCTTCTTTCTTTTTGTTCTCTGCTCAACATTTTTATCACCCTTTTTTATTATACCATATTTACGTAAAAAAGCCCAGCTTTCGCTGGACTTTTTCGACAAGCTGATGCCTGCTTCGCAGGCAAATTTCACTTTTTCGACAAGCTGAGGGGTACGGCAGTAAGCCGTACCCCTTTTCTTATGAACCAGAGAGCGATTTTATCGCCTTTGCCAGGCGGCTGACTTCCTCTGGCATGGTGAACGCGGAGGGTGCGAAGCGCACCGTGCCGGTTTCCAGCGTGCCGAGTTTCTTGTGGGCGAGGGGGGCGCAGTGGAGTCCGCCGCGCAGGCAGAATCCCAGGTCGCTGAGCCGTGTCGAGGCTTCCGCGGAGGGAATGCTGCCGATGTTGAAGGACACCACCGGCGCGAATTTCTCCGGCTGGCGGTCGATGTCGGAATACACCGTTATCCCGGGGATCTTCCGGAGCATCCCGCACAGGTTGCGGCAGAGCGCCGTTTCATGCGCGAGTATTTTCTGAGGAGTCCTTGCCTTTACGAATTCCACACCTGCCCCCAGGGCTATTGCTCCGGGGGTATTTATTGTGCCGCTTTCGAATCTGTCCGGGAGGAAGTCCGGCTGCTCCAGGCTTTCACTGGCGCTGCCGGTGCCGCCCTCCATGAATGTTTTCAGCGGGTATTTTCCATCGGTCAGCATGAGTCCGGTGCCCATGGGACCGTAAAGCCCCTTGTGCCCGGCGGTGCAGATGATGTTTATTCCGTCCTTCAGGCTCAGCGGAAGCAGCCCTGCTCCCTGGGCGGCGTCCACTATGAAGCAGATGTGTTTGCGGCGGCAGAGGTCCGCAAGCTCCGGCAGCGGCATTCGCTGCCTGGCGACGTGCTCGCCGGCGGTGCAGGTGAGCGCCACCGTTTCCGGGCGTATTGCCCGGGCGGCGTTCATCACGGTCTGCCACGGCTCGGAGGAGCTTTCAAACAGGGTGTACCTCACTCCGCTTTCCGTCAGGGAATGCACCGGACGGATAACCGCATTGTGCTCAATGTCGCTCAGCACAAAATGCGCGCCGGGGCGCGCAAGTCCCTTTATCGCGATATTCAGCGCATGGGTGCAGTTAAGGGTGAACACCGTGTTTTCCGGCTCGGCGCCGAAGAATTCCGCGCAGGCGCTGCGGCTGGCGAAAACCGCCCGGGACGCCGCCATCGACATCGCATGTCCCGACCGCCCGGGATTGGCTCCGTAGGCAGTCATGGCGCGGCTCCACGCCTGGTATACGCTCCGCGGCTTGGGGTAAGTCGTGGCAACGGCGCCACGTCATGGGCTGAACCTGAGGCGCAGGCACGGCACAGATGCA
>ENA-ORTN01003396-ORTN01003396.1-human-gut-metagenome-genome-assembly--contig:-NODE-3396-length-11168-cov-4.326734_pt1 | contig 11168 bp, 5 predicted proteins | sample MGYA00242070_ERZ509189 | MGnify/ENA primary metagenome ERZ509189 (study PRJEB26280, sample SAMEA2338821) | human gut metagenome | biome: human gut; feature: human-associated habitat; material: faeces...
CCCCTGCCGATGCAACGCTTTCCTTTACTTATATAGGATTTAAGCCACAAGAAGTGGCTATAAATGGAAGAACTTCTCTTAAAGTAGCATTGATAGAGGATGCAGAGGCGTTGGACGAAGTGGTGGTTGTAGGTTACGGTGTTCAGAAAAAAAGTGTAGTGACAGCGGCTATCAGCAAAGTAAATGCGGATGAATTGAACTTGATGAAGCCTTCCCGTGTAGAAGATGCTTTGAAAGGTAAAGTTTCCGGCGTACAGATTACACAGTCTTCCGGTCAGCCTAATTCTGATTCTAAGGTTCGTATTCGTGGTATCGGTTCTGTAAATGGTTCCGACCCCTTGTACATTGTCGATGGTATGCCGGTGGGCGGTGGTATCAACTATTTGAACCCGACGGATATTGCTTCTATTGAAATCCTGAAAGATGCTGCTTCGGCTGCTATTTATGGTGCCCGTGCAGCCAACGGTGTGGTTTTGGTGACTACCAAGGCGGGCAGCAAGGGAAAAACGACTGTAAACTATGATTTCAGTTATGGTTGGCAGAATCCTTGGAAGAAGAAAGCTGTTTTGAATGCCAAGGAATATATGACAATCATGAATGAAATGCAGATTAATGATGGCAATGCTCCTCGTTATTCTGCAGAAGAAATTGCCAATAATACGATTGATACAGACTGGCAGGATGAAGTCTTTAATTATGATGCACCAGTTCAGCAACATCAGTTGAGCATTAATGGCGGTAATGATAAAATGACTTATTTCCTTTCTTTGGGCTATTTCAATCAGGAAGGTATCGTTGGTGGTAATTATGGACGTTCCAATTATGAACGTTTGTCTGTTCGTAGTAATTCTACTTATAAAGTGTTTGAAGTAGAGAATCGAAAGTTCTTGAATGCAGTCACGGTAGGAGTAAACTTGGGCTATACTCGTGATCATTCTACCGGTATTGAAACAAACTCTGAGTATGGTTCTATTCTTGGTAGTGCTATTGCGTTCTCACCGTTGGTTCCGGTGTATGCTTCTGAACAAGAAGGTGCCGCAATCCTGGCCGAGCATCCTAATGCTATCGTAAAGGATGGTAAAGTGCTTTCTTTGCCTCCTTCCGGTTTCCAGGAATTGACAAATCCGGTGGCACAGCTGAACAGACCGACATTGGGACGTAACAATTCCGATAAAATTGTAGGTACGTTCTATGCTGAATTGAATATCTTGCCTGGTTTGAAGTTCCGTTCCAGTTATGGTGTGGACTTGGCTTTCTGGGGATATGATGGCTATGGTTATGCTGATTATCTGGGTACAATGACACATACGGATGCCAGCTGGGTTCAAAGCGAGATGAATCGTGGTATGCGTTGGCAAACTGAAAATTATTTCTCTTATAACCAGACTTTTGCAGAAAGGCATAATCTTTCTGTAGTGTTGGGGCAATCGGCAGCTCGTTATCGTTCACGCAATATTGGCGGTAAGGACTTCGATTTGTTTGATCCTATTCATGCCAATTTTGGCTCTGCTACAGCTGCCGAGACAGAATCTGTTTTGTGGGGTGGAATCGGTGATGCAACCCATACTTCCATTGCTTCCTATTTCGGTCGTCTCGACTATAACTTTGCAGAACGTTACATGGTGCAGTTCACGGTTCGCCGCGATGGCTCTTCACATTTTGGTGCCAATAATAAGTGGGGCGTATTCCCTTCGTTCTCTTTGGGTTGGAATGTCTGGAATGAACCTTATCTGGAAAAAATCAAACCGAGCTGGTTTGACGTATTAAAATTCCGTTTCTCATGGGGACAGAATGGTAACGAGTCTATCGGAGATTTCCGTTATCTTGCCTTGATGAATGGTGGTCAGAATTATTACTTTGGCGGCAGTTACAAGCCCAACCTGAATGATTATACAAAACCTGGTGAAAATGGTGGCTCCATGATTTACGGTACTTCTCCCGCAGCAGCCGCCAATCCTGATATTAAGTGGGAAACTTCCACTCAAACTGACCTTGGTGTGGATATGCGTTTCTTTAACCAACGTTTGAGTTTCACATTTGACTATTATTATAAGAAGACAACAGATATGCTGGCCGAAATGCCTGTGCCTACTTATATCGGACAAAGCAAACCTTGGGGTAATCTCGGTTCTATGGAAAACTGGGGACTTGAGTTTGAACTTGGCTGGAAAGATAGCATTGAAGATTTCTCTTATTGGTTCAACACCAACTGGTCTTATTCCCAAAACAAACTCTTGGACTTGGGCAACGCTTCCGGTGAACAGAATTATGAAAGCGCAGGTGCTTCCGGTGTAGGTGACTATGTACATGCCAAGAATGGCGAGGTCTGGCCTTATTTTTATGGACGTAAGACTAACGGCATCTTCCAGAATTGGGATGAAGTGAACAATTACGTAAATGAGAAGGGTGAACTTTTGCAACCCAATGCTCAACCGGGCGATGTTCGTTTTGTAGATGTTACTAGTGATGGTGTAATCAATGACCAAGACCGTACCAAAATTGGTAAGGGTATGCCCGACTGGACTTTCGGTTTCTCTCTTGGTGCCGAGTGGAAAGGCTTCGATTTGAGTTTGTCTTTCCAAGGTACATTGGGCAACGACGTGTTTGACTTTGCGCAACGCGGTGACATCCCGGCCATGAACCGTCCTTCTTGGATTTTGGATCGTTGGGTAGGTGAAGGTACTTCTAACCGTATTCCTCGTATGACTTCTGCCAACCCCAACGGTAACTGGACTTCTTCAGACCTTTACATTCACGATGGTTCTTACCTTCGCTTGAAGAATGCACAGCTTGGTTATACACTGCCGGCCACTCTTACTCGCAAGATTTCCATTCAACGTTTGCGTTTCTATGTAGGTGCAGAGAATCTGATAACCATTACTGGTTACGAAGGATTTGATCCGGAACTGGCGTCCGGTGGTTATACGACATTGGGTGTTGATAAGGGTATCTATCCGCAATCCCGTACCATTACTCTGGGTGCTAACATCACATTCTAAACTTTAAAATCAATCAGACAATGAATAAATTTAAATTTTATACAGTGGCAGCCGTTTTGGCATCAAGCATGGCTTTGTCCTCTTGCGGCGATAGTTTCTTGAATTCGGACCCTGCTTCAAAAGGTGCTGCTGGAGCAGCGGGCGACCCCATGAATATTAACTCCGGTTTGGCTGCAGCCTACCAGATTCTTTTACTTGATTCGTATGCAGGTGGTTCTTATGAGTCTTCTGTTTATATCGGTGACATCCAGAGTGATGACTTGTGGAAAGGTGGTGGTGATGCTCAAGATGGCATGGCTGGCATGAACTTGAATGTGGCAATGTTTTCCACGACAGGAAATAGTACGCTGAATGGGACTTGGAATATCTATACTTCCGGGATTACGCGCGTAAATAGTGCATTGGGGCTTTGTGCCACCGCTGTAACCGCCAATCCGGCAGAGCTGAAACTCATTGCACAGTATCGTGGTGAAGGGCATTTCTTGCGTGCTTATTTCCTTTATATGTTGTGGAGAAGTTTTGGATCAGTTCCATTTCAAGAAACATTGTATGAGCCTCCTTACGTTGGACCACAGTTGAGTCCGGATGAGATATATGCCCAGATTATCAAGGATGTCGATGCTTCTATAGCCAGCTTTAAGGATGCTAAGTCGAAGTATTCTACCAATGATGGTGTGAACAACGGACGCGCAAGCCTTGCTGCTGCTCTGATGCTGAAAGCACGTACAGTAATGTATCAGAAAGATAAGGCTAAATATACGGAAGCTGCTGAAGGGTTGGCTGAGATTATTGCCAGTGGAGAGTTTGTATTGACTCCTAAATTTGCTGATATTTGGGTGGATGAAGGTGAATTCAACAAGGAGTCCATTTTTGAGGCAAACCATATTGGTGAAGGAAAAACTTGGGGAAATTCATGGGCTACAGGTGGTACTAATCTTCCCGCATACGTTTCACCGAGTACCTTAAGCGATCCTACCAATACTTATGAAGACGGTTGGGGATTCGGCCCGGTACGTACGGAAGCTTATCAGATGTTTGCCGAAGGCGATACTCGTCGTGACGTTTCTATTCGCGATTATCGTGGCAACGGTACAGGTGGCAACATCGGCGACAAAGTGGAAATCGCATCCGGTGGTACTTATGTTATCCGTTTTCAGGATACGGGTTTCTGGTTAGGTAAATATGCAGCTCGCAAAGGCTACCACAAGCCAACGGGCGACATAGCCTTGAACTACTGCAACAACGTGCGTATTTTCCGTTATGCGGAAACTTTGCTGGCATACGCTGAACTGGTTGGTGTGGAAGGTGTTGCTGAACAGAAAGGTATTTCTGCGCAACAGTGCTTGGATATGGTTCGCGATCGTGCTTTTGGAGATGATAGCCATCGTGTTGCTCTCAGCAGACAGAGCATAATCGACGAAAACCATTATGAATTTGTGGGTGAAGGACATCGTTACTACGATGTGATTCGTTGGGGTATCACAGACGTGTTGACTGTAGCTAATGTGCCGGGGGTAAATGCACCGCGTACTTGGCAGGCTCACAATAAATATGTGGCTATTCCTCAGGGCGATATTGACGCAACTAAGGGTACTGAGTTTGAACTGAAACAAAATGATGGTTATTAATTAAGTAAGAAAATAGTATGAAAAAGAATTTATTATATGGCTTTTTTGCATTGAGCATGGCTATTGTCGGGTTGGCTTCTTGTGACCCCGTTGACAGTGATGACCATTCTTTGGGTGCAGAACCGCAAGAAAATCAGTTGGCATTTTCTGCTACTCCCACCGCTGGCAAAGCAAACATTGTAGAGTTTAAAAACGAATCAACAGTTGAAGGTGTCGTTTTGTGGGATTTAGGTAATGGAGGCACGGCAAAAGGGGAAAGTGTGAAAGCACAATATCCTTTCAAGGGTGAGTATACTGTGGCTATGACTCTGTATACAACCGGTGGCTCAGCTACTATCAGCAAGGTAATTTCTATTGCAGATGATGATATGGCTTTGCTCGACACCCCTATGTATAATGCTTTGACTGGTGGTGCTGCGAATCTTGGAGGAAAAACATGGGTGTTTGACCAATATCACGATGGACATTTTGGTGTGGGACCAGCGAAAGGTGGTGGAGATTATGACGGTACTCCCAAATGGTGGTCTTGTCCTGCCAATGGAAAACTGGAAAGTAGTCTTTACACACAAGAGTTTACATTTGTGCAAGTAGGTGTCAAGATGATATGGAAAAACAATGGCAAAATCTATACGAACGAAGCGGGTAAGAATGACTTGGGTGGGGCTGCCACCGTTCCGGGTGCCGGTGACTTTGATGTAGAATATACTCCTAAAGAAAGCTATACTTATACTTTGGACGAAATCAACAATACGTTGACATTGAGTGACGGTGCATTTATGGGACATTATACCGGTTCGTCTACTTATTTTATTCGTAGTCTGACGGAAGATGAACTTTATTTGGAAGTTGTGAGCAATGTCGAATCTGGTAATGGCTGGTGGTATCGTTTTGTTCCTAAAGAAAAAAATGTGAAGCCGGAAGTAGCTGTGAAGGCAGTGAAGTTGAGCGAAGACTTTGAAGCAGATAAACTGTCCGTTGATTTTGCCCGTGAAGATATGGGCGAATTGGATTTTATCTATTCGAATCCGGCACCTGTTCCGGTAAATACTTCAAAAAAGGTTTATCTGTATGAAAAGAGTATCGGTTTCTATTCCAATATCTCATATACGGCACCTGATTATAAGTTTGATTTGACAAAGGCAAACAAAGTTCGTATGAAAGTTTTTGTGCCTTCGTACAATGATTATACGACAGTTGCCGATGTAGCCGGTGATTGGATTGCTGTCAACCAGTTGCAGAAACAAGTTGCTGTCAAATTGCAGAACAGTGCTGCCGGTGGAAGTGCATGGGAGACTCAAACTGAAATAGTAAAAACAAATCTGACTACAGATCAATGGATTGAACTTGAATTTGATTTCAGTGAAGTGAAAGATCGTAAGGATTACGATAAGATTGTAATTCAGTTTGGTGCAGAAGGACATGCTGCTCCGGGTATCTTCTTTTTTGATGATTTCTATTTTGGAGAATAATACTGGTTTCTGAATGATAGTAGAGGCGGTTACCCTCTGGGCAACCGCCTTTTTAATCCTTTTTATCGATGAAAACAATGATTGGCCTTTGGATAGTGACCTTGATACCATTGATGGGATGTGGTAGTGATGGGCAGGCTGCAAATAATCCCCTCGTAGATAATATAATAGAAGTATCTCCTGCTGATTTGCAGTTTGCTGCTGCCGGAGAAGAAAAAACGATAAGAATAAAGGCTGCTGCTGCATGGGCGTTGAAAGATGATGGGCAGACATGGTATTCATTATCGGCAAATTCCGGATATGTCGGCGAATCCGTAGTGAAGATAACTGCTTTGAAAAATAGCGAAGAAAAGGAACGTTCGGCTATCCTTTCTTTTACTTCTGGAACAAATTATAAGCAAGAGTATCTGTTGAAACAAAGCAAAGGTGCAATAGAAAACTATGTTCCTGAAGGGTATTCATTGGTATGGCAGGATGAATTCAATGAAGGCACTACACTGGGTGACGACTGGACTCACGAAGTCCAGAAATCCGGTTGGGTGAACAATGAACTGCAGAACTACGTGAACGGAGAGGTATACGGAAAGCGTGTGACGGAACTTGCTGACGGTAAGCTGAACATCAACTGCTTCAAAGGCAGCGACGGTAAGATTTATTCCGGTCGTGTGTATGCCAAGGTGAATACCGGTTGGAAGTATGGTTATTTTGAGGCGCGTATTCTCTTGCCGAAAGGCAAAGGTACTTGGCCTGCTTTCTGGATGATGGGAGATAACGACAAAGAATGGCCGGCATGCGGAGAGATCGACATTATGGAAATGGGAGAACAGAGCGGAATGGCTGCGGGCGATTCGGAAAAACAAGTGAACACCGCCATTCACTATGGCCCTAGCGCAGCGGCTCACGAACAGCAATACTACAAAGCCAATGTTGCCAACAGCCTGCAAGACGGCAATTATCACACCTACTCTCTGGATTGGGATGAAAACAACCTGACAATATCCGTCGACAACGTCAAGTTTCATACGTTCGACATTAGCTCGAACACATACTTTCATGACAACTTCTACATCCTGTTCAACCTCGCCGTGGGAGGTGCGTTTACAGGAATTACCGATATTAATAAACTGACGGGCCTGAAAGACGGTCAGAAAGTGAATATGTACATCGACTGGGTGAAAATATTATAGGAATCTTAAATATACATGCTATGAATATGGAAAAATGTAAGTATCTACTGTTTTGCGGAACACTCGCCCTTTGGATGGCGGGAAGTTTCCAGCAAGTGTATGCAGCAACGGAACCAAGTTCTCAGGCTATTCAACAACAAAGCAACAAGGTAACCGGAAAAGTGAGCGATGCCACAGGTCCCATCATTGGGGCTTCCGTAGTGGAGAAAGGAACTGCCAACGGAACGATTACCGATCTGGATGGAAATTTCAGTTTGAATGTAAAAGCGGGAGCTACGCTCGTTGTCAGCTACGTGGGTTATAAATCCGAAGAAGTAAAAGCGGGAAGAGGTCCTTTGAACATCACCTTGAAAGAGGATGCCAAAGCATTGGATGAAGTGGTAGTCACCGCCCTTGGCATCAAGAGAGAGCGCAAAGCGTTGGGCTACGGCATTGATGAAGTGAAAGGTGAAGCCTTGACCAAAGCGAAAGAGACGAATCTTATCAACTCCATGGCAGGACGTGTGCCGGGCTTGGTAGTCAGCCAGACCGCCGGTGGTCCTTCCGGTTCTACGCGCGTTATTCTGCGAGGCAGTACCGAAATGACCGGCAATAACCAACCTCTTTATGTAGTGGACGGCGTACCTTTGGACAACACTAATTTCGGCAGTGCCGGCACAAACGGAGGCTTCGACTTGGGCGACGGTATTTCGAGCATCAATGCCGATGACGTAGAAAACATGTCGGTATTGAAAGGCCCTGCGGCATCCGCACTTTATGGTAGCCGTGCCCGCCCCGGTGTTATCTTGGTTTCAACCAAGCGAGCCAACAAGGATAAAATCAGCGTGGAATATAACGGAACACTGACTTTCGATACCCAACTTGCCAAATGGGACGAAGTGCAACAGATATACGGTATGGGAAGCAATGGTACTTATAGCTATGATGCCATATCCAACACAAACAAAAGTTGGGGCCCAAAAGCGGACGGTTCAAACATGCTGAAGTATTTCGACGGCGTGGAACGCCCTTTCCTCATTGTCCCCGACAATACGTCCAACTTCTTCCGCACGGGTATCACCGCCACCAACTCCGCCATCATAGGTGTGAACAGCGGAAAAACCGGAATTCGCTTTACCTATACGGACATGCGCAATAAAGACATTGTTCCCCAGACACACATGAGCCGTGACATTTTCAACCTGCGCGCCAATACGTCTGCAGGAAAGGTAGACTTGGATTTCAGCGTCAACTATACACGGGAAGACGTGAAGAACCGTCCGGCTCTGGGCGACAGCAAGTCCAATATCGGTAAAAACCTGATGACCCTTGCCACCACCTACGACCAGGAATGGTTGCAAACCTATCAAACTGCCGACGGCGAATATTCCAACTGGAACGGTATGGATCCCTACAACGTGAATCCATACTGGGATATCTATAAGAACTTCAATAAATCCAAAAAAGATTTGTTCCGCATGAACGGCAAGGCCGTATGGAACATCGACCCACATCTGAAACTTCAAGCAACATTGGGCGCCGAACTCAACTGGTTCACGTTCGATGATTACAAAGCACCTACCACTCCCGGATTCGAAGCCGGAAGACTTCAAAACAGCGCTTTCCGCAACCGCATGTACAACTTTGAAGTGTTGGCTCTCTACAACAACCATTGGGGTGATTTCGATTTCAACGCTACGTTAGGCGGCAATGTATATAAGGTGAACAACCAGACCACCGTTACCACCGCTCAAGACATGAAGATACGCGATGTCCCTTCATTGACGAGTTTCAACGAGATCAGTGTAGTGCCCGGCAGTTACCGCAAGCAGATTAATTCGGTTTACGGAGCAGTGAACGTGGGATGGAAACACATGCTTTATTTGGATGCTACCCTGCGTGGTGACCGGTCGTCTACCTTGCCTACTGGTAATAATGTATATGTCTATCCTTCGTTTTCAGGTAGTTTTGTGTTCTCTGAATTCTTGAAGTTAGGCAGTCGGATGCCTTATGGCAAGTTGCGTATGTCATGGGCACAGGTGGGTAGTGATACGGACCCTTATCAATTGGGATTGGTCTATACCAAGTCGAAATTTACTTATCCAGGTTTTACCATAGGATATATCAATAACAATACCTTACCAAACCGTAATCTGAAACCTACTAAAACCAATTCGTTTGAAATTGGTCTGGAAACGAAATTCCTGAATAACCGTATTGGACTGGATGTGACTTATTACAAGCAAAACAGTAAGAACCAGATTATGGGTATGGCCAGTTCTTGGACTACAGGGTATAATTACCGTCTGATTAATGCCGGTGAAATAGAAAATAAGGGTATTGAAATAGCTTTAAATACGCGTCCTGTGCAAATGAAGGATTTTTCTTGGGATTTGAACGTGAATTTCTCTAAGAACAGCAACAAGGTGAAGAGTCTGGTCGATGATATGGATATGTTTGAATTGGAAAAAGCTCCCTGGCTGGATGTTCAGGTGGCTGCTAAGGTGGGTGAAAATTTCGGTTCTATTGTAGGTCCTGACTTCAAACGGAATGAACAGGGTGAAATTCTGATTGATCCGAGTACGGGTTTGCCGCAGTATGATAAGAGCAATCATGTGTTGGGTAATGCTTCTTGGGATTGGACTGGGGGTGTTTTAACGACATTTACCTATAAGAATCTTTCTCTTTCAGCTTTGTTTGATATCAAAGTAGGAGCTGACCTTTATTCCATGTCTGCCCGTGCGTCTTATGAATCAGGTAAGGCCAAGGAGACCCTGGCCGGTCGCGATGAATGGTATCGTTCGGAAGAACAGCGTCAGGCTGCCGGATTCCCTAAAGGTTCGGCCAATTGGAAACCGACAGGTGGCTTTGTGGCTCCTGGTGTGATTGATAATGGCGATGGTACGTATCGTCCGAATGATATCTACATCAATCCGGAAGACTACTGGATGAGTGTGTGTAGAAATGCACCGGCTATGTTTATCTATGACAACAGTTACGTGAAATGCCGTGAAATTACCTTGAGCTATCGTCTTCCCGAGACTTGGCTGAAAAAAGTGGTCAAAGGAATTACTCTGTCCTTTGTGGCGCGTAATCCGTTTATCGTATGGAAGAATGTTCCGAATATCGATCCGGACTCTAATTACAATAATACCACCGGTATGGGATTGGAATATGGTTCTTTGCCTTCACGTAGAAGCTATGGTTTCAATGTGAATGTGAAATTTTAAGTAAACTTGAATGATAATACCTAAAGCATAGAAACAATGAAATACAAAATATCTTATTTAATCTGGGTTTTGCTGGCCTGTATATTCGGCTTTACTTCTTGTAGCGATCAGTATATGGAGGATATGAATACAGATCCGTCGAAGGCGGAAACCATTGACCCGAATGCACAGCTTACTACAGCTCAGTTGCAGACTTATGGCGATTTGGGGATGGTGGAAATCTATCGTAACTATTTGTATGGTTTTACCCAACAACTGATGGGGTGCTGGAACACAACGAATTACGGTGGCAGGCATACCCTTGATAACAGTGAGATGAGCCGTGTTTGGACTACTTTCTATACCGCGGCTATTAAGAATCTGACTGATGCCCAATGTCGTACGGCAACGGACGAAGGAAAGACGAATATTCATGCGGCACTGACTATCTATCGTGTCTATCTGATGTCTATTATTACTGATAATTATGGAGCTGTAGCCTGTTATGAGGCTGGGAAGGGCTTTTTGGAGGGCGTCTTTAACCCCCGCTATGATACGCAGGAGGAAATCTACCTGAGCTTCTTTGATGATCTGAGTCAAGCCGAACAGGCTTTGAGTGCTTCGAAGGATGCCATTACAGGTGATGTGATTTATGGGGGGGATATTCAGAAATGGAAGAAACTGGCCAACTCGTTGC
>ENA-ORTN01003399-ORTN01003399.1-human-gut-metagenome-genome-assembly--contig:-NODE-3399-length-11152-cov-7.350545_pt1 | contig 11152 bp, 8 predicted proteins | sample MGYA00242070_ERZ509189 | MGnify/ENA primary metagenome ERZ509189 (study PRJEB26280, sample SAMEA2338821) | human gut metagenome | biome: human gut; feature: human-associated habitat; material: faeces...
TGAAGGTGGACGTACTGTTGGATCAGGACGTGTTGCTACAGTTATCGAATAATTTTAGCATAACATCTTAATTATATATATTGGGTACCGCAAGGTACATTGTGTCCAAACGTAAGATACCCCGGAATCGTAAGGTTTCCGGGGTTTTTCTGTATGGGGAAAAGTTTTGGAATTTTCTGTTTCTTATCGTGAAGATCTGTACTATAATAGACTGGAAAAAATAAGCAGGAGAACTTAGAAATGATGAATCTAAAAACAGATTATAAAAGTATCATCAAAGAGACAAGTATATTAACGGTTGGGGTAGCCATTATTGCCGCCGCGGTTTATTTCTTTCTTGTACCGAGCCATGCTTCTGTGAGCAGCATATCAGGTCTTGGTATTGTGCTTTCGAATTTTATTCCCCTACCGTTGTCGGCGATTACGATGATTTTGAATGTGGTCTTGCTGATTATCGGATTTTTCACCTGTGGGAGAGAGTTTGGGGTGAAAACAGTATATACCAGTGTGATGCTTCCACTGTTTCTGGGTGCGTTTGAGAAGATTTTTCCGGATTTTGGCTCGATGACGAACAGCCAGGAGTTGGATGTGCTGTGTTATATTCTGGTAGTCAGTGTGGGGCTGAGTATATTATTTAATCGCAATGCATCTTCGGGCGGGTTGGATATTGTGGCGAAGATTATGAATAAATATTTGCACATGGATCTGGGAAAAGCGATGTCGTTGTCCGGGATGTGTGTGGCGCTGTCGGCGGCACTTGTGTACGATAAAAAGACAGTGGTACTGAGTGTGCTTGGAACATATTTTAACGGGTTGGTGCTGGATCACTTTATTTTTGATCATAATATCAAGCGGAGAGTTTGTATCATTACGAAAAAAGAAGAGGAACTGCGCCAGTTTATCATTCATGATCTGCACAGTGGTGCGACGATCTATGAGTCGATCGGAGCCTATAATATGGAAAAAAGAAACGAGATTATTACGATTGTAGATAAAGGCGAGTACCAGAAACTGATGAACTACATGAACCGTGAAGATCCGAAGGCATTTATTACGGTATATACGGTGTCGGATATGAGGTATCAACCGAAAAGGTGATGAAAGAAAAGAATCGTCAAAAAGTTTACAAAGCAAAACGGATGGTCTAATATGGAACTATACGAAAATCTATAAAAATAAGCCGGAAAGGAAGTAACGGATAACGTAAAGAGAAAAGGGAAAGAAATTGCTAAAAAAAGGTTTTGCAGAAATTGGTGAGGAAACTAGAGCGTTTCATGCAAACCGTGGAGTGTCATCATGTATACCTGGGAATAAACAAAGCGGAATGAAGGAAGAACCGGCAGAAAATACGAAGAAGAGAGGAAATATGAAAATGAAAACAGAACTGCAAAAACAGTTATTTGCATTGCAGGATCCTGGATATCGGGAATTTCATGCCGGACTGATTCCGGGAATTCCGAAAGAAGATATTATTGGAATCCGCACGCCGGTGTTGCGGAAGTTCGCCGGGGAATTTGCCAGAGATCACAGCCAGGAAGCCGAGGCGTTTTTAAAAGAACTGCCACATCGCTATTATGAAGAAAACAATCTGCATATGTTGCTGGTAACAAAGATCAAAGATTACCCGGAATGTCTGCGGAAAGTGAAGGAGTTTCTTCCATATATAAATAACTGGGCAACGTGCGATCTGCCGGCGCCCAAATGCTTCGAAGAATACCGGGAGGAATTACTTCCGGTTATTCGAGAGTGGTTGCTGACAACAGATACTTATACGATCCGGTATGGAATCGGGCTGTTGATGCGGCTGTATCTGGACGATATGTACAGACCGGAATATGCCGATCTGGTTGCAAGGGTACGGTCGGAAGAATATTATGTAAACATGATGATTGCCTGGTATTTTGCGACAGCGCTTGCGAAGCAGTGGGATACGGTGATTCCATATCTGGAAGAACGGAAACTGGATCGCTGGGTGCATCAGAAGACGATTCAGAAAGCGGTGGAGAGCTTTCGAATCACACCGGAGCAGAAAGTATATTTGAAGAGTTTACGTTATCCAAGGAAATAAAAACAGGAAGAATATCGAAAAGTATCAAAACACATAGAAAGTTACAGGAACAAAGAGAGAAATATAACTGGAAGATGCGGAAGCGGTACATAGAGATAACTGTAGAATAGCAAAACAGTGATGTAAAATAACAGAATCCGCTAAATAATAACAGAGCAGATTCATATGAAAGGAAGCGAAACAATGTCAACATCTATGACAAAGGGGAACCCGTTAAAACTGATGCTTCAGTTTGCACTTCCCCTTTTAATCGGAAATTTATTGCAACAGACGTATAATATTATAGATGCGTCGATCGTAGGACAGATTCTTGGGGCGAAAGCGCTGGCAAGTGTGGGAGCAAGCAGCAGTGTACAGTTTCTGGTTTTGGGATTCTGTATGGGATGCTGTACCGGATTCGGTGTACCGGTTGCCAAGTACTTTGGGGCAGACAAGATGGATACGATGAGAAATTATGTATTTAACGGTGCGGTACTGACTGGGGGAATCGGTGTGACAGTGACGATTCTTTGTTCTGTATTCTGTCCACAGATCCTGCATTTGCTGTCAGTTCCCGAGGATATCTTCTGCGGAGCCTATCACTATTTGCTGATTATTTTTCTGGGAATTCCATTTACCTTATTATACAATTATTTATCCAGTATTCTCCGTTCGCTGGGAGACAGCCGGACACCCTTTCTCTTTCTGGCATTTTCAGCGATATTGAATATCTTTCTTGATCTGTTCTGTATCGTGGTACTGAAATGGGGATGTGCGGGAGCTGCCGCTGCGACAATTACAGCACAGGCGATCAGTGGCATACTGTGTCTTGTTTTTATTGGAAGAAAGATGAATGTACTGCATCTGACAAAAGAAAACAGAATGGTAAATATAACTGCGGTAAAAGAACTTCTGGCGATGGGGCTTCCTACCGGACTGCAGTTTTCCATCACTGCAATTGGCAGTATGGTAATGCAGTCGGCAAATAACGGACTGGGAAGTGTGTGTGTTTCCGGATTTACCGCGGGCATGAGAATCAAACAGTTTGCGATGTGCCCGTTTGATGCAATTGCTACTTCGGCATCTGTATTTTGCAGCCAGAATATGGGCGCAAGGCAGCCGGAACGAATCAAGAAGGGACTGCGGCAGGGAGTTGCGATTGCAACGATATATGGTCTGCTGATCGGGCTGGTGCTGATCTTCGGAGGACGCACGCTGTCGATGATCTTTGTGAAAAAATCAGCAGCGGATGTCTTGGATGCATCAGGAAAATATCTGCGGTGTCTTGGATATTTCTTCTGGAGTCTCGGTATCCTGAATGTAAGCCGGATGGTGACACAGGGACTTGGATATTCAGGAAGAGCAGTACTTTCCGGTGTGACGGAGATGCTGGCAAGAACGATTGTCAGTCTGGGATTTGTCGGAGCCCTGGGGTATACGGCAATCTGCTTCGCGGATCAGGCGGCATGGATCGCAGCATGCTGTTACATAGCACCGACCTGCCTGCACTGCGTCAAAAAGGTGACGGGGATACTGGAAGGTAACGGCAACCGATAAAAAGAGTGAGAAGATAAAAGCAATATTTAGTTATAGAAATAGCCTATAGCTGGATATTGCTTTTTTCTATTAGACAAAGTCAGGAAAATTGTGTATGATAATAAAAACATAAAAACATAGCGAAATAATAGGAATATAAAAACAACGAATATAGGTATGGTTCAGCAGATCATGTTCTGCGAAGGTACTGAACAGTTACGAAGATATTAAAAAGAAAGAAGATGACAGAATGAAACAGATTTTGTGTTTTGGAGATTCGAACACCTGGGGATATGACGGAGAGAGCGGGGAGCGGCTGCCATTTAAAGTACGGTGGACAGGAAGATTACAGAGGGCTTTTGAAAGAAAAGATGTCCATATTATCGAGGAGGGGCTCTGCGGAAGAACGACAGTGTTTGAAGATCCGTTCCGGCAGGGACGGAGAGGCACAGCACTGTTGCCGACATTACTGGAAACACATCATCCGGTGGATCTGGTGGTTCTTATGCTGGGGACCAATGATTGCAAAACGATCTTTGGTGCATCGGCAGAAGTGATCGGAAGAGGAATCCAGTGTCTGCTGGATCAGATTCAGACCTTTGCACCTCAGACAGATGTTCTGCTGATCTCACCGATCTATCTCGGAGAAAAAGTATGGCAGGAAGGATATGATCAGGACTTTTCGCCACAGTCAGTGACGGTGTCGAAGGAACTGGAAACAGTATATGAACGAATCGCTGCAGAAAGACAGATCGGATATTTGCGAGCTTCTGATTATGTGCAGTGCAGCGAGGCAGATCAGGAACATCTGAATGCACAGGGACATCAGATCTTCGCACAGGCAGTGTATGAAAAAACCGAGCGGATGCTGTGGAAGAGAAGTGGCTGGAGACAGGTGGTGTAGAAAGTGGAAAACGGCAGGTAATCCGTGGTCAATCATGAACACCCGGTGAACTATGATGTATGAGTTCTGGTTGATTCCGAAACGTGATAGTCATAAGTACAGCTACAATCGGTAAACTTTGAAAGACGAGTGGCATGAAAGGCATAAACTAAAAGCAGATATCAACAGAAAGTTCCAGAGTTGAAATGGGTGTAAAAGCAGATTTCAACCCTGAAACTTTCTATTGGTGTCTGTATTTGTTTCAGTGGAATATTCTGTCGGCGGACAAAAATATTTTTGCAGATCGTCGTATTTCTCAGACTGTTGTCCTTTCCTGCGCAGAATTTAAAACTTTTGCTGCAAAATTACGAGGCGCCTCGGAAATAATATTGTGAGTCAGATATGCCATGTGCTCCGGAGTATCGTCGGAATCACCGGTAAGCCAACACTTGATCATTCCCACGCAGCCGTTGATGCAGAAAGCGTAGGCGTATTTGATGTCGTTGACATTCTGTGGGAACATCGTAAAAAGTTCCGGCAAAACAGCGTCCTCGACCAGTTTTTCAATCTTTTCCACAAAAGCCATATCGCCGTTCGGTCCCATCAGTGCCGCACAGATATCCTTGTTGGCAGCCAGAATCCGAAACAGCTGGATGGCAAAAGAATACCCTTCTTCTTTCATTCCCGGATCCAGCGGATGCTCTTTGATGGCTTCCAGAATATCTTCCATCAGTTCGCCCTCTATGCTCTGAAGCATCTGGTAAATATCTGTGTAATGCAGATAAAAAGTGGAACGGTTGATATCAATCTCATCTACCAGTTCTTTTACCGTGATTTCTTTAATATTTTTCTGCTGCATCAGTCTGGCAAGACCGGCGCGAAGCTGTGCACGGGTTTTTCGCACCCGGCGATCCATTTTTTCTCCTTTTTTCGTTTCCATAAAAATCCCCCTTTTATTGCATCTCCCGTATTTTCTCAAAGAGTTTTTTAGGTCGAGAAAACTTCCCGGGAAGATTTAAAATCATATCTGAAGAAAATATAAACAAAAATTCCTGAAATTTATTAGAAATTTTTAAGAATTTCAAATAGACATATGCAATATAAAATGTCCAGTAATAAACGATTGAAAAGAAATGTGATGCTTGTATCTCTTATCTTTCTTTAGTATAATACATTTCGGAAAGAAAATCAACATATTGTCGACTAATAGCTTTTTAATCTACTAATAGAATAAAAAGTGAATAATAGAATACACATCTATTAATAGAAAAAGTCGACAAATACATCAAAAAGGAAGGGATACAATGCTAAAACAAGAGTGGAAAAGTTTATTTCACAACAAGATTTTGCTTTTAGTAGTCATCGTAATTGCGCTGATCCCTGCGATTTACGCGGGGCTTTTCCTGGCATCCATGTGGGATCCCTACGGAAATGTGGATAAACTTCCAGTAGCCATCGTCAATGAAGATGAGCCAGCCGAGTACGGAGATACTACACTGACAGTTGGAGATCAACTGGTGGATAATCTGAAAGAAAATGATTCACTGGCATTCAACTTTGTAGACGCAGATGTGGCAAAGGAAGGTCTGAAAAATGGTACTTATTACATGGTAATTACCATTCCGAAGAATTTCTCTGCCAATGCGGCAACGGTCATGGATGATCAACCGGAAAAAATGATCCTGAATTATGAGACGAATCCGGGAACCAATTACATTGCTTCCAAGTTAAGTGAAACGGCTCTGGGCAAGATTAAAACAAGCATCCGTGAGGAAGTAACCAAGACCTATACGGAAGCTATTTTTGATCAGATCGGAACCGCCGGAGACGGTATGCAGGAAGCAGCCGACGGGGCAAAAGAGATCAAAGACGGTATGGACGATGCATCTGATGGTAATAAGAAAATCACAGATAACCTGAAAGTTCTGGCAGACAGTACCCTGACTTTCAAAGAGGGATCTGAGGAACTGACCGAAGGACTGAAATCATATACCGACGGTGTTGCACAGGTCAATGACGGAGCAAAACAGCTGGATGAAGGTGTCAGCACATTGACCGCAAGTCTTCCGACACTGACTAACGGTGTGGATCGGCTGAACTCCGGTGTGAAAGAATACACCGATGGCGTAGCAACCCTGAACAGCAACTCCGAGGCACTGAATTCCGGAAGTAAACAGCTGGCAGAGGGAAGTGAGCAGCTGGCAGCCGGAGCAAAACAGTTGTCCGGGCTGGAAAATATCGGACAGGTTTATGCGGGAATCGTAAATCTGAACAATGCGGTAACCGGCGCTGATAAAACAGGAACATTGCAGAATGGAACTGCACAGTTGGCAGCAGGTTTGGAACAGATCAGTAAAAGTGTAAGTACTCTTGAACATTCAGCGAGTGCGGAACAGCTTGCGAAACTGAGTCAGGGATTGGGCAGTGCAGTGAGTGGCATTCAGAATGCCAGCAGTTCTGTTACAGAAGCAACAGGTATTGTGAATAAGGCTGCTACAGGAATCAGTAATATGCAGGAGAATATTGCAAATGCTTTGAGCGGATATGCAAAAATCGCAGAAAGTGCAGCCAATGACGGCAATAACAAGATTCAGACGGCTAATACAAAATTACAGAGTGCTTCTGCCACAATGACTTCAGCAGCACAGAAGCTTTCAGCATGTACGAAACAGGATGACGGAAGTATTGTGATAGATGCACAGACGCTGAATAATCTGGTAAGTACATTAAACAACGCAGCAGCGAATACAGGCTCTGTAGACACCGTAAATACAGAGGCTTATGTGAGCAAAGCGAACAGTACAACAACAGCGATTACTTCCGGTATGGCAGAGGCAAACGAAAGTCTCTCAGCTGCGGCAGTCGGACTTGAACAGTATGCGACCGGACTCACAGCAGGAGCAAATAGTTTGACAGCGGGAGCGAAAGATCTTCAGGATCAGACAAAAGATCTTTCCACGGATTCTATCAAACAGCTTTCAGCAGCACTACAGTCCGCAAGTGTTGGTGCAGCAAATGTCAATAAAGGTGTAAGCCAGGTATCTGCAGGTCTTACTCAATTACAGAATGCGACATCCTCTTTCCCGGCAGCAGCAGAAGGAATGAAGACACTGGATGCGGGAATTGAAACATTGGCAGCCGGTGCTCAGACGTTGAATACCGGACTTACTGCTTACACCGCTGGTGTATCCACTCTGAACAATAACAGCGCAGCACTGACAAGCGGAACACAGCAGCTTGCCGATGGTGCGAAGACACTGGGAAGCGGAGCCACCACACTGGCAAATGGTACTTCTACCTTATATAATGGAACAAAAACTTTAGTAGCAAACAACAGCAAATTAAACAGCGGTGCCGCACAGCTTACCGATGGTGCCGGTCAGATCCGGGATGGATCCAGTCAGTTATATGACGGTTCCAAAGAACTGGGTGATGGATTAAAGAAACTGGATGATGGTTCCGATACCCTCCAGAGTAGTCTGGCAGACGGAGCCGAAACTGTAAAAGAAAATAAAGCAGAAGATGTGAACTATGAGATGATTGCAGCTCCTGTAGATGACGATGAAGCAAAAATGACAGAAGTACCAAACAATGGCCATGCGATGGCACCGTACATGATGTCTGTAGGTCTGTGGGTTGGAGCACTTGCTTTCTGTCTGATGTATCCGCTGACAAAATACAACGGAAAATTAAAATCCGGATTCGCATGGTGGGGAAGCAAAGCTTCTGTATTATATCCACTGGCAATCCTGCAGGGTATCCTGGTGATCTTCCTGCTTCATGTATTTGACGGATTTACCCCGGCCCAGATGGGTAAGGCGGTAGCATTTGCCTGCTTGACTTCCGTGGCATTTACCTCGATCATGTACTTCTTCAATATCAGTCTTGGTAAAGTAGGAAGCTTCCTGATGCTGGTATTCATGGTTATCCAGCTGGCAGGTTCCGCCGGAACCTATCCGGTACAGCTTTCACCGGCATTCGTATCGAAGATTCATGCATGGGTACCGTTCACCTATTCCGTAGATGCCTTCCGAAGCGTCATCTGCGCAGGAGAAAGCATCCGGACACCAGTTATTGTTATGTGTGTGATCACAATCGTATTTACGATCCTGACCATCATCGAATTCCAGTTCCGCACCAGACGGATCAAAGCAGGAAAACCGATTTTCCATGATTTCCTGGAAGAAAAAGGACTGGCATAAGAGAACAGTTACATAAGGAACAATAAAAAAACAGTTGTTACCGAAATCTCTATATGAGATTCGATAGCAACTGTTTTTTGAACTGCACACTCGAATCCGTATCCTGCGTGAATGATACAGTTATTTACGAAACGATGTACCGGTACATCCAGATAGCAATTAATCGTGTCTCTCATCCTCATTGTCATAGCACTCACAAAACCGCGCTGCGAATGCCGGTGGCTCGTCTTTGACGTACAGGTGGGAAATATCTCCGAAAGAACTCATACGGAAATATGCGATCCCCGGGCGGCGCTCTTCGGTGACGAGGGTTGTGACGGAGCTTGGAGCGGCGCAGGTGCCGTGCCACAAAACCATCGGGGAAATGTGCAGCAGGTGACTTAACAGGACACATTCCAGACCGAAGTGGCAGAAGAAGACAATCGTATCGTTGTTTGCGTGCTCTGCGCGGTAGGTAAGACCGTCACGGACATACCCGTGACTGGCGAGCAGGGCATCGAAGTTGGTGGTTACCCAGTCATACTCTTCTTTAACATGTCCTTCCATCATCACAGGAACCTTCCACCATTCATCCGGCAGATAAAAGCGAGGTTCCGCGGTCCAGTCCTGTGGCAGCCAGTCCCAGGAGATCATTTCCTTTTCCGGGACATCCGGGCGGTGGATCCGTGCATCAAATTCGCGAAGCCAAGGTTCTTCGGTGGCAGTGCGGTTCATTTTCTTCAAGGTCAGAGAGGCAGTGTCTCTGGCTCTTCCGAGAGGAGAGACATAAAAGGCCTTCACATCCAGTTTTGCAAGTTTTTCGGAAAGGTAATCTACTTCTTTCCATCCTTTTGGCGTCAGGGAGTCGATGGTATAATCGGGATCTCCGTGACGGACGATCAGTAATTTCATATGATATCCTCCTGTGCGTAAAATGTATATCATGAATCGTTGGTATCTGACAGGAAATTTTCAGGGAGAATCAGATACAGATACAGAATAGATTCAGGTGTCTATGAAAACAATCATTGCTTTCTGGTGATATAGCAGATATTGGAAAACAGCGGGCAGCTTTTTCTCCATGCGAAGTTCCGGTATTCTCTCCAGTTGATATACCATTCCTGTCCCCAGCTGCTGATCCGCAGCCATCCGTGTTCGATGCCGGTAACAGTGATATAGTGTGCACGGGTGGAAGAAGATTTTATGTAAACTCCATCGCCGGTTTTCTTGTACAGAGGAAGCCGGTCTTTCTTCCAGATCAGGGGGAAATTACCGCCGATGGATAGAATGACCGGGATATCCTGACTAAGCAGCCGGCTGATCTCCTTTCCGGTATTCCGATACCCGATATGCCAGCAGGCACGGTAAGGAAGACGGCGGAGTAAGAAGGCCAGATTCAGTCCTGCGGAGAGCATCAGTCCGTTGATTCCGAGACGGGGAAGAATCGGAAAGAGTCGATGCAGTCTTTTTACAGATCGCTCATAGTCCTCCCAGGAGCGGGAATCACTGACGAGCTGTTCTCCGGAACGATGACGGTCCGTCTGTGCTGTCAGAGATTCTTTCCGTTCCAGATACCACAGCAGATCGTGCGCCGCGATCAGACCGCAGCCGTATCCGCGGATGGAAGGAAAAGAAAACCAGGTCTGGCTGCCGCCGTAGGAAGCACCTTCCGGTCGCTGCACGGAAAGTTCCGAGGTGAGACTTCGTGAGCCGGTTTCAAATAGAGAAGTTTTTCGTGGAGTATGAATTATGTTATCTGTCATAAAAATCCTCCGTATAGAATAGAAAAATGTGCCGGAACATGACCCTTTTCAATTACATTACATAGCAATCAAGGATTCGATAGATCCATTTTCTTGATGCGAATGTAACTATTCAGTAGCCATTGTCCCGCGAGGTGTTTTGACATGAATATGTCAAAATCCCGAGACATACAAGCCAAAATGCCATCACCGAAGGTGATTTACGCGAGCAACGAGTCAAAGTCCGTGCTTGCACGGAACCTTGAGGAGTGCCGCGATAACGATAAAAACTCGCAAAGCGTGTTTTTATCGTTTAAATGCATTTTGGCTCGTAACTGTGAAGGTACTGAACAGTTACATGCGAATAAACAACAGTTTATAAAGTTTCCGCGATTCTTCTTGCCACATACACGCCGCTGGCAGATGCATGGGACAGGGAGTGGGTAACGCCGCTTCCGTCGCCGATGATATAAAGACCTTTGTAGGGGCTTTCCAGATGCTCATCGATATCCACTTCCATATTATAGAATTTCACTTCGACACCGTACAGCAGAGTATCGTCATTTGCCGTGCCCGGTGCGATCTTATCCAGGGCATAGATCATCTCGATGATACCATCCAGGATACGTTTTGGAAGAACCAGACTCAGATCTCCGGGAGTGGCGGACAGAGTCGGGCGAACCAGACCTTCTTCGATACGGCTGACCGTACTGCGTCGACCGCGAACCAGATCACCGAAACGCTGTACGATCACACCGCCGCC
>ENA-ORTN01003406-ORTN01003406.1-human-gut-metagenome-genome-assembly--contig:-NODE-3406-length-11125-cov-10.896838_pt1 | contig 11125 bp, 5 predicted proteins | sample MGYA00242070_ERZ509189 | MGnify/ENA primary metagenome ERZ509189 (study PRJEB26280, sample SAMEA2338821) | human gut metagenome | biome: human gut; feature: human-associated habitat; material: faeces...
CGAACCGTGCGCTGATGGGATCCAACATGCAGCGTCAGGCCGTACCGCTGATGATCACCGATGCTCCTGTAGTAGGAACCGGTATCGAAGCAAAAGCAGCCGTAGACTCCGGTGTCTGCGTCGTTGCAAAGAAAGCAGGAACCATTTCCTACTCCTGCTCCAACGAGATCCGCATGAACAATGATGACGGAACAAAAGATGTTTACCATCTGACCAAATTCATGCGAAGCAACCAGAGCAACTGCTACAACCAGAAACCGATCGTATTTAAAGGTGACCATGTAGAGGCCGGCGAAGTAATCGCAGACGGTCCGTCTACTTACCAGGGCGAGCTTGCACTTGGTAAAAACCCGCTGATCGGATTTATGACCTGGGAAGGATATAACTACGAGGACGCCGTTCTTCTTAGCGAGCGTCTGGTACAGGATGATGTTTACACTTCCATCCACATCGAGGAGTACGAGGCAGAGGCCCGTGACACCAAGCTTGGACCGGAAGAGATCACAAAAGACGTTCCGGGTGTCGGCGATGAAGCCTTAAAAGACCTGGACGAGCGTGGAATCATCCGCATCGGTGCAGAGGTACGTGCCGGTGATATTCTGGTCGGAAAAGTAACTCCGAAGGGAGAGACTGAGCTGACCGCAGAGGAGCGTCTGCTCCGTGCCATCTTTGGCGAGAAAGCAAGAGAAGTACGTGATACTTCCCTGAAAGTACCGCACGGTGAGTATGGTATCATCGTGGACGCCAAAGTATTTACCCGTGAAAACGGCGACGAACTTTCTCCTGGAGTAAACCAGGCAGTCCGCATCTACATCGCACAGAAGAGAAAAATCTCTGTCGGCGATAAGATGGCTGGTCGTCACGGAAACAAGGGTGTCGTTTCCCGTGTACTTCCTGTAGAGGATATGCCGTTCCTGCCGAACGGACGTCCGCTGGACATCGTGCTGAACCCTCTGGGTGTGCCGTCCCGTATGAACATCGGACAGGTGCTGGAGATCCACTTAAGCCTTGCAGCAGCAGCGCTTGGATTTAACGTATCCACCCCGATTTTCGACGGCGCAAACGAGAAAGATATTCAGGATACCCTGGAACTGGCAAACGATTATGTAAACATGGAATGGGATGCATTCTCCGAGAAATATAAAGATGTTCTGCTTCCGGAAGTATATCAGTACTTGGAAGAGCACCTGGATCACAGAGAACTGTGGAAGGGCGTTGATATCGCAAGAGACGGTAAGGTACAGCTCCGCGATGGACGTACCGGTGAGCCGTTTGATGGAAGAACCACCATCGGACACATGCATTACCTGAAACTGCATCACCTGGTAGACGATAAGATCCATGCACGTTCTACCGGCCCATACTCCCTCGTTACACAGCAGCCGCTGGGTGGTAAAGCTCAGTTCGGTGGACAGCGTTTCGGAGAGATGGAGGTTTGGGCTCTTGAGGCGTACGGTGCATCCTACACGCTGCAGGAGATCCTGACTGTGAAGTCTGACGATGTGGTTGGCCGTGTGAAGACATACGAAGCCATCATCAAGGGCGACAATATTCCGGAGCCTGGTATTCCGGAATCCTTCAAAGTATTGTTGAAAGAGCTGCAGTCCCTAGCACTCGATGTCCGCGTACTGCGTGATGACAATACCGAAGTTAAAATTATGGAATCAGTTGATTACGGTGATACCAATCTGAACCACATCATCGAGGGAGACCGTTACTCTGACAGAGAGGACGAGAGATTTGGTGACTATGGATTCTCCAAGAAAGAGTTTGACGGAGAAGAAATGGTAGATGTGGAAGAGGATGAAGAAGAAGACTCTTATCTTGATCTGGATGAAAGTTCAGATGATGACATGTAACTTGTAGATCTTCGCTTTGCGAGGAAAGGGGTAATCAAATGCCAGAAACAGCAAAAAAAGAAAATTACCAGATGAGCTTTGATGCCATCAAAATAGGACTTGCCTCCCCGGAGAAAATCCGGGAGTGGTCCCATGGCGAGGTAAAAAAACCGGAGACCATCAACTACAGAACGCTGAAACCGGAAAAAGACGGTCTGTTCTGTGAAAGAATCTTCGGACCAAGCAAAGACTGGGAGTGCCATTGCGGTAAATATAAGAAAATTCGCTACAAAGGCGTAATCTGCGACCGATGCGGCGTAGAAGTAACAAAATCCAGTGTGCGCCGTGAGCGTATGGGACACATTGAGCTGGCAGCTCCGGTATCCCACATCTGGTATTTCAAAGGAATTCCGTCCCGTATGGGACTGATCCTGGATCTGTCTCCGAGAACTCTGGAAAAGGTTCTGTATTTCGCAAACTACATCGTTCTTGATGCAGGCGATACCAAATTACAGTACAAACAGGTTCTGACCGAGAAAGAATACCAGGATGCCAGAGAGGAGTTCGGAAACAGCTTCCGTGCAGGTATGGGTGCGGAATCCATCAAAGAGCTTCTGATGGCAATCGATCTGGAAAAAGAGTCTGCTGAATTAAAGGCAGGTCTTAAAGATTCTACCGGACAGAAGAGAGCCCGCATCATCAAGAGACTTGAGGTTGTTGAGGCATTCCGTGAGTCCGGAAACCGTCCGGAGTGGATGATTCTTGATGCGGTTCCGGTTATTCCGCCGGATCTGCGTCCTATGGTACAGCTTGACGGAGGACGTTTTGCAACATCCGACCTGAATGACCTGTACCGCCGTATCATCAACCGTAACAACCGTCTGAAGAGACTGCTGGAGCTCGGTGCGCCGGATATCATCGTGCGCAACGAGAAACGTATGCTCCAGGAGGCAGTTGATGCCCTGATCGACAACGGCCGCCGCGGCCGTCCGGTAACCGGTCCTGGAAACCGTCCTCTGAAATCTCTGTCCGACATGCTGAAAGGTAAATCCGGCCGTTTCCGTCAGAACCTTCTTGGTAAACGTGTTGACTACTCCGGCCGTTCTGTTATCGTCGTAGGACCGGAACTGAAGATTTACCAGTGCGGTCTGCCGAAAGAAATGGCAATCGAGCTGTTCAAACCGTTCGTTATGAAAGAGCTGGTTTCCAACGGTACTGCACACAACATCAAAAACGCAAAGAAAATGGTCGAGAAACTCGAGCCGCAGGTATGGGACGTTCTCGAGGACGTCATCAAAGAGCATCCGGTTATGCTGAACCGTGCCCCTACACTGCATCGTCTGGGTATCCAGGCATTCGAGCCGATTCTGGTAGAAGGTAAAGCAATCAAACTGCATCCGCTGGTTTGTACCGCATTCAACGCCGACTTCGACGGTGACCAGATGGCTGTCCATCTGCCGCTGTCCGTAGAAGCACAGGCAGAGTGCCGTTTCATGCTTCTTTCTCCGAACAACCTGCTGAAACCGTCCGATGGTGGTCCGGTAGCCGTTCCTTCCCAGGATATGGTTCTTGGTATCTACTATCTGACACAGGAGCGTCCGGGCGAGAAGGGCGAAGGAAGCTTCTTCCGCGATATGAACGAAGCTATCCTGGCATACGAGAACGGATACATTACCCTGCAGACCAAGATTACCATCCGCTGCGAAAAAGAGATGGAAGATGGTACTGTAATGCAGCAGAACGTAAGCTCCACACTCGGAAGATTCCTCTTCAATGAGATTCTGCCGCAGGATCTGGGATACGTAGACCGTACGGTTCCGGGTAACGAGCTTGCGCTTGAGGTTGATTTCCTCGTTGCAAAGAAACAGCTGAAACAGATTCTGGAAAAAGTTATCAATACACACGGAGCTACCAAAACCGCAGAGGTTCTGGACTATATCAAGGCAACCGGATATAAATACTCCACCCGTGCAGCCATGACCGTATCCATTTCCGATATGACCGTGCCGCCGCAGAAACCGCAGATGCTCTCAGAAGCACAGGCAACGGTAGACAAGATTACAAGAAACTTCAAACGTGGTCTTATTACAGACGAAGAGCGTTACAAAGAGGTTGTAGATACCTGGAAGAAGACCGACGATGCGCTGACAAAAGCACTGCTCGACGGACTGGATAAATACAACAACATCTTCATGATGGCTGACTCCGGAGCCCGTGGTTCCGATAAGCAGATCAAACAGCTGGCCGGTATGCGAGGACTGATGGCCGATACAACCGGACACACCATCGAGCTGCCGATCAAGTCAAACTTCCGTGAAGGTCTTCAGGTACTGGAATACTTCATGTCCGCACACGGAGCACGAAAAGGTATGTCCGATACCGCGCTTCGTACCGCCGACTCTGGTTACCTGACCCGTCGTCTGGTAGACGTTTCTCAGGACCTGATCATCCGTGAAATCGACTGTGCCGAGGGCAAGGACGAAATTCCGGGTATGTGGGTCAGCGAGTTCACAGACGGAAAAGAGCAGATCGAGAGTCTGCAGGATCGTATCACAGGCCGTTTCTCCTGCGAGACGATCAAAGACAAAGACGGCAACGTCATTGTAAAAGCAAACCATATGATCACCCCGAAACGTGCTGCCCGTGTCATCAAAGACGGCATCAACGAGAACGGTGAGCATTATACAAAAGTAAAAATCCGTACCATTCTTACCTGCCGTTCCGGTAACGGAATCTGCGCAAAATGCTATGGCGCCAACATGGCAACCGGCGAGGCAGTACAGGTTGGTGAGTCTGTTGGAATCATCGCAGCACAGTCGATTGGTGAGCCTGGTACACAGCTGACCATGCGTACCTTCCATACCGGTGGTGTTGCCGGTGGAGATATCACACAGGGTCTTCCTCGTGTCGAGGAGCTTTTCGAGGCAAGAAAGCCGAAAGGACTTGCTATCATCACCGAGATCCCTGGTGTTGCACAGATCAAAGACACCAAGAAAAAACGCGAAATCGTGGTTACCAATCCGGACGATGGCGTATCCAAGACATACCTGATCCCTTACGGATCCCGTATCAAGATCGCTGACGGAACGGTTCTGGAAGCTGGAGACGAGCTGACCGAAGGTTCTGTAAACCCGCACGATATCCTGAAGATCAAAGGCGTACGTGCCGTTCAGGATTACATGCTCCGCGAGGTACAGCGAGTTTACCGTCTGCAGGGTGTAGAAATCAACGATAAGCACATCGAGGTTATCGTTCGCCAGATGCTGAAGAAGATCCGCATCGAGGAAAACGGAGATACCGAATTCCTTCCGGGCGACATGGTAGACTTCCTGGAGTATGATGAGACCAACAAAGCGCTGATCGCAGAAGGCAAAGAGCCGGCAGAAGGAAAACAGGTTCTGCTTGGTATTACCAAAGCATCCCTGGCATCCGATTCCTTCCTGTCTGCAGCATCCTTCCAGGAGACCACCAAGGTTCTGACCGATGCCGCTATCAAAGGTAAAGTTGACCACCTGGTAGGTCTGAAAGAGAACGTTATCATCGGTAAACCGATTCCGGCTGGTACTGGTATGAAGTGTTACAGCAACATTCATCTGAATACCGACAGCATGATCGAGGAAGAAGAGGACGAGGATCTGATTCTGACCGAAGATCTTGAGGACGATGCTCCGGCAGCTCCGATGGCAGAAGCTCCGGTTGAAGAACCGTCAGCTGAAGAGGAAAAGCCGATGCTCGACTTCGACTTTGAGGAAATGATTCCGTCAAAGGATGATACCGAGGAGTAAACCCTTCAACAAATAATAGCAAGGATTCTCCCACCTCTATAGGTGGTGAGATGAATTGCAAATAAGAAAGTTAACGGCAGTGGCGGGCGGAGAGAAATCGGTATCCCCCACTGACATGAGGCAAACCACAGTCAGCATTCTGCTGACATGTCAGACTCTGTGAAATTACCGACTGTGGATTGAAACAAGGTTAAAAAATAAATATGTCATTTGTGAAAAGCAGAGAATTTTCGGTTCGCCGGGGTCTCTGCTTTCCTTGTGTTTTCGGGAGCATTTTGTTACAATGGAGACAGAAAAGAGGGAAGCCTATGTGGATAAAAAAATTACCTGGCATCGTGGCAAATGCGGCGGTACTGATTCTGGATATATTTGTGATTCTGATGATTGCAGCGCTGTTTCTCCACCAGCAAACGGCGGGAGAGCGTGTGAAAGAGACGATTACGCGTTTTTCCACGACATCGGAGGAGTATTATTCCGAGGGAGAGGCATACAGCCAGAAGAGCGACCGGGTGCATACGTATGCGGTGAAAGAACAGTCTAAATAAGAGGAAAAGATGAGGTAAACTATGCTCCAGAAGTGGAAAAGAAAAGGAAAAAGATTCCGCCATGTGGAAAAAGACGGAGAAGAGACGACGGAGCTTTCTGTGAAAATACGGGCGGCAAAATTTCGTGATCTGCCGATGAGTCTGCGGATTCTGATCGTGAATCTCAGTCTGTTTCTGATTCTGTGCGCCGCATTTTTTATGGCAGGCGCGTATCTGTATGCGCCGCAGGCGGCAGGACGGAATTACGTGGAAGCATGTCTGGCAGGAGACTGGAACAGTGCATACGATGTATGTCAGTTCCCGGACAGCACGTTTCTGTCGCGGAAGAACTACGTCAATGCAATGACCTGGAAAGCAAAACAGGACGGCACTGACGGGCAGGAAACACCGGAGATCAAGAGCTTTTTCATGCGCAGAAAACAGAATCTTGAGACCGGGGAAAACAGGATTTATACTGTGCGGTACACGTTAAAAGGCATGAGCGACTCGCAGGAAGAAACATTGGAGATCGCCGTCGGGGATACCGTAAAATGGAACTTCAAAGAGTGGTACGTTGTGCCGAAAGACAGCTGCGTGACGGATGTCGAAATCACCGTCCCGGCGGATGCCTCGTTCTATCTGGACGGCGTGCAGGTCGGGAAAAAGTATTTAAAAGAGACAGCAGATAACGTCAGCATCTACAAAATCCCGTATCTCTTCCTCGGCGGCCACACCATTGAACTGACCGAAAAACAGAAAGACCCATACCGCGAGATCGTCCTCGTGCAGGACAACAGCAGCATGGAATTCCTGCCGGATTTAAAACTCAACGATTCCACCGGCAAAACCATCGCCGACCGCGCAGAAGAGTCCCTGGACAAGGTATTCACAGCCGCAGCCGCCGGAAAATCCTTCAGCACCATCAAAAATGAATTTTCCGCCGACACCGCCGTACAGAAAACCGCCAAAGAACAGTACCAGCAGCTCTGCGATGCCTACCTGAACAGCGACACCAACACCGGAATCACCAGCATCACCGTGAGCAGCGTCTCCACAACCGTAACCAACGAATCCAACCAGATGAAGATTGAAACCAACGTGACCGCTGCGATCGAGCGACGAACCCGTTTCCTCCATTTCTTCCGCAAAACCAAAATAGAGACCGTCACCTGGAAACTCGAGTCCGTTGTGACGCTGGAAAACGAAAAATGGGTGATGGGCAGCGATTTCCTGACTAAAATAGGACATGAGGCATAAGGTGTTTGCTTCCGTTGTTCTGGCAACGTTAAAACTTTGCAGTTACTCTTAAGCAGAGAGGATAATCAGGCTGGACAGGTGAAAGACTTGTGATTTGGTGGCAAAGCACCAGAAAGAAACCAGGTTTTTTAAAAGAGAGTGACAAAGAGTGATTTTGTATCCGCTTTTACCATGGGTGCAGAGTCACTCTTTTTTTGTGACAAGATGTTAAGAAACGATAAACATTAATTTACCAGAAGTGGAAAAATGTAAGAATTTGTGCCTTGCATCTTAGGTCAGATCACGTTATGATAGTAAGTAGAAAAATGTCGAAAAACGTTTGTGTTACGATGGAAGAAAGTTCCGCAAAGGGGCGGGACGATGGAGTATAAACAGATCATATGGAAAAAAAATCATTGAAACAGAGAAGAAAGCAGATGCGCCGCAGACGGATGATGCAGAAAGTGTCACGGATTTCCCTGTGTGTGGTGGTCGGCCTTCTTTTTCTTGCGCTTATCTGGAAATTTGCGGGAGCGCAGCTTGCGAAAAAAGGAATTGTACTGAGTAATGACACAGCCGCAAAGACGGTGAGCGAGACGGCGCCGGAGGCGGAGGACGGATCGGGAAATGCGGGAATTAAGAAGCTTGCGGAGACCACGCCGCCGAATGAGACGCCGGGATGGCAGTACAGCTCGTCGGGCTGGTGGTACGCAACGGATGCCACAACGTACTACGTCAACGGCTGGGCAGATATCGACGGAAACCAGTACCATTTTGATTCCAATGGTTACATGGCGACCGGCTGGAAAGCGATCGGCGGAAAAGGCTGTTACTTTGATGACCAGGGTGTTTACCAGCCAGACCGCAACGGCTCGATGATGGTAGCCCTGACCTTTGATGACGGCCCAGGCGTCTATACCAGCACGCTTCTCGATACGCTGGAGCAGTACGGGGCACAGGCGACGTTCTTTATGCTCGGCAGCAATGTGGAAAAATACGGTGCAGATGTGATCCCGCGCATGGCGGCGATCGGCTGTGAGCTTGGAAACCACTCCTATGCGCATCCGAATATGAAAGAACTGAGCCTCGACGACGGCCTTGCCCAGTTCCAGATGACGGATGATCTGATCGCCCAGTACAACAACGGACAGGGTGCAACTGTCATCCGTTTCCCGTATGGAAACAGCACCGATGAACTGCTCGCATCTATCGGCCGCCCGAGCATCATGTGGGATGTCGATACCCTGGACTGGCAGACAAAAAATGTACAGGCAAACATCAGCGCCGTTCTCGACAGTGTAAGCCCGGGAGACATTATCCTGATGCATGATATCCACGAGACGACCGTAGAATCGTGTGCAACGATCGTGCCGGAGCTGATCAACCGCGGGTATGAGCTTGTCACGATTCATACTCTTGCAGCGGCAAACGGCGTGGATCTTGCAGCGGGAGAGACGTATTACGGCTTCCATGGCGGAACGACAAACGAATAGAAAACAGAATAGAAAAACGACAAAGAACCGCCGGTTTACTCTCAAATCAAGAGTGAACCGGCGGTTCTTATGTCATTTTATGAAAATTTATTTCATTGCCGCTCTCTTACGAAGTCTGGAATCCAGCTCTTTCTTACGGATACGTAAGGAAACCGGAGTAACCTCAAGAAGCTCGTCCTTGTCGATGAAGTCCAGAGCCTGCTCCAGGGAAAGGATTCTCGGCGGAGTCAGACGCAGTGCCTCGTCGGAGGAAGAAGTACGGGTGTTGGTCAGGTGTTTCGTCTTGCAGACGTTCAGCTCGATATCCTCGGCCTTACCGTTCTGTCCGATAACCATACCGGCGTAAACCTTCTCGCCAGGTCCGATGAACAGAGTACCGCGCTCCTGTGCGGAGTACAGACCGTAGGTAACGGACTCGCCTGCCTCGAAAGCGATCAGGGAACCCTGTTTGCGGTATTCGATGTCGCCCTTGTACGGTGCGTAATCTTCAAACTCGGTGTTCAGGATACCAGTTCCTTTGGTGGAGGTCATGAAGATTCCACGGAAACCAATCAGGCCTCGTGCCGGGATTTCGAACTCCAGACGGGTGGAACCATCGCTTGCGCGGCTCATGCCGTGAAGCTCGCCTTTACGCTCGCTGAGGAGCTGGATGACAGTACCGGAGAACTCATCCGGAACGTCAACGTATGCGATTTCCATTGGCTCGAGTTTGCGTCCGCGCTCGTCCTCTTTGTAGATAACTTCTGCCTTACTTACTGCAAACTCATATCCCTCACGGCGCATATTTTCGATCAGGACGGACAGATGCAGCTCACCACGGCCGGAAACCTTGAAGCAGTCTGCGGAATCCGTCTCCTCGACACGCAGGGAAACGTCGGTGTTCAGCTCACGCATCAGACGGTCGCGCAGGTGGCGGGAAGTTACGTATTTACCTTCTTTACCGGCCAGCGGGCTGTCGTTTACGATGAAGTTCATGGAAATAGTCGGCTCGGAGATTTTCTGGAACGGGATGGAAACCGGGTTGTCCAGATCGCCGCAGAGAGTATCTCCGATGTGGATATCCGGGATACCGGAAACAGCAACGATAGAACCGATGCCTGCCTCAGTAACCTCTACTTTTTTCAGTCCGTCAAATTCATACAGTTTGCTGACCTTTACTTTTTTCTTCTTGGTCAGATCGTGGTGGTTGACCAGCATAACGTCCTGGTTCACGCGGATCGTTCCGTTTTCAACTTTGCCGACACCGATACGTCCAACGTATTCGTTGTAGTCGATGGTACTGATCAGAAGCTGTGTGCCAGCTTCCGGATCGCCGGTCGGAGCCGGGATGTATTTCAGAATGGTCTCGAACAGAGGTGTCATATCCTTCGGGGTGTCGTTCAGATCGAGTACGGCATGACCCAGCTTTGCGGATGCGTACAGGAACGGACAGTCAAGCTGCTCGTCGGATGCGTCGAGATCCATCAGAAGCTCAAGCACTTCGTCGATGACTTCGTCCGGGCGTGCCTCCGGGCGGTCGATTTTGTTGATGCAGACGATAACGGAAAGATTCAGCTCAAGTGCTTTTTTCAGCACGAATTTGGTCTGCGGCATAGCGCCCTCGAATGCGTCTACAACCAGAATAACGCCGTCTACCATTTTCAGAACTCGCTCAACCTCGCCGCCGAAGTCCGCATGGCCTGGGGTGTCGATGATGTTGATTTTCGTTCCTTTGTAGTAAACTGCTGTATTTTTGGAAAGAATGGTGATTCCACGCTCACGCTCGATATCGTTCGAGTCCATGACACGTTCCTGAACCTCCTGATTGACACGGAAAACGCCGCTCTGTTTCAGAAGCTCGTCTACCAGTGTAGTTTTACCATGATCGACATGGGCGATGATGGCAACGTTTCTTACATCTTCTCTCGTTGTTTTCATTTCTTCATTCCTCTTCCTATGGGTTGACCCTGCCGGGTTCAATTTTTCAAAATTTCAAGCCGGCCGGGAATGTTTATCACAGCACAAAGGCAGGTGCCTTGCCGTTTTGTCTCTGCTGGATGCCTGCCTATCTGAACTATTATAGCACAGAACAGAGAAAAAAAACAGGGAAGATGTGACATTTTTTGTATTGCAATGGTAGAAAATACGAAGCATGTGGTGCGGTTTTTACAGAAACATATACAAAAAATTGGGCAGAATGCTGATTTGAATAGAAATCTATAAATGAGCAAATCCAAAATATTGCACAAAAGAAAGACACCCTCTGTAGA
>ENA-ORTN01003408-ORTN01003408.1-human-gut-metagenome-genome-assembly--contig:-NODE-3408-length-11122-cov-2.472124_pt1 | contig 11122 bp, 7 predicted proteins | sample MGYA00242070_ERZ509189 | MGnify/ENA primary metagenome ERZ509189 (study PRJEB26280, sample SAMEA2338821) | human gut metagenome | biome: human gut; feature: human-associated habitat; material: faeces...
GCTTGAATATTAGAAAATTCGTAAACCTCAAATAAATAAGAATTCTTGTCTCCAAATATAGAAAATTTATTTTATGGAAAAGAATTTTGTAGCCATTTTCATTCCCGAACTTCAAAAGATTAAATAAAAAAGGTACCCAACGCAATGTGGATACCTTTATATGATTCATTTACATAAACCGGAAAATGACTCGTCCGGTTTGTGGACCATTTACCCATTTCGGTTGTGAAGAGGGACCACACAAATCGGTGGAGTTTACTTTATTACGTACCGGAGGAATCACGTTCAGGACAGAGATTCCGCTTTCGGGGAGAGTATAAAGCAAACGGTCGCGGCCATCACGAGGCTGATATACTCCGATATATGCGTCGGGAGTTTCGTTTGTCAGGCTGATAGTGCCTTCTTTCGTTTGGATATTCATCCAGGAAACATCACCAAAGTATCCTTTGAATTCGGGATATGTAAAGGTCTCACCCGGAATAGGATCGTTATAGTCGTTTTCCCATACATCGTATTGCGTTCCGTGAATACGGTTTTGCCATACACGGTAAGGTCCGGCACCCAGCCAGCGTTTGCTGATTACCTGATCTTCAGGATAGTCGAAACGAATACCCATCAAGTCTACGACACCGGAGAAATTATAGGTGTAATCCAAAGCCAGTTCCCCACTCGGGTTAATTGTCCATTGGGTCTTATCCAGGTTGCCCAGTTTATAATTGGCGGTAACAACCAGATTACCTCCGTCTTCTTTCACATCCAGTTTCGTAAATACGGCAGCATCAGGGAATTCGCTATATGTACGGTCTTTTTCTTTTGCTTTCTCATCATCATGGTTATAGAACTGATCCAATGAGCGGTCTGCACGACGGGCTCCAATGAAACGGGGGCCATTGGCGAAACTAATCTTACGGTTATCTACAGATACTCCTTTTAGTTGTCCGTCTTTCTTTGAGAAGATAAACGTACGCTTATTCGCTTTCACAGTAAGCTCATTTTCTGTCTCTGTATAAGTAGGACGACTGGACAAGGGAGAAAGCTGTTCTGTCTGCTGATTCAGTTGGTTGACCGGGAAAGTCCAGCGCCAAAGTTCATGACCGTATTTATCAATAGCTGTCAGGTAAAGAGCATCTGTATCAGCGAGGATATTTGTTCTTATATCTAAGACACCTGCCGAATGAGCAGCCACATCACTACCCTGCACCTCTCCTTCTTTCAGCACTTGAGCAGTGGCATTGGACGCATCTGTTGCCAGCGGGAATTTTACTTGCTTCCAAAGGAAACGGCAAGTATTCAGATTCAGATAATCGTAACGGTTTTCTACGGAGAATTTGCCATCAAATTGCTTGTCGATAGAAGTATTCATGATTTGCACCGGACTCCATAACTGCTTGATAGTGTAGTAGCTACCCTCCTTTTCGTGATGTGGTCCTACAATACCGTCTGCTCCAAAGTTTCCTTGGTTATCAATGAATCCGTCCATATCTACACGCTTCACACCTTCGTCTGCCAATACCCAAAGGAAGCCACCGATGCAACGGGGATGCTTGCGCATCATTTCCCAATAATCATATAATCCGGCACCATGACCGCCATCGTACAAACCATGCAAGAATTCCGTAGGCATAAAGATTTCCGGTAAGCGCATGTAGTTCTGGCTTTCTCCGTAAGAGCGGTAATGCATGGTTTCAAAACCGGAGAAGTTACCTTGCGGGTGAATAACCGGACGTTTCTGCGGATCGTATTTATGAAACTCTCCATCCAGTTCGGTATTCCATCCTTTTTCATTACCATTACTCCACCAAATAATAGACGGATGATTCACGTCACGTTCTATCATGCCTTCAATTAGACGTACTCCGGTGGGGGTATCATACTTGCCATGCCAGCCTCCCAACTCATCCATCACATAAAGTCCGAGAGAATCACAGGCTTCCAAAAATTCCGGGTCAGCCGGATAATGGCTCAAACGGACAGAATTCATGTTCATGCTTTTCATCAAAAGAACGTCTTCGATATTCTTCGCTTTACTTAATGTACGGCCACTTTCAGGACGGAAGCTATGACGATTGACACCACGTACATTGATACGTACTCCGTTTATATAAAGTCCGTCGCTTTCGCGTACTTCAATCGTGCGGAAACCAAAATTTTCCGTTTCACTATGCAAAACCTTACCGGCCTTATCCAATAGAGAGAATTGTGCTTTATAAAGATTCGGAGTTTCCGCTGTCCACAGTGCAGGGTTAGATACATTCAGTTGCAGGGAAGTCCAGTCACCTCCAGCTTTTACGGGTACGGTGGTTTCCGTTATCTTTTTTCCTTTTTTATCTAAAATCTGTGTACGGATGCTCATTCCGTCATTAGAAATATTTGTGTAGCAGTTGGCACGGAAAGTTCCATCCATCTTTGCGTCAATGGCAATGTGCCGCAGGTTTACGGCTGGTTTCACCTCCAGGAACACCGGACGGAAGATACCGCCGAAATTCCAATAATCAGCACGACGTTCGGCAAGGTTCACACTGGCATTTTCACTCTCTTTGGCAACAGTGACTTCCAGTAAATTCTTTTTGCCATATTTCAGGAAATCCGTGACGTTGTATGAAAAACGATAGAAGGCTCCCTGATGTTTGGAACCCACTTTGCGTCCGTTCACTTTTACTTCCGTGTCTGTCATTGAAGCTTCGAATACAAGATTGACCTGTTTGCCGCGGAATTTTTCCGGAACTTCAAACTCATACTTATACATACCTTTTTCATTGGCAACGCCTTTAGGGAATGGTTTACCATAGAAAGTGATTCCATACTGATAGGTGCCGAATCCTTGCAGCTCCCAACAGGAAGGTACACCGATTTTCGTCCATTTGCCGGAATTGCGCCCGTCGGTACAAAAGAAGTCCCATTCAACCATATCGTCGCATCCGTGACCGGAGAGATATTGCCTTTCCGTTTGTGGAAGGTTTTGAGCAGCTAGGGTAGTTGCCAACGCTAAGGTCGATAATAAAGTGGTTACTTTTTTCATTGTTACTTTTATAATTGTGTTAGTTATTTATTGCTATCATTGTTTACTACTGATGCGGATATGCAGCGTATGTTCTTTTTTCTCTATGGCATATTTCTTCAATACACCCGGTCCGCAACTACTGTTTCCTAATCCAAGTACGGCAGCATCCATACTAAGAATAACTTCTGCACGTGGTTTTAAATCGCAATCGTGAGTTTCTTCATAGATGTCTTGTACGGTGTAATGCAGGGCAGATGCAGAAAATGCGTTTTCTACCGCGTCAACACGAATGCCTTTATTCTGTTTGTCGGTCAGGGTCAGATAATGCACTTCCTCTTTGTTCCCACTATCCTGCGGACGTGGATAATGTACGTATTGGTCTGCAACGCTTCCTTTCCAAAGCCCTATCATAGCAGATGTTTTGCGGTCAGGATAGTTATCCTGTGGTCCTCTGCCATACCAGGTAAATGTATCATAAGCAGGCGCCAGACAGAATGCGATACCTAAACGGGGAATTTCAGGAAGAACTCCTTGTGGCAAGAAAGTTGTTTTCAGATCAATCGTTCCATCTGAAAAGACTGTATAGACAGAAGTAGTCACCACTTTTCCTTCTTTATATAAATTACTAGTTTGAATCCGGACAATGACCGCCCCGTCTGCACGTTTTTCATGGTGGAAAGATTCCAGATTTATCTGCGGATGATCCATTCCATGCAATTTCCAGTCTTTAGCCAACCAGTTTCCGAAGCTCTTGTCATTATCTGTCGGAGCACGGAAAACTTGAGTGACAGGCTGAACCGGAAAATCATCGGAGTGAGCCAGCATTTCTTTGTTCTTATATATAAGGGAGGTCATACTTCCGTTCACTTTCTTTTCCCACTGAACAGAAAAACCGCGTCCGCTAATCAATAAAGATTTATCATCCTCTTCCACTTGAAGCGTTCCTTTATTAATTAAATCAGCAGAAGCTAAATCTCCTTTTTGCAAACAGAATTGTTCCCAGGCCACTTCATGTCCTGCCTTTGCCCAAAGAGCATCCGATTTCAAAACAATGCTTACTTTCAGTTGGCAATCGGAAAGAGAATAAATATCTTTTAATGATCGGAAAGCCGGCAAATCAATCGTTTTACTTTCGCCTGGAGTTATTTCCGGCAATGTTATTTCTCCCCGTTCTTTCTCCTTACCATCCACTGATAATGTCCACAGGCAACGATAAAGTGATAAATCAATATGATGATTCCGGTTGGTTACTCTCAACTCTCCATTCTCAACTCTCAACTCAACCGGTGCATATACCTTCTTTACCTCCCAATATTTAGGCGTAGTTTCACGGTCACTCATCAGTAATCCATTAAAGCAGAAAGCTTTTAAGTTCGGCTTATCGCCAAAGTCACCACCATAAGCCACCATGGTATGACCGTCGGGTAAAGTCTTGTAGATTCCCTGATCTACCCAATCCCATATAAAACCACCCAGCATACGGGGATTACTATATATCTCATCCCAATATTCCTTGAAATTTCCTAATGCATTCCCCATGGAATGTGCATATTCACTCGTCATCACCGGACGGTCGTCATTGGTACGCTCCGCAATCTCCAGCAACCGTTCCCAACGTGCATTTTCAGCGCGTTCTTTATCCTCTCCTTCTGCAATACCGGGATTTAAATATTCTTGTTTCACCCGGGTATAAAAGCGGCTGATAACATCTACCGTCTTCGGGTCAGGATTTCCGTCCACTCCCTGTGCCCCCTCATAGTGTACAGGGCGAGTGGGATCGAAATCATGCAGCCATGCCGAAATAGCAGCGAAGTTCGGTCCGTAACCGCTTTCGTTTCCCATGCTCCACATTACAATACATGGATAATTCTTATCACGTTCCGCCATACGGACCGCACGGTCCATAAATGCTGCATGCCAGTCGGGGGTACTTGCGAGTGTTCCACGCAATCCGTGTTCTTCTATATCCGCTTCGTCCATCACGTACAATCCCAAGCTGTCGCATAGCTCGTACCAACGGCTTACATTCGGGTAATGACTGGTGCGCACAGCATTTATATTTGCCTGTTTCATTAAAAGAATATCCTGAAGCATCCGTTCTTCGCTCATGACACGTGCCGTCCGTGGATCATGTTCGTGGCGGTTCACTCCACGAAAACGAACCGGATTACCATTCACTAACAGTTGTCCTTTTTTGATTTCTACAGAGCGGAAGCCCACGGCCTGTTCTATCTGTTCTACGACTCTTCTTTCTTCATTTTGGAGAGTTAAGTGTAATTTATAGAGATAGGGCGTTTCTGCCGTCCATCTTTCCGGTGATTTTATAATAGCTGACAAGCGTCCCATCTTACGCGGGCCACGCTGCGGATACCATTCATTCATCCGGCTTGCTTTATGCTCCAAATCAAGAATATCTTCCACATCGCCTTTCAATGTGGCAACTTCTTTGCCTGAAGCATCCTTTAATACTCCCTGTAAGACATACCCTTTTCCGGTCATCCCTCGATATACACTGAATTGCGGATCAATCTGCAAAATAAAGTCTTTATAATCACCCACAGATGCGGGAAGAGTGCGTACCGCATAATCACGGACATGAATATCCGGTGTATGTATCAGATGAATACTACGATGAATACCACCAAAACGCCAGAAATCCTGATCTTCCAGATAAGAACCGTCACTATATCGGTAGACTTCCAGTGAAATCTGATTTTCTCCGGATTTCAGATACTTCGTGACATTAAATTCGCTCGGTTCCATACTGCCTTGGCTATACCCTACCCGCTCACCGTTGATCCAAACATAAAAGGCGCTCATTACGCCCTCAAACCGTAGAAAAGTTTGTCCATTCACTTCCCATCCGGTTGGCAATACAAAAGTGCGGCGATATTGCCCTACCGGGTTTCGTTCTTTATACGTGGTATAGTCAGTTTTCGGTTCTCCCATCACCCGTGGAGGATCTATTTTAAACGGATAGCCTGCTGAAACATAGATGGGTGTACCATATCCGTTCACTTCCCAATTGGCGGGAACAGGAAAATTCGTCCAATCTTTATCATCAAAATTTATCTGATAGAAATTCATGACTCTTTCATTGGGAACGGGAGTCCAACGGAATTTCCAGGTTCCGTCTAAAGAGATTGAGCCGTCTCCTTTCTGTACAGAGAAAGGGGTAAAAGCGGCTCTTGCCGGTTCACGATTGATCTGGAGAACATGATGATTCTCCCAATCATGCATTGTTTGTGCCTGTGTAGGACTTACAAACAATGCGCCAAGCAGTAAAGTATATATTTTCATTCGTTCTTTTTTCTTCATATCAAGTAGACGAACGAAAGGGCATTTTGTACCCCTTTCTTTTACAGAAATATTAAAGAACAATAAAAGGAGTAACACTCTATAAAGAAAAGCTTTACCTTGTGGCGTATAATTACTTCTAATATTATGATGATGAAAAAACTACTATTTAGCAGCCTCTTTTTATTAGGCAGTCTCGTTTCACAAGCACAGCACGAGTACACAATTAAAGGTGAGGTAAAAGGAGTGAAAGACGGAACTCATGTTTCCTTATTTTTGACGGATGGACGTGTAGGAAGCGTAGTTGGCACGGATACGATACGTAATGGAACTTTCTTTTTTAAGCGAAATGCAGGAGAAAGTGGTATGGATCATCTGTCTCTCATGTGTCGCGATACAGATTTCCCTCCAATGTCGTTAGATATTTATGCAACTCCAGGCGCAAAAATAAAAGTAACGGGCACAAACCCTCTGATTTATACATGGAGGGTAGACAGTCCGGTAAAAGAACAACAAGAACATAATAGATTCATTGAGGATTCCCGTGATTTATGGGACGAATTTCAACGTTTGGCTATCAAAGAAAGAAGTATGCGTTCAGCTTCAGAAGCCGAACGAAAAGCACTTCGAACAAAGAGTGATAGTATATCTTCTATTATTAATCAACGGGAATTAAAGTTGATGAAGGAGCTCCCTATTTCCAATGTCTGGATGGAAAAATTACTCCGTTTGAGTATGTCTTTGAAATACAATTCAAGGTTTACCAATAAGGAAGAAATACTGGCTTTGTATGACAGATTAAACGAAGAGCAGAAAGCTTCCATTGAAGGACAAGAAATTAGGGTTAATCTCTTCCCTCCTAAAACGGTGAAAGAAGGAGATGACATGGCAGACGCCGATCTTTTTGATTTAGATGGAAAAGTTCATCATTTGGCTGACTTCAAAGGAAAATATATGTTACTTGATTTCTGGAGCAGTGGTTGTGGTCCTTGCATCATGGCTTTGCCCGAAATGAAAGAGATTCAAGAGCAATATAAAGACCGACTCACCATCATCAGTTTGAGTTCGGATACGCAAAATAGATGGAAAGCTGCTTCTGCGCAACATGAAATGACTTGGCAAAACTTAAGTGATCTGAAACAGACTGTAGGACTATATGCTGTGTATGATGTCAACGGTATTCCGAATTATGTTCTTATCTCTCCTGAAGGTAAAATAGTGAAAATGTGGTCGGGCTATGGTCAAGGCAGCCTGAAATTAAAGATGCGTAGATATTTGGATGCGCCAAAGCGTGAGATGAGTATCACCGGGGACACCAATAGAAAAGTCGTTAACCATCCAAGTTTTGAATCGACCAATACTGATATTCTTGAAGTGAAGCAGGTAGAATTGACTGACACAGCCACTATCGTTCATTTCTATGCATATTACATACCCAAATACTGGATACAAGTAAGTGTAAATGCCAAACTAGTAGACGAGCAAGGTACATCATACACATTACAAAAAGCTGACGGCATTACTCCCGGTGAGCATTTCTTTCTGCCTGAAAGCGGAGAAGCCGAATTTTCCCTAACTTTCAAACCATTACCTCTCAAAACTAAATCATTCAATTTCACAGAAGGAACAGCCAAAAACGATTGGCAAATAAATGGGATAAAACTTACCAAATAAAGAAAGAAATAATAATGGGACACTGAAAAGTTATGTATACTTCCAAGTGTCCCGTTTTTTATTTATTGAATATCCAATGCATCAAAAGCAATTCCGTCCATATTTTCTGCCGAAAGTAATACTTTGTAATGTCCGGCATTGATAAAGGTTCCGGTAGTGGTGCTCATCATCTTCCATTTATCCGGTGTTTCCGGGAAGTTCAATACGTCCTCTTTCAATACTACTCCTTTTGAATCAATGAATTTCATCAAGACAGGTATTGGCTTTCCGGTAGTGTTCATATATTTAAAGCGAAGGGCGTACACTTGCGCCAACCCGGTAGAAACATTCCATTCAATGCTGTTGCCTTTTCCTTTACCAAAAAACACTCCGATCTGTTTACGATGTTCTTTCTTTTGGAATTTGCCTTTCAGTACAGCCATTTCCGCTTCGTATGATATACTGACACGAGCATTTTTGTCTTCCGGAAGTAACTCTTTCGGAGTCTTTTCCATTACTTCTTTATCCGCCTTTTCCCAGCTCCAACCGGATGCAGGGAATACCGTCGGTTTCAGTTCCTGATCTGTGCTGGCAATAGCAATGCCTGAAATCAAGGCTTGTCCTGCTTTCACTTCCGGGAAATGAATTTTCAACATCCCACCTTTCACTATGGCATATACCACTTTCTTACAAACTCCATCGTGACCGCTTTCAGCCCAAATATCCAAGTCATCTAATACAATAGAATCATTCACGGCAACATCAAATATACGCAGTCCTTCACAGTCGGTAGAAGCGCTTCCGCCCGTACCATGCCAAGGCTCTGTGAAATACAGTTCAATACGATATGTTCCGTCTGCCACAGGGAAACGATATTCCAGTTGGTGACGTCCGAAGCGGAAATGTTGGAATAACGTCCAGTCACGAGTGCCATGAATCGGATCATTGGTGGTACGTTGACTGGCAAGATAAGGATTCAGATCCTTGAAATTCTCCGCCCATGAACGGGAATAATTCGTATTGTCCTGCAACCAGAGCTGTCCGAAACTATCTGTATAATCATCCCCTCCACAGTTGAGACGATACAGATAATTATATCCTGCCTCTCCTTTCAATATCTTTTTATCATCCTGATAAAGAAGTTCGAAGTTAGGGGCTTGCTCCAGACCATTCAATAGGATCAGGTCTTCTGCTACCGGTTTACCTTTATAATATCCTACAGCACGAAGCACATTATAACGAATATCCCGGTTTCGCAGATGAGGCCTGTTCCGTTGTTATCCATAATATTTTGAAGGATACCGGTACCGGTATTGTTGCCGGAAATGAGGAACATTCTGTTTAAAGGCATTTCGGGGATTTCCGCTTTGGCACGCTCTTTGCCCATCATTTCGTAGGCGACTTTTGCCTTTTTGTAGGCATTCATCTCTTTTTCCACTTGTTGGCGGATATCATCGTGGATAGGCATAACGAGCAGGCGGATGAGTGATAGTACTCCCTTGCCCGAGGCTGCCGGAGCTACAATGAAGGATTGCATACAGGGCGATTGGTATTTGCCGGCATAATGACATCTCACGTATCGTTCCATGGTGGCGCCCAGAGCAGTCAATGCTCCGAGCAAGAGTACGTCTTTTTGAGTGACGGTAGTGCCATAACTTATGATGCGCAGCAGTAGCTTCGGCCAGTCTTCTAAGGTGAAAGTGGGTAATGGGTGATGCGGGTCGCTGCCTTCCAGCAGTTCTTCTGATTCACTCTTTTCTTCTTCCACCTTATTATACACGTGCGCGTGTGTGGAAAAATTGTGCGGTGAACTTTCTGTACCTACTGTACCCGTCCGGTTGTTCATAACTTCCTTCCGGGCTTCCTTGCAGATTTTTACTCCTGTCGATTCAGCGAGGTGAAAGGCCGTTCCGAGATGTATTGCTCCCTGCTGTTTCGTGAGTGCATTGGAAAACATTCGTTCGGCATGGGCGGATTGATACTTGGCGGAAATCCGGCACAGGCGATGAAAAAACTCCCGTCCTGCTTCACCACAGTCCGTTGCGATGGCGAATGCTAATTGTACATACTCGGCGTAAGTGGGTGCAATGTCGGCACCTGCTGTTTCAACTGCTTCGGTGAGGAGGCGTAAGGATTCAATATCGGTCATTTTTTTTATTGATAATGGATAATTGATAGTTCATCGTTGATTATTCAAGATGGATCGTTTAATATTCTCTGAATAGTGCTTGTGGGTCATGGCTGAGGAAGCAGGCTCTTACGATGTCTTTGCCGGAGGTGTCTACGGCTTTTTGAACTGTTTCGATGGAGCTATTCATTTCTGATCCGTAGGTCATTTCTACGTATTGCATTGCCCAGTTCATGCTCTCTCTTACGTTCCGGCTCTGATCGTCTGTGTACAGCTTGCTGTAAGGTACGAATGTTTTCACACCCCGGCTGCTGGGACTGATAAATGCGAGTACAGGGCGGAGGAAAGGATCGTCGAACAGTGTACGACGCATTTCTACGGCTTTCTGATAGGAGTCGAGGTTATCTATATCTACCACAACGAGGCCGGACGGTGATGTGAAGAATTTACTACTTCGGCGGCTGAATATGCCGCATGGGGTTACGTAGGGGAGTAAAGAGACTTTTGCCATTCGCAGGTCTCCGGTACTGCGTACCTGTGTGGTCAGTACTTTGAGATTTTCATTGCAGGTGATCATCTGATATACTTGCTCTACTGAGACTTCGCAGAAGGGAGTGAGTGTGGCGGGGGTAACGGTTTGTCCTTGTTCGTTCCTGATGGGAGCAATCGGGGGCATGAAATAAGACATTCTGAAAAAGTTTTGCATAGAATACTTCTATTAGGGCGTTTAATAAATGACTTTGACTTTCAAAGCATGGTGCGAAAGTAAGACAAATAAAATAAGTCGAGTTCAGATATGTCTGAAGTAGTGTGAAAATGTTTAATATATAAGACGTGTTTTTAACTAATAATAAGAAAAATGGAAAATAAAATTGTGCATCCTAAACTCGGTGAGTTTATTGAAGAGGTGCTTAAAGTAGCGCATGTGAATCTTTCAAAAATGTGTCATGAGATACATATGGGACCTGCTACTTACCAAAAGGTAAAAAAGGGGAAGAAAAAGATCTGATTCATTATGAGCGTATTCTTGAATATTATTATAG
>ENA-ORTN01003422-ORTN01003422.1-human-gut-metagenome-genome-assembly--contig:-NODE-3422-length-11091-cov-8.736227_pt1 | contig 11091 bp, 10 predicted proteins | sample MGYA00242070_ERZ509189 | MGnify/ENA primary metagenome ERZ509189 (study PRJEB26280, sample SAMEA2338821) | human gut metagenome | biome: human gut; feature: human-associated habitat; material: faeces...
CGGGGGAACGTCGTTGATGAGGCGGCCGCCGATGTACATCTCGCCCTTGGAGATCTCCTCCAGACCGGCGATCATGCGCAGGGTGGTGGACTTACCACAGCCAGAGGGGCCGACGAAGATGATGAATTCCTTGTCCTGGATCTCCAGGTTGAAATCGGTGACGGAAGGAGCCGTAGCACCGGGGTAGATCTTGTAGATATGCTGGCAGCTGATAGAAGCCATAAAGCTTTTTCCTCCATTGATGTTGTTGCACTCAAAGGCTCAGCTTGACGATGAGCCGTTTCATTGCTATTATAATAGCAGATTATTTTGTGTTATAAAACAGCATTTTATTGATTTGAGGTGTCAGATATTGATTTACTCTCCCAGCACGACTGCCGCCCTCGGCATCGTGGAGGATGCCCAGCCGGAAGAGCCCCTCACCCTGCGGGGCGAAGGGCTCTGGGTCTGCCTCATTTCCAGCGGAAAATGTGTCGTCTCGCTGTCCGATCTCGAACTGATGCCGGCAGGTTCTGCCCTGTTGCTGCCGCCCCAGAATGCCGCAGCGGGCCATCTCGTGCTGAGCCGGGGGCCGCTGACCCTCGCGCCGGAAAACGAGTGCCATCTGCTCTGCGTCCAGCTCACCGGGCAGGCAGCGGAACAGTTCCTCGCAGGGCTTTCCGAGATGCCCTTCCTCGCCCGGGGCGAGACCTGCCCGGCGGCGGCAGAGCTGATGGGGCGCCTTGCCGAAGAGCGGGACGCCTCGGAGCGGGTACGCAGTCAGCTGGCCTTCGCGCTGCTGTGCGAGCTCTCAGACGCCGACAGCGCCGCCCCTGCCCTGCCCCCGCTGGTGGCCGCCGCCATCGAGGACATCCGCAGGAACTACGCCGGGCTCTACGGCGTGGAAGAGCTGAGCGAGCGGCTGGGCGTCTCCAAGAGCCACCTCGTCCGGGCCTTTACGGCAGCGCTGGGCGTCTCGCCGGGGCGGTATCTCACCAGCGTCCGCATAGAAGCCGCCATGCGTCTGCTGCTCCACCGGGAGTACACGCTGGACGTCATCGCCAGCCTCTGCGGTTTCTCGGGGGCCAACTACCTCTGCCGCGTCTTCAAAAAAACGACCGGCCGATCTCCCACGCAGTGGCGGGCAATGGCCGGTCGGAGCGCTCTGCCCGAGCTTTCGCCCGAGCAGCAGCGGTTGGAACAGGAATTGTTTATTTAATTTTTCCGCTTCAGCAGGAAGAGGGTCAGGCAGGCCGTGATGGCCTCAGAGGCCGGGAACGCGGCCCAGACGCCGTTCATCCCGAAGAGGGCGCTCAGCACCAGAGAGCAGGCCACGATGGCCACGATGCCGCGGGAAAGCGACGTCGCAGAAGCCTCTGCGGGGCGGTCCACCGCGCCCAGATAGCCGGCGGCCACGATATTGAAGCCCGCGAAGAAATAGCCGAGGAAGTAGATGCGCATCCCGCTGAAGGCATACTGCGCCATGAGGGCCGAGTTCTCACTGTTGAAGACCGCGACGATCGGCCCGGTGAACCCGAACAGAACTGCATACAGTGCCGCCGCCAGCGCAAGCGCTGTTCCGCTGCCCAGCAGCAGGAGCTTGCGGGCACCGGCGGCATCGTTTTTGCCGTAGCACTTGCTGACCAGCGGCTGTGCGCCCTGGGCCACGCCGTTGAAGATAGCCGTCGCCACCAGCGCGTAGTTCGCCACGACGCCGTAAGCCGCCACGGCCACATTGCCCGCCAAACGCAGGAGCAGCAGGTTGAAGACGGTGGTGGTCACGCCGGAGGACATCTCTCCCACGAAGCCCGAGACGCCCAGCTGGCAGCTCTGGGCCAGCAGCTTCGGCGAGGGCAGCTGCCGCACAAGGCGGACGGTGCTGCTCTTTTTGAAGAAGTGGCGGCTGCAGATCGCAATGCTCAACACCGGCGAGACTGCCGTCGCCAACGCCGCGCCGGGCAGGCCGAGGCCCATGGGGAACATGAAGATGTAATCGAACACCACGTTGAAGAGGCTGCCGCAGAGGGTCGCCACCATGGCCAGTGAGGGATCGCCGTCGTTGCGGACAAAGGCTGAGACGATGTAGTTGCACATGAAGAAGGGCGTGAACAGCAGGAAGATGCGGGCGTACCCCACGCCCAGTGCAACGATCTCCGCGTCGCCGCCCATGAACCGCAGCAGCACCTCGGGGCAGAAGATGCCCGCCAGCATGAAGGGCAGGGCGAACACCAGCGCCCAAAGCAGGGCGTTGGAGAAATAGCGCTCCGACCGCTCGTCGCCCTGCGCCCGGAGGATGGCGTAGCGGGTGGCCGCGCCGAGGCCCAGCATGGAGCCGATGGCGAAGATGAAGTTGTAAATGGGCAGACAGAGGTTCAGCAGAGCCACACCGCTGGTGCCTGCCGCCTGCGAGATGAAATAGGTATCGGCCAGGATGTAGCAGGACGTACCCAGCAGGCCGAAGATGTTCTGGCTGACGTATTTGAAATACTGTTTGGTAAGGCTCATGTTCTCCTCGTCAAATGTCACATTTTTATCATTCAAATTTCAGATATACTGCCATATTGCGTCAGTTTATCACAATCCGACCGAAGCTGTCAAGCTCTCCATTTGCACAAACGCCCGGATGGGTGTATACTGTAGTTTGTTTTTGAAAACAGGCAGAAGGGAGGGTGCATCATGCCGGGCAAGACTTTATACTGTCTGGGCGAAGCGTGGCTGGAATTGAACAGCACCGCGCCGCTGGCGTCGGCAGAGACGTTTTCTCCCCGCATGGGTGGAAGCGCCGCCTCGCTGGCACTGGCTTATGCCGCACAGGGCGGAAGAGCCTCTCTTTTAACGCAGCTTGGCGAGGATGCTTTCGGACACCGCATCGCAGACGCTTTATCTACTGCCGGTGTGGACATCAGCCGGGTCTGCTTCACCTCCCGCGCCCCCACGCCGCTGCTGTTCGACGGCGGCGGCGAGACGCTGGCCTGCCGCACCCGTTCTTCGGAGCTGCTCTATGCACCCGAACAGCTGGGCGCTGACTGGGCCGCAGATGCTGAAATGCTGGCCTTTTCCAGCGCCTGCCTCGTGGACAGCCCCTGCCGCTACACCCATCTTGCCGCGCTGGACACCGCCCGCACCGCCGGTGTGCCAGTCTGCTTTGTCCCCTCTCTCCGCCCGGCTCTCTGGCCCAGCGAAAAGACCCTGCGGGACACGGTGATGCAGTTTCTCCCCTTCGCGGACATCCTCCTCCTCACCGCCGACGAGATGGAGCTTCTGCTGGACATCCGGGAGTATCAGGTCGGGCTGTTTGCCCTGCTGCGGGGGCATACCCAGCTGGTGGTGCTTGAGACAGAAGAGGGCGTCCACGCCTTTACCCGGGCAGTACACGCATTCCTGCCCGAGCTTTCCGCCCCGCCCGAAGAGCTGGCCGCACGGCTGCTGTATCAAATCTCTCAGCAGGAGCTGACCCTGAAAAAGCTCATGAAATGCAGTGCTCCGGCACTTCAGACACTTCTATAACGCCGGAAAGCCCCCGCCTTTGCAGGCGGGGGCTTTCCGTTTATTCTGTCATCCGGAGGAGAATGAGCTGATCAGTGAATGAACACCGGGCCAAGCGGGTTGGTGATGGGGCTGACGTAGCCTCCCAGCAGCTTGGGGATCGCGAGGCTGATGTCAGGCACGAAGGTCAGCAGCAGCAGAGCGATGAGCATGCACAGATAGAACGGGAGAGTAGCCTTGACGACCTTCTCCATGGGGCGCTTCGCAACGGCAGAGCCGATGAACAGAACCGCGCCGACAGGGGGAGTCAGCAGGCCGATACCGCAGTTCAGGACCATGATGATACCGAACTGGATGGGGTCGATGCCGATGGAGGTCGCGATGGGCAGCAGGATGGGGGTAGCAATCAGGATGATGGGAGCCATATCCATGATCATGCCCAGCACCAGGATGATGAGGTCGATGAGCAGTGCGATGATGTAGGGGTTGCTGGTGACGCTGGTGATGGCGTTTGCAGCCAGATCAGGCACGTGCAGCATGGTCAGGCAGTTGCCGAACACAGCAGAGGTGGCGATCAGGATGAGGACGATGGACAGAGTGTTGACGCACTCATCCAGAGCGTGCCAGACGCCCTTCCAGTCAAGGCCCTTGTAGACGAAGACGGAGACCAGCAGAGAGTAGATAACTGCGATAGCAGCGGACTCGGTAGCGGTGAACACACCGCCGACAACGCCGAACACAACGATGACGACTGCGGCCAGAGCCCAGATGGAGGTACCCAGCTGCTTGATGAAGCCCTTGATGGTGAAGGGAGAACCCTTGGGGTAATTCTCCTTGACGGAGATGATGTAGGAGCCGATCATCAGGACGATGGCCAGCAGAGCGCCGGGCAGGTAGCCAGCCAGGAACAGGCTGCCCACGGAGATGCCGCCGGCGGTGGTGGCGTAGATGACCATGTTATGGCTCGGGGGAACCAGCAGGCCCTCGCAGGAGGAGGTGATGGTGACAGCGGTGGAGAAGTCGGCGTCGTAGCCCTGATCGACCATCATGGGGATCATGATGGAGCCGATGGAAGCGGTATCTGCAGAAGCAGAACCGGAAATGCCGCCGAAGAAGTAGGAAGCAACGATGTTGACCATTGCCATGCCGCCGCGCATCCAGCCGACGCAGGCGTCAGCCAGAGCGATCAGCTTTTCGGAGATGCCGCCGCTGCCCATGAGGACGCCCATGGTGATGAAGAACGGGACGGCCATCAGGCTGAAAGACGAGATGCCCTTGACCATCAGACGGCAGACATCGGTCAGTGCCTGACCCTGCACCATCATGCACAGCACGCTGGACAGACCAACGGCGTATGCGATGGGGAAGCGCAGGAAGATCATGACGAAGAAGCTGACAAGAAGGACAACGATTGCCAGTGTCTGGACTGTCATATTAGTTCTCCTCCTTTACAAAAATGCTCTTGATGTGGTTGTACAGTGCCTCGATCTCGAAGATGATCATGGCGACACCGGCCAGAGGCACGGGGAAGTACATCCAGAAACGGCTCAGCCAGGGCATCGAGACATAGAAGCCGCGGCCGCCCAGGGTGGTGGCGTAGTTCCAGCCCACAACCAGCATGATGAGGCCGAGGATGCAGACCGCCAGATCGGCGAGGATGTCCAGCACCTTGACGGCGATCTTGGGCAGATAGACGTCAAATGCGGTCATGCGGATGTGTGCGCCGCGGCGGATGGCCAGAGCAGCACTCAGCACGGCCATGTAGCTCATGCAGGTCAGAACGACTTCTTCAGACCATGCGGGGTCCGGGATGAACGGGACGTAACGACCAATGACCGACATGGTGGTGATGAGAATATCCACGATCAGCAGAATCTTGCAGATAAACAGGACCACTTTGTAGGTGACGTCGTACGCCGGCTTGATCTTATCCAGAGTGGTAAAGATTTTCGGCATAGGATCTCCTCCATACTCTTATAAAAAGCCCGGCGGGTCTGCGGGCGTATCCCGTAGTCCCCCGCCGGGCTATGTACTACTTCAGGATAAAGGCGCTTTTATCAGGCCTTCATATCCAGCAGCTGCTGATACAGCTCAGCCTGATCAGAGGTGTTCTCGCTGATGACCTTAGCGCAAGCCTCCTGCCAGGGAGTCTTATCGGGGACATCGACGACGTTGCAGCCGGAAGACTTCAGCTCGTCGAGGACCTTGTTCTCAGCGGTCTCGGACAGGTCAGCGTTGAAGGCCTGCGTATCCGCAGCAGCCTCCATGACGGCAGCCTGCTGGTTCTCGGTCAGCTTGTTCCAGGCATTGTCGGTGATGACAGCCTGCACAGCGCCCAGAGTATGGCCGTCGAGGATCAGGTTGTTAGCGACCTCGGGGAAGGCGTTGGACTTGTAGTTTGCGATGGGCTGCTCAGCGCCATCGACAACGCCGGTCTGCAGTGCGCTGTACAGCTCGCCGAAGGAAACGACGGTGGGGTTAGCGCCCAGACCCTCGACCATGCCGTTCATGACGGGGTCGTTGGACACGCGCAGCTTCAGGCCCTTGAAATCAGCGATGCCGGAAACGGGCTTGACAGTGAAGAAGTGACGGAAGCCCTCTTCGCCGTAGAAGATACCACGAACGGGCAGGCCCAGCTCCTGGGGCTCGTTCAGGAACTCAGGTGCCAGCTCGCTGTTGGCGAAGTTCCAGAAGTGTGCGCGGTTCTCGAAGGTGAAGGGGATGGACAGCAGCTTGGACTTGTTGCAGCCGTAGCTGGTCAGTGCGAAAGCGGAGATACGGCTGATGTCGATGGAGGTGGAGCCGCCGAGGATAGCGTCCAGAACGTCGTTCTCAGAGCCCAGAACGCCGGAAGCCTGCACATCGACGACGACGGAGCCGCCGGTCAGCTCCTCGACCTTCTCCTTGAAGTGAGAACCGGTCTGGCCGACGATGGTATCCAGCGGGTTGACCTCGGCGTAGACCAGAGTCACCTTCGGGTCGGAAGCAGCAGCTGCGGCATCACCGGCGGGAGCGGTGGAAGCTGCAGCAGAGGTAGCGGTAGAAGCAGCAGTGCTGTTGCTGGAACCACCGCAGGCGGTCAGTGCCAGAGCAGCGGCGGAAACACCGGCTGCTGCCAGAAAGCTGCGACGAGAAATCTTCTTCATGATAAAATCCTCCTTAGATTTTCCTCATTCAGGGCGGTGCGCTCTGCACGGGTCGCACACCGTCCGTTCATTTACTGTACACACTTTAGCAAAAATTTTTAGTCAGAACAAGGGCTTATGAAAAATGTCCTGTTTTTCAAAAAAATGTGAGAAACACTTTTGTGCATTTCCTACAAGCCATAGCGCAGTTTATTCAGCACACTGCCCAACAAGATGAATACAATGTAATATCTCTATCACTTTTCAGGCTTCGCGGATGCGCTGGATGAGGCGGCTCTGCTCCTCAAAAGCCGCGTACATAGGCTCGACTGCCGCCCGGAAGCGGGCTTTCTCGGCGGCGGAGAGGGTCGTCACCTCCACGCCCCATTCCCGCATATGCTTCTCGGCGCTGGCCTCCCGCTCCGCCCAGAGGCGGCGTTCGGTCAGAGCGCTCTCCTTTCCGCAGGTGCGGATGATGTCCGGGAAGCGTTCGTCCAGCTCTGCCAGCTTTTCCATCGCAGCCTCGCTGGCCAGCTGCAGCTCCGGCACGCGGGCATGCTCATCCTTTAAGAAATAGGGGGCCACCTCGTAGTGGCCCATGGCCTCATAGCTGGGCCAGTTGTTTTCCGCGCCGTCTATCTCGGCGTTGTGCAGGGCTGCATAGACCCGGCTGTAGACCACCTGCGCGGGCTTTGCGCCGAGGTCCAGTATCATCTCGCTCATCATGTCCGACTCCTGCACCCGGAGCGTCAGCCCCGCGAGGTCCGCCAGCGTCTCCACCTTTTCGCGGGTGTAGAAGCTGCGGACACCGGCGTCGAACCACGACAGGCCCACGAGGTCCATCACGCCGAGGCCGGAGAGGAATTCATCGCCGATCTCACCGTCCAGCACCCGCCACATCTGGGGCGCGTCGGTATAGAGAAAAGGCAGCTGCAATACGCTCAGGGCCGGCTGATACTCGGCCAGCTGGCTCAGGGAGACGCGGGCAAAGTCGATGCCGCCGTACTGCATCTGCTCGATGACGCTCTGCTCGGCCCCCAGCTCCCCGCCGCTGTAGACCACGACTTTGACCCTCCCCTCCGTCCGCTCGGCCACGAGGTCGGCAAAGGCCAGAGCGGCCTGAGTGGTGGGATAATCCTCGGGCTGGTTCTCGGCGTAGCGCAGGATGAGCTCCGGGCCGGTGTACTCTTCCGTCTTGCTGCAGCCCACAGCGCCCAGCGCCGTACAGGCGGCCAGCGCCAGCACACTGCGGCGGGAAATCATCCGCCCGCTCACAGCCCGGCCTCCGGGTCGGCCTTTGCCTTCCGGCCGGCCTGACGGCGGTACTGGGTGGGGGTCATGCCGGTGCGTTTCTTGAACGCCCGGGCGAAGTAGCTGGCGTCCTCGTAGCCCACCATCGACGCCACCTCCGCCGAGGAGCGGAAGGGGTCGGCCAGCAATTCCTTTGCCGCGTTGATGCGCAGCTCGGTGAGGCAGTCGAGGAAGTTCATCTTCTGGTACTTCTTGAACTGCGCCGACAGGTAGGCCGGGCTGATGTGCAGGATCTCGCCCACGCTGTCCAGCGACAGATCGAACATATAATTATCCTCGAGGTAGCGGCGGACATGGGCCATAACGAGGGCCGTCTGGCTGTTCTCGCCCTCCTCGGGGGCGTCTTCCGCCTCTTCTTCGGTCTCCGTCTGCTCCGGCTGGGGCTGGGCGGCGGCCAGCTCTTCCAGCTTCCGCTCCGTCTCGATCTGCCGCATAGCCCGGCGCACCGAGGCTTCCAGCTCGTCGGGGTCCACCGGCTTGAGCAGATAGTCGCAGGCCCCCAGATGCACCGCCTCATGGGCATACTGGAACAGGCTGTAGGCCGTGACGAAGATGACCCGGCAGGAAGGCCGCTGGGCCAGCACGGCGCGGGCAGCGTCGAGACCGCTCATGCCCGGCATCTCAATATCCATCAGGATGAGGTCCGCGCCCCACAGCACCGCCGTGTCGGCAGCTTTGCGGCCATTTTCCGCCACCTCCAGGACCACTTCCCGCTCAAAACGGCGCTGGACCAGCTCTGCAAGCGCCTCCCGCTCCAGCTTTTCGTCATCCGCGATCAACAGGCGTATCATCGTCCAAATCCTCCTCCAAAAGTTCTACAAGGGGCAGGTACATACTGATGGCCGTTCCCCGGCCCGGGTGAGAGCGGATGACCAGCCGCCCCCGTTTATCCAGAAGCCGCAGCCGTGCGGCCACGTTATAGACGCCAATATGCTCCCAGCGCTCCCCGGGCTGGGCCAGCGCGGCTTTCAGCTGGGCCAGCTGTTCGGGCTGGATGCCCACGCCGTTGTCACAGACGCTGATATAGAGCAGCCCCTTATCCCGCAGCGGGTTGATGCGGATGCGCACCACGCCGCCTTCTTCCTTGGGCGAGATGCCGTGCTTGAAGGCATTCTCCACAATGGGCTGCAAGATGAAGGACGGCACCATCGTCTCCGTCAAATCGAGGGAGTCGGAGATGCGCCACACCATCTTCACCCGGTCGCCGAAGCGGACGTGATAAATGGAGTAATACTCGTCCACGATGCGCACTTCCCGGGCCAGCGGCACCTGCTCGTCGTTGCTCATCAGGCTGTAGCGCAGCAGGTGCGACAGAGCCGTGATGAGGGCCTGAGTGCGGTAGGCTTTTTCCTGTCCGGCGGTCTGTAAAATGACGTTCAGGGTGTTGAAAAGGAAATGGGGGTCTATCTGGCTGCGCAGCTGCTGCAAACGGCTGCGCTCCATCCGGTTCTGTAATTCCAGAGCTTCTGTTTTCTGGCGGTGGAGCTCCCGCTCCATCTCGTTTTTCTCCCGCAGGGTGGTCACCTGCTCGGCCATCGAATGCTTCATGTGGTTGAAAGCTTCGGTCAGCTGGGCCATTTCCGGCTGACGGGACGCAGGCAGGTCGGGCGAGTCGAACTCGCCCCGGGTGACCTCCCGGGAGGCGCCGATCATCTGCTGCACCGGGGTCAGCAACGTCAGCACCGAGAAGGCCATGACGCAGCCCAGCGCAAGGCAGAGCGCCACCACGACGGTCTGCACCCATTTCACCCGGTCGCTGAGGGCCGACACGGTGGTGTAAGTCCCCTGAGCGTCGGTGATGGCCGTGTTCAGCAGCTGCTGGGTGTACTGGCGCAGATAGCCGCCGCAGGGTACGATTTTATTATAGTAGAGCTGGGCGGCTTTCGTGTCCTGACCGGCGGCCACCGCTTCTTCCAGCTGGTCCACCAGTGCGGTGTAGCTGTCGTAGGTAGTGGAAACGGCATTGTAGAGCAGATACTGCTCCTCACTCACAGTGCCAAGGTCGCTCTCGATGCGCCAGAGCCATGCGTTGGTGACGGAAAAGGCGCTGTGGAGCTCCTCTGTCAGCGCTTTGGCATCGCCGTACTCCCAGCGGTAATCTTCCATGGCCGAAAGGCTCCGCTCCACGCCGTTCTGGAAGCGGCTGATGGCGTTGAAGTTGCCCATCTGGTCGTCCAGTTCCCGCAGCACGGTGCCGGACTGGTAAAAGCTCAAGAATATCTGCCCCGCCAGCGCCAGAAAAAACGCTGCCAGGCAAAGACTGATCTGCCCTTTCAGGGTCATCCTGCGCCCCACGCACCCATCCTCCTTCTCTGTGATATTCTGCCGCGCATCTTCCGCCTTATCCGGCCTGTCTGCCGTCAGAGCGAAAGCTCCATAAACTTTCTTTTTCGTCCTATTTTAGCACATTTTAGGGCATCTGCGCAATATCATCCTTGATTGTTGGAAAATAATATGGTACTATGACCAAAAAGGAGGGTATTTTTATGTCTCAGCCGATCTCCGTTTCCGTCCAGATGGATGCTGCATCCTTCCACGATTTTGCCGCCTTTGACCTGCTGCGCCACCACAAGGCGTGGCACCGGCCTCTGGTGTTCACGGCCATTTTGCTGGTGTCTGCCGGTGTCTGCCTGTCGCAGGTGGGCCAGAAAGACGGCGCAGCCCTGCTCACGGTGGTGCTGGCCGTGGTGGCGCTGGGCGTGCCGGCCGTCTACTTCTGGACATTCTTCCACTCCCTGAGCCTCCAAATCAAAAAGATGGGCCTGCCCCGCCCCTTCTACCGGCTGCTGCTGGACGACGAAGGACTGTCGGTCTGGATGGCCGGCGAGCAGGACAAGCCTGAGGCGAGCCGCAAGTATGCGTGGCACGATATGCATCTGGCCTACCGCACCCCCAACGCCATTTACCTCTATGTCCAGCAGAATCAGGCCTATCTGCTGAACGACAGCCTCGACGCCGCATGGAGCCTGCTGCAAGCCTCCCTCCCGGCAGAGCGCCTGCATGATATGCGCTGAAGACAACAAAAACCGCCCTTTTCAGGGCGGTTTTTGTTGTTAACCTCTCAGTCTTGCATTCGCTCGACAGCTCCCCTATCGAGGGGAGCCTCTGGCGAAGAGGAAAGGCTTTACGAAATGCCAAAGCCTCCCCTCGTTAGGGGAGGTGGCACGGCGTCAGCCGTGACGGAGAGGTT
>ENA-ORTN01003430-ORTN01003430.1-human-gut-metagenome-genome-assembly--contig:-NODE-3430-length-11047-cov-7.813228_pt1 | contig 11047 bp, 7 predicted proteins | sample MGYA00242070_ERZ509189 | MGnify/ENA primary metagenome ERZ509189 (study PRJEB26280, sample SAMEA2338821) | human gut metagenome | biome: human gut; feature: human-associated habitat; material: faeces...
TCGGGTACGGTCGACATACCGGCGGCATCGCCGCCGATCGCCTTGAAATAACGGTATTCGGCCTGCGTTTCGAACGTCGGACCCGTACCGCCCACGTAAACGCCGTACTGCAACTTGATTCCCTTCTCCTCGGCAATACGGGTCGCACGGATAATCAAGTGCTGATCGTAACAGTTGTGCATATCCGGGAAACGGGGGCCGAACTCGGCCATGTTGGGGCCGATCAGCGGATTGGGCATCAGGTTGATGTGGTCGGTGATGACCATCAGATCGCCTACCCGAAACGAAGGATTCACGCCGCCGCTGGCGTTCGATACGAACAGGTAGCGGATCCCGAGCAGCTTGAGCACCCGCACGGGGAACGTCACCTGCTGCATGGTGTAACCTTCGTAATAGTGGAACCGCCCCTGCATGGCCACTACGCGGCGCCCTTCGAGCAAACCGAAAATCAATTTTCCCTTATGTCCCTCGACCGTCGAAACGGGAAAATTGGGAATCTCCTTATAGTCGATCGAATATTTCTCATCGATACGGTCGGCGAAATCGCCCAATCCGGTACCGAGAATAATGCCTACTTCCGGTTGGAAGTTTTCGATGCGTGCCTGAATGAAGGCCGCAGTCTCTTTAATTCTCTCTAACATCGCACTCTAATTTTTGGAGAAAATCCGTTTCCGAATCATCTATGAATGAAATATTGATGGGCAGGAAATACATTCTCTTGCGTACTTCCGCCGGTATCTTTTCGGGATGGCTCATCTTGACCGCGTCCTTTTCGGTCATGATGATCGCCGCCTTCGGGTGTTTTGCCAGCAAATTCGCTACCAATTTCATATCTTTCACCCGGTAAACATGGTGGTCGTCGAAACGAACGTCCTCGATCACCTTGTAATTGTTCCTCAATCCCTCCACGAAAGGTCCCGGATTGCCGATACCCGACATGGCGATCACCTGCTGTCCGTAATTCAGTTCCTCATCCACGAACTCAGGGAAGAGCGGCCGAGGCCGGAAACTTTCGAAACGGGTAAAGTAAACACGCTGATAGGCGACCTGAACCAGAACCTTGCGCAGGATGCGCCGGTCTATCGGAGCCATATTCTCGGGGCATTTGGTCACGATGAAATAATGCGCCCGGTGCAACTGTTCGGGCAAATCCCGCAGATTGCCCGCAGGCAACATCCGATCATGCTGCACGGGCCGTGTCGCATCGATCATGACGATATTGACTTTAGGCTCTACGTAACGGTGCTGGAAGCCGTCGTCCATCACGACGAGATCGACCTCCGGATGCTCCTGCCGAAGACGGCGGATCCCCTCTGCCCGTTTCTCGCACACGACCACGACCGTATCGGGAAATTTGCGCTTGATCTGCAACGGCTCGTCCCCCACTTCGCGGTAGTGCGATTCGGGAGTGACCTCAATATATCCTTTCGTTCGCCGCCCGTATCCTCTGGAAATCAACGCTACGTGATGCCTTTGAGCCATGTAGGCGATCACCATCTCGGCCATCGGGGTTTTGCCCGTACCGCCTACGGTGATATTGCCGATGCAGACAACCGGAATATCGAACTTCTCCTGTTTCAGAATTCCCCAATCGAAAAGCCGGTGGCGCAACAAGACCCCCAACTTATAAAGGAAAGAAACAGGCATCAAAAAAAAATTCGACATTCTCAATACTGGTTTATAGCAATCAAAGATAGCAACAATTCAATGAATTACAAAAGAAACACCCCAAAACTTGGATAATCCGACCGCAGAGCAGCGGAAATTTTGTTTTTTTTCTTATCTTTACCGGAAGAAAACTTCCGTTAAAAATCAGGATACATCCCGACCGGACTCCAAAAAATTTGACCCGGTTCGCAGTTTTATACCTTAATTATTAACATGATCAAACAACTGAAACCAGCTGTCGCATTGTTAGCAGGCCTGCTCTTTTTCGCAGGATGCGGCCGCACGGCAACGGATGCCGAAGAAAATTCCGATGAAATCATAGAACCCAACCTTTTATACGGCATTCCCGCCGACAACTACCGGCTCGAACAGCAGATCATCGACCGTGGCGAAACCCTCGGTCAGATTCTGAACCGATACGGTGTTTCCGCCGCCCAGATCGATCAGCTCGACAAAGCGTCCAAAGACGTATTCCCGCTCCGCAACATCCGGGCCGGGCGCAGCTACACGGCTTTCATCCACGAAGATTCGCTCAACGCGCCCCATCTGGACTATCTGGTGTACGAACAGAGCATTTCCCAGTATGTCGTTTTCGGACTGGCCGACGACTCGATCAGTGTCACCAAAGGTGAAAAAGAGTATGAAATACGTCGCCAGAAAAAGACTGCCACGATCGACTCCTCACTCTGGGAGGCGATCGTAGGCGCCGGCATGCCGGCCTCCCTCGCCGCCGAAATGGAGGACATCTATCAATCGACGATCAGTTTCTTCAGTATCCAGAAAGGAGATAACTTCACGGTCATCTACGACGAGCGTTACATCGACACCCTACCGGCCGGCATCGGGCGTATATGGGGGGCCAAATTCAACTACGGCGGCAAGACCTATTACGCCATTCCGTTCCGCCAGGGCAATAAAATCGCCTACTGGGACCAGGACGGCAACAGCCTGCGCAAGTTGATGCTTATCACGCCGCTCAAATATACGCGCATCAGCTCCCGGTTCACCTATTCGCGGCTCCACCCCATCTACAAAACCTACCGAGCCCATACGGGCGTCGATTTCGCAGCTCCGAAAGGTACTCCGGTACACGCCGTAGCGGATGGCACGGTCATCTTCAAAGGCTGGGGAGGCGGAGGCGGCAATACACTCAAGATCAAACACAACAACGGTTTTATGACCGGTTATCTGCACTTGAGCGGCTATGCCAAAGGGATTCGCCAGGGCAGCCGCGTATCGCAGGGGCAGTTGATCGGCTATGTCGGCAGCACCGGAGCATCGACGGGTCCGCATCTGGACTATCGCGTCTGGCGCAACGGCAAACCGATCGACCCGCTGAAAATTCCGCAGGAACCGGGCGAACCGATTCACAAAGCCAACCGTGCCGCTTACGAATATGTCCGCGACCGAATTATGGCCGAACTGGACGGCGAGGTAAAGGAAGAAGACAAGATCAAACAACTCGACTCGATCGTACTCACCCCGTCGAAAACGGCAGACAGCCTGGTTTTCAGCAGTAAATTATGATCGACCCGCGCATTGTCCGCTTTATCGGCCGACACCACGTCCTGACACTGGCGACCGTCGCCGGAGAACAGCCCTATTGCTCGCACGCGTTTTACGCCTACGACCCAGAGCGCAATCTGCTCGTATTCGCGGCCGATAAGACGACGCGCCATGCGGAGGAGATGCAGGCGAACCGGCAGGTAGCGCTGGGCATCGCGCTCGAAAGCAAGGCAGTGGGCAAACTTCAGGGGCTCCAGCTTTGCGGAACGGTGCGGGAAGCGGACGAAGAGGCACGAAAAACATATATCCGCCGCTTCCCGTTCGCAGCACTCGCCGAGCTGACGTTGTGGGTTGTAGAGATTTCCTACATGAAATTCACGGACAATACCCTCGGATTCGGAAAGAAACTGATATGGAACAGCAAGGAACAGGAGTAATCATCGTCGCCGGCGGGAGCGGCAGCCGCCTGGGAGGTCCGCTTCCCAAACAATTCCGCATGCTGGGATCGCTGCCGGTATTGGGCCATGCGATAAACGCCTTTGCAAGAACGCTGCACAGCACGCAGATCGTCGTCGTCCTTCCCGAAGGACAGATCGATTTCTGGAAGAATCTGGCAGCCCGTTTCGACATAGCCAAGCACACCTGCACGGCGGGCGGGCCGCAACGGTTCCACTCGGTACGCAACGGCCTGTCCGCTCTGCCCCGAACCGTCGCACTGATCGCGGTCCACGACGGCGTACGTCCGCTGGTATCGTCCGACTTGATTTTGAAAGCCGTGGAGTGTGCGGCGGCCCACGGGACGGCCATTCCGGTCGTCGAAGCCGTCGATTCCCTGCGGCAGCTCACACCCGACGGATCGCACCCGATCGACCGCAATACGCTGCGAATCGTACAAACGCCCCAGGTCTTCGACGCGGAATTGCTCCGTCGTGCCTATGAACTCGACTACTCCCCCGACTTCACCGACGACGCCTCGGTCGTCGAACGGGCGGGACATGCGGTCACGCTCTGCCACGGAGAGCGCGGCAACCTGAAAATCACGAAGGATTCCAGCGATAGCTTCCGATCGCTGAAGCAATTCTTTTATCCAGAGCATCCCGTGAAGAAAATCTATAAATACAGCTTCAGCCGCCACACGCTTTCGCTCACGACGATCTACCTCACGATCTTCCTCGCACTGGGGATCGGGCTCTACTTTCTATATGAAGGAGGCTATCTTTCGGCCTGGTTCTTTTCGTTCATCGTGGCGCTCGTCGCCCTGATGTCACTCTCCATTCCGCGTCGCATCCTCGTGGACGACGAAGGACTGCATATCCTCTGTCTGCTCGACATCACGGAGCTTCATCCCGAAGAGATCGCCTCCGTACGGCAAGTCGAGAAGCAGGAACTCCGAGGCTACGTGCCCTATTTCGGCGGTTACGGATTTTTCGGGTTCTACGGACACTATTTCGACCTGAAAAATCTCGAAAGGGTCAAAATCTACGCTTCCGAATGGCGGAATTTCGTCGAAATCACCGATATATATGAAAATCGGATCTATGTCTCCTGTACCCAGGGAGAAGAACTCGTAAACGACTTACGGGAACTCATCTCGCACGCCCGAGAACGACGAGCACAGGAGCTACAGTCCCAGGAAACGACGGAAACACGATAGTTTTCACCTTCCGACGTCAAAACAAAAGACACCGGCCTCTACACTTCTCCCCCCCTCTCCCAAATTCTCTTCCCGAAGGGGATCTCGATTCATTACCTTCCCCAAAAGGATGCTATATAATCGCAGGTTGTGTATATCAGTATCTGCATGTTAAGGGATGATAAACACACGAATTCCGAATTCGAAATACGATACACGACAATCCGGCCTACATTAACGCATCTTACGATTTTCCATTCGCCGCAGAAAAACAATCAGGGGAAACTGTGTACCAGTTTCCCCTGATTTCAATGTATCGTTCAATCTTAATTCAGATTCGGCAGGAAGGAGTAATCCCGGCTGTATTCGAGCATCTGCTTCACGTAGTCGTTCGGATAAGAAACCTTCACATCCACGACCTTGCCGTTCTTCTCCACCAGCTCGTACTGCGGATTCACAAAACCGCTGTAAGGCTCGATATCGAGGGCTTTGTAACGGGTCAGCACTTCGGCGTGCAGCTTCGGATCGACCGTCACGGCATATTTCTCGACCAGTGTTTTGCCGGCCTCGAAATCGCCTTCGGACTTGATACGCTGCACCTCGCGGAGCATACGGCCCAACAGCTCGCGCAGCTTCGTATAATCATTCACCACGACATACGTTTTACCATCCTGCTCGATCCACTCGATCACGTTGTCGGCCTTCCCCTGCTCGTAGCACCATTCGGCGATCAGCTTGCGGTTGCGCATGTGCGCCTCCTCGACATTCTTGCCCGGCTCGATACGTGCGAGCTGCGTCATCATACCATTCATGATATACCGGGCATATTCCGCATATGCCACATCCAGCGACGGAATCAACCCCAATTCGACCATTTTCGGATCGCCCAGGTAGTAGAGCCCGAAAAGATCGGCACGGGCCTCCTCGAGCGTCGAGGTATAGTTCTTCAACTCACCGCCCTTCACACCCGGAGCCAACTGCCCGGAACCGTGTCCCAAACATTCATGCAGGTCGGTATGCAGATCGTCGGCCAACTTGCCGTACTTGTCGATACGTTCGCGGTCTTCGGGACGCAGCATGAACTCCTCGAGGAATCCGTCGCCATGCGCCGCCTGGGCATAAGCGTAGGTAATGTTGTCGATGGTCACCGACTTCGAACCGTGCTCCTTGCGGATCCAATCCGCATTGGGCAGATTGATACCGATCGGTGTCGCAGGATAACAGTCGCCGCCCAGCATCGCTGCCGTAATCACCTTGGCCGAAACCCCTTTGACCACCTTCTTCCGGTAGGCGGAATCCACGGGAGAATGATCCTCGAACCACTGCGCATTCTCGGAGATAACCTCCGTACGGCGACAGGCCTCCTTGTCCATGAAGTTGACCAGCGACTCCCACGACGCCTTGCGTCCCAGCGGATCGCCGTAATCTTCGATAAATCCGTTCACGAAATCGACGTTGGATACGGTATCCCGCACCCACAGGATGTTATAACGGTCGAAATCGTGCAGGTTACCCGTCTTATAATAGTCAATCAGGGCTGCGATGGTCGCCTTCTGCGGCTCCTGGGCAACGCCTTGCGCCTTCTCCAGCCAGTAAACGATCTTCTCGATCGCCGGCGAATACATACCGCCTACTTTCCACACCCGCTCGCGGATCGTTCCGTCCTCATCCTTCACGAGCTTCGAATTCAACCCATAGGAGACCGGTTCGGGATCGGCAGGATCGGCCATGGCACGATAGAAATCTTCGGCCTCGGCCTGTGTCACGCCTTCGTAATAGTTGTTGGCGGAAGTGGCCACCAAATCCTGACCTTCAGCCTGATTGAGTTGAGTCTTATAAAGTTCGGGGTTGAAAATCGCCTCGCAGACCACAGCCCGCAGCGCATTGAGCTCGTCGCCGAACTTCTCGACGGGGATCGACTCGGCAACCGCGAGGAAATACTCCTTCGGAAATTCGGGTACGAACTTGTCGTTGGAATAGTGGTGATGGATGCCGTTGGCGAACCACACTTTTTTGAGGTATTTCTCCAACGCTTTCCATTCGGGCGTCGTCCGGTCGCCGTCGTAATTCTCATAAATCACCTCCAACGTGCGGCGCACGGGAAGGTTGTATTTGAAATTCTGGTCGAACATGATGTCGCGGCCGCATTTGGCGGCTTCGGCCAGGTAGTAGATCAACTCTTTCTCCCGAAGAGGCAGCTCGGCAAAGCCCGACACCTCGTAGCGGAGAATTTTAATATCGTCGAAGCGGTCCAGGATCCAGGGAGCATCCTCCGTCTTCTTTTCATGGCAGGAAATCATCGTCGTTGCGGTTAAAGTCAAACAAATTGCACTCAATCGGGTCTTCATAGGCACCAGGTCGTCGGTTTAACGGGATTTTACAAAACAGCACGAACGAAACACACGGCCTCGATTCGCGCATCTTTGCAAAGATACGAATAAGCCGGGTACAAAAGCAAATTTATTTGCATTTTGCCGCAATGAAATATCCAATTATCCGATCCAAATCGAAGACAGAGAAAAATGAGAACAATCGTACAGGCTTATACACAAAAATCGCCCAACCGCTTCCTATCTTGAACAAGGATAAACAAATATTCATCCCCGGCAAACACGGAACATCAGTCCCCCAACAGTCCGACCAGCTCCGATAAAACCGACCGCAACTGGTTCAATCCGACACACAACCCTTTCGGGTTATTTCGTTTTTCAGACAAAATACGTTCCACACCACATATCGTCCACAACCGAACAAAAAAGTCCCGGTCGGAAAATACCGACCGGGACTCCAATTAGCGTTCCGCATATCTAGACATCGATGCCCGACACGGCTTCAATTATCTAACGACCGATGCGGACGGCATTTCATCGTTACTATGCCAAGTACCAGTCCACTTGTAATTTGTCTCAAAATACTTCTGGAATGCTTCGATCTGCGCCGAAGTAGCCCAAATATCGACCAGATTAGCCGCAGGAATGAAATTAGCAGGATCTGTCAACTTTGTATTGGTATAGATATTTATCGAAGGATAGATCCATTTACCACTATTAGGTTCACTCTCCCACTTCTCCAAATAAGAGCCGGAAAGATTCAGAGAAGTCAATTCCGTACAACCAGTTACGGTCACAGCAACAATCGCCCGACAATCCTTTACCGTCACGGATTCGATCTTCGGACATTTATCCAGTTCGACACGCTTCGGCCCAACCTCCGTACCGGCCGCACCTGTCACCACCAAGGAGAAAGTCGTCAGGCTCTGAAGACCGTTGCAATCGATTGCCGTCAAACCTTTCACCAACGAAATATCAACCGAAGTCAAATTGATATTACCAACAGCCAAATTCGTATCATCCAAAGACTCCAACCCAGACACCTTCAGCGTCTTCAAATTCCGAAAATATTCGATACCAGCCAAAGACTTCACTTCCGCCGCATTGTCGGCATTAAGCTCCAAATCCGTAACCCGATCAGCTTCCTCCTGCGTAATACCCCCATTGGAACCATAGGTCTCAATCAGGAACTCACGGAATGCATTATCTTTGATCGCATCGACAATCGTACTCGTTTCGATAATCGTATAGCTCTCCTTCTCGATATTGATAGCTTCCACGTCGAGAGTTCCGGCAAATATCTTGGTCAGCGTCGCACACCCCATTACATTCAGAGACTGCAACGACATATTACCCGAAATATCCAGACTCGACAATGCAGTATTGCTCGCATCGAGCGTCTTCAAAGCTGTCCCGTAACCGGCACCAAACAAAGTAAGTTCCACAAGCGGATTTCCGCTGACATTATAATTCTCCAACATCGGAGTCGAATGGAGATAAACATACTTGAGATTGTTATTACTTACGTTCCAATCCGTAAGAACCGCATTGTCGGAACAACTGAAACCGGAAGACTCGCTCAACAAATTATTCGCCACATTTACGCTTTTCAAAGTACTCGTATTATACGAACACTGGAAGCGGGGTCAGTTGGTTGTTACTCAAATCGACAGACTCCAATACCGAGTTTTCGAAAGCAACCTCCTCGAGCATATTGCCGCTACCTTTCAGAATACGCAACTTCTTACATTTATTCAGTTCGATTCGCCCGGTCAGTTGATTGTTCGAAAAATCAATCTCCTCGAGATTGGTGAAGAATCCGGCAACAGGAAGCTCAGTCAGCTCGTTGTCCGAGCAATCCAGTTTCCGCACATTCGTGAAATTGACATATTCCACACCTTTAAGGGACTTAATACCCAAACCTTTGATATTGATCTCGGTGATCGCCTCGACCTCGGTTTTGTCGAGCTTACCGTCCCCGTTCTTATCGAAAGTCAGCAGATAAGTCTTATACGCTTCGTCTTCGATGTTAGCGATAGCATCCGGCCCTGCCTCATAATCCTTGTATTGGATAAAGCTCTCGATATTCGACGTGCTCTCGATCGTCTGCCCCTTACTCAACCAAACCGTTTTCAGGGAGTTCGCCATATATGCCAATGCCGAAGTCAGCAGCAGGTTTCTCGAAAGGTCGATCTCGACGATCGGGGTGCTGCCGAAGTCGATCGAACGCAGATAAGGACAGTTCGTTACGTCGATCTCTGAAATCTTGGTGTTGCTGATATTCAGAACTTCCAACTGTGCGCTTTTCGTAAGATCGAGCGTTGTAATTGTACCCGTTACCGCCAAATTTGTCAATTTTGTATTGTTCGTAACATCCAAACTGTTGAACACGTCGCCGCCGACATTCAGCGACTTCAGTTCCGTGTTCTTCGAAACGTCGATCGTACTGAATTTAGCCGAACTGAAGCCGATGATTTCCAGCTTGGTGTTCTTGCTCAAATCGGGAGCGACCACGAAACCAGCACTCGAAGCATAGAGATTTTTCAAATTAGGTGCAACCGAAAGATCGATCTTTTTGAGCTTATTACACGACATAACGGAGAGTTCTTCCAAGCTGGCAGGAAGCACGACCGACGAAAGGCCGGCGCCGCTGCTCAGGTTAAGCTCCTTCAAAGCATAACACTGCGAGAAATCGGCCTTTAACAAACGGTGCGTAGTGAAATCGACCGTTTCCAAATTCGGGAAATATTCCAGACCGTCGATCGATGCGATCTCCGACCCCGTAAGCTCGATCGCCTTTACCGCTTCGGCTTCTTCCTTCGAAATCTCACCGTCCTTATTCGTATCGAAGTTCGTCATGATGTAGGTCTTCAGCACCTTATCGGGAATCACGGCAGGATAGGTCAGTTCCTTGCCCGCCTGCTTGATTACGATATGCTCCGAAGCATCTGCATTCTTGAAGATAATCGTCGCGTCACGCGGGCCACCCTCCGTATTCGCCAACACCTTGAACGAGAACTCCTTGTCGATCATAGCGCGGGTATCCACAGTCTCGATCCAATCGACTCCCTCCTCGATCGTAGCCGTCACAGGCTCGATGTTCGTCTGAAGTTTCACCGTTACATTCTGCTCCGTATTGGACACAGATATCGTTTTCGAATCCTCGTCGATGATGAGCTTCCCCTCCTGATTCTGCTGGATTTTGAGAGGGGCCTTCTCACTGCCACTTACGAAATTGAATGTCACCTCCTTGGCCGCATCTGTCTCATTGGTCGTAGAAACCGTAAACTTCACGACGCTCTCGCCAGATTCGCCTTCCGTCTTGTCCGCCTCAACCCAATCTGCGCTACCTTCCAGCGTCCAGGATTTCGAACTGGTAACGGTAACAGTCTCCTCGCCGCCCTTGTACGAGAACGACAAGGTCTTCGGACTGATCGAAATAGACTCCGAAGCAGACATCTGACGAACCGTCAATTCCACACTCGTTGCCTCCGGGTAAGTCAGCGTGAGTTTAGCTTCCCGCGCAGCACCCGGATTGGCGTCTGCCTGAAGAGTGAATTTATCTGCACTGACCGACAGATCGTGCAGCCAAGTCGCATCCCACGTCACATCGAGAGAACAACCATCTACGGCATAATCCACGGTGTAAGGTACTGTTACCTTACCCGCAACGGCTGCGATGTCTGCGGGATTCGAGGCCTTAATGACTGGTGTCTCCTGTTTCACATCCGGGTCGTCGCTACAACCCGTGAGGCCCAAAGCGAAAACCGCGAAAAAAGACACCAACAAAAGCGTTAGTTTTTTCATACTGGTTAATGATTTTTTGTGAAAGCACTTCCGGTATCGCTACCGTAAATAGGGACAGTCGCGAAATAGGCTTAAAATTATAACAAATTGATTGTCAATGTGA
>ENA-ORTN01003433-ORTN01003433.1-human-gut-metagenome-genome-assembly--contig:-NODE-3433-length-11042-cov-6.561209_pt1 | contig 11042 bp, 5 predicted proteins | sample MGYA00242070_ERZ509189 | MGnify/ENA primary metagenome ERZ509189 (study PRJEB26280, sample SAMEA2338821) | human gut metagenome | biome: human gut; feature: human-associated habitat; material: faeces...
CACAACGTCCTTTACGCCGTACGCGTCCGTAATCTGTGTGCCGAGCGGCAGGTCATCCGTGATCTCCCACAGGCCGCTGTGATCGGCGCTGATGCCAAGTTCTTTTTCGGAGCAGCACATGCCGTGCGATTCATAGCCTGCAATTTTTGCGCAGGTGATCTCCATGCCGGAAACGGAGCCGCCTTCGCGGGCAAAGGCAACAAGCATGCCCTCGCGCACGTTTGGCGCGCCGCATACGCAGTCATAGACCTTGTCGCCTGCATCAACCTTCAAGAGGTGCAGTTTTTTGGAATCCGGGTGGTTTTCGATGGAAACGATGCGCGCAACAACAACATCTTTGATGTCGCGGCCCATATAATAGATGTCTTCGACCTCTGCAGTGGAAAGCGTGAATTGGTGAATCAGCTTTTCAAGGTCCAGACCGGAAAGATCAACGAAGTCGTTGATCCAGTTCATTGAAATCAGCATTATAACGACTCCTTTTCTTATTCGTGGTTGAACTGCGAGAGCACCTTCAGATTGCCGCTGTTAAGGTCGCGGATATCTTTGATGCCGTAGCGCATCATGGCAAGGCGGGTGAGGCCGAGACCAAACGCGAAGCCGGTGTATTCATCGGGGTCGATGCCGCCGGCGCGCAACACGTTCGGGTGAATCATACCGCACGGGCAAAGCTCAATCCAGCCTGAACCGTGGCAGGTGGAGCAGCCCTTGCCGCCGCAGATGTTGCAGCTGATGTCCATTTCGGCACTTGGCTCGGTGAAGGGGAAGTAGGAAGGACGCAGACGAATCTTGGTGTCACTGCCGAACATCTCTTGCGCAAAGAGCAATAAAGCCTGCTTCAGGTCGGTGAAAGATACATTGCGGTCTACGTACAAGGCTTCTACCTGATGGAAGAATGCGTGTGCGCGGTAGCTGATGGCCTCATTACGGTATACACGTCCCGGACAAAGTACGCGGATAGGAGGCTGCGTGGTCTCCATAACACGGCTTTGCACGCTGGATGTGTGTGTGCGAAGAATGATGCTGTGCGATACGTTTTCTGTATCATTTTCGATGAAGAATGTATCCTGCATGTCGCGTGCCGGATGGTCTTCGGCAAAATTCATGGAGGAGAATACGTGCCAGTCGTCTTCCATTTCCGGTCCGTCGGCGATGTTGAATCCCATACGGGCAAATATATCGATGATTTCGTTTCTCACGATGGAAAGCGGATGGCGGGTTCCTAATTCTACCGGGTAGGCTGAACGGGTCAAGTCAATATCGTCACAGCCGGTATCCTGGCTTTCGAATTGTTCCTTCAAGGCGGCAATCTTTTCTTGTGCTTTGTTTTTCAGTTCGTTCAAGCGCATTCCCACCTCTTTTTTCTGTTCGGCGGCTACATTGCGGAAATCTGCCATTAAGTCATTGATGGCTCCTTTTTTACTGAGGTATTTGATGCGGAGTGCCTCTAATTCCTCGGCGTTAGCGGCTTTCAGCGCCTCTACTTCCTGCAGAAGCTGATTGATTTTAGCTATCATATCGTTGTTATCTTATTTATTTTCTAAGTTAAAAACGGTGCAAAGATACAATATTATCATTGTTTTGCCGCCAATTGGGGAAGATTATTTGGTGTCAGTGGTACAAAATTTCATGTGAAGAAGAAATGATAGAGGATGGGAGAAAAAATGATATATATGTAAAAGTCTTCATATTGTTTATGGAAAAAACATAAATGAGCGTTGTTTAGTGACTTTTAAAATATACTTTTCGTATCTTTGCGCCCCGTTTACCGTTCTATGGAGGTAGAACAAACTGGCGGTTGGTATTTATTAACATACGTCAAAGAGAGAGAGTTAACGGAGTAATTGTTGCATTAAAGTTAGAGTTTGAATTGATGAAATTGAAGACAATCCTGCCAGTCGTGGCAGTTGCGGGAGTACTCATGTGTGAGCCTGCCGTATTGTTGCATGCCGGTACATCTGATTTTGCTTCTCCCGAAGCTATGGGATGGTTCCGTAAGAAAAAGAAGAGTGAAACCAAGGACAGCGTTCAATCCAAGAGCGACTACGAGAAATTGACAGGTTCCGGTGCTATTGCCCGCAAGGGAATGTTCAATGTTTACCAGAAGAAGAGCGATTATTACTTTGAAGTGCCGGCAAGGCTGCTGGGACGTGATATGCTGGTAGTAAATAAATTACAACGTGTGCCTTCCGAACTGAATGAGGCGGGTGTGAACCGTGGTACGAATTACGAAAATCAGATGGTGCGTTTTGAATTGGACAAGGCTGCCAACAAGCTGTTGGTACGTCAGAGCCGTCCTCTTCCGTTGGCGCCGGATGAGGATGCCATACGGCAGTCCGTACTGGATAATTATATTTCTCCGCTGATAGCCGGTTTCAAGATTGAGGCATTCAATAATGACTCTACCATGATAGTGGTCAAGGTCAACGATATTTATGATGGTACAGAGACGAGTATCAATAATGTCTTTACGAATATCAACCTGGGGACTTCGGTCATCAAGAATCTCTCCCGCATTTTATCTATCAAAGCTTTTGAGAACAATGTGGTAGCTACTTCCGAGCTGACAACTAAGGTGACTGAGGGAACAACGACTGTGTTTGTTACGGTCGAAGTCAGTTCCTCTCTGTTGCTGTTGCCGGAGAAACCTATGATGGGACGTCTGGATAGTCCGCGCGTAGGTTACTTTACCAATCCGTTGTTGAATTACAGTGACGGTCAGCAGCGTGTAGACAAGAAACCCTTCATCACCCGCTGGCGTCTGGAACCGAAACCGGAAGACCGGGAGCGTTACCTTCGCGGTGAATTGGTGGAACCGGCCAAACCGATTGTGTTCTACATCGAGAACTCCACTCCCAGTCGTTGGCGGAAATATATCAAGCAGGGAATCGAGGATTGGCAGGCTGCTTTTGAACGTGCCGGATTCAAGAATGCTATCATAGCCAAGGAACTGACGGACAGCATGAATGTGGATAAGGATGACGTGAACTACTCCGTGCTGACCTACGCCGCCTCCACCAAAGCCAATGCCATGGGCCCCTCTATCCTCGACCCCCGTTCGGGCGAGATATTGGAAGCGGACATCATGTGGTGGCATAATGTGCTGGGCATGCTCCAGGAATGGATTACAGTGCAAACCGGTGTCGTACGTCCCGAAGCAAGAGGAGTAAGGCTGCCGGATGAGCTGATGGGTGATGCCATGCGTTTTGTGGCATGCCACGAGGTGGGGCACTCGTTGGGCTTGCGCCACAATATGATTGCTTCCTGGACTTTTCCGACAGATTCCCTGCGTTCCAAAACATTTACGGATCGTATGAATACCACTTCCTCCTCTATCATGGACTATGCACGTTTCAACTATGTGGCACAGCCGGGTGACGGTGTTACGGCGCTTTCTCCCCATATCGGTCCGTATGATATGTTTGCCATAGAATACGGCTATCGTTGGTATGGTAAAGAAACCCCAGAGGCAGAGAAGGACTTGCTTGCCGACTTCCTGAGCCGTCATACAGACCGTTTATATAAATATAGTGAGGCGCAGGATGTACGTGATGCCGTAGACCCGCGTGCGCAGAATGAAGATTTGGGCGATGATGCTGTCCGCTCATCTCTGCTGGGTATTGAGAACTTGAAGCGTATTGTTCCTCAAATCATCCAATGGACTACTACTGGCGAGAAAGGACAGACTTATGAAGAAGCTTCCCGCCTATACTATGCGGTTATCAACCAATGGAACAATTACCTCTATCATGTATTGGCAAACATCGGTGGTATCTATATAGAAAACACCGTTGTGGGCGACGGACAGAAAACCTATACTTTCGTAGAAAAAGAAAAGCAGCAAGCCGCCCTGAAGTTTCTGCTGGACGAAGTGCTGACCTATCCCAAATGGCTGTTCGACACGGAAGTTGGAGAGTACACTTACTTGCTGCGCAACACTCCACTGGGCGTAGTGGAGAATGCACCGACACAAGTGTTGAAGAATGCCCAATCCTATATCCTTTGGGATTTGCTGGGCAACAACCGCCTGATGCGTATGTTGGAGAACGAATCGGTGAACGGCAAAAAGGCTTTCACGGTGGTAGAGCTGATGGATGGCCTGCATCGCAACATCTTTACCACTACGGAACGCGGTGCCTTGCCGGACGTCATGACACGCGCCTTGCAGAAGAACTTCGTAGATGCACTGATTACAGCAGCTGCCGAAAGCGAAGGAGTGAAAATAAACAAAAAACTGATGGACAACCACTTCTTGCTGGACCATCAGACTGCCCTTTGCAGCTGTGACGAGCATGCCGGTAAGACTTTGGATGCCGACCGTATGGGTGCACACCGCGAACTGAACTTCTACGGTTCGCAGATAAACCGCGTATCTGATGTCATCTCCGTGAAGCGTGGTGAGTTGCTTCGCATCAAAGAATTGCTCCAAAATCGTCTGGGTGCATCGGATATAGCCACTAAATATCATTATAAGGATTTGATTTTGCGTATCAATACTGCATTAGGAGTAAAGTGATTTTTCTTTTCAATAGAGTATTAATTAATTTTATATGTAACGCATGAAAAAACGTGTATTAATCGTTTTGCTATGCTTTGTAGGAGCTTTGTCATCTGCTTTTGCTGCAGAGAAAAAAGTCCAGGGCGTAGTAATATCTTCAGAGGATAACCTACCGCTTATCGGTGCTTCCGTTTATGTGACTGCGGAAGACTTGAAAAAGGCGGGGAGTGCTCAGACTACAATGGGGGTCATCACTGATGTGGATGGTCAGTTCTCTATCGCTATACCTGCGGGGATAACCCGTTTCTTTTGTAGCTACGTGGGATATGACGTATTGGAAGTGAAGCTTGTTCCGGGAAAGGAACATTATGAAATAACACTTCATGCATCTTCCCAAATGCTCGATGCCGTTGTTGTGACGGGTTACCAGACAGTGGAGCGCCGCAAGCTGACGGCAGCGGTATCCAAACTGGATATATCGGACGAGACCATCGGTGCAGTAAAAAGTATCGACCAGGCACTTGCCGGACAAATTGCCGGACTTTCTGTCAGCCCGACTTCCGGTGCTCCGGGTGCTCCGGCAAAGATACGCATTCGCGGTACTGCTTCATTGAATGGTACACAAGACCCTTTGTGGGTGCTGGACGGCATTCCTTTGGAGGGAACGGATGTTCCCGAACCGGATGAGCTGAATGACATCACCAACATGAAGCAATCTTCCATTGCAGGCCTGAATCCGGCAGATATTGAGAATATCACCATCCTGAAGGATGCGGCAGCCACTGCCATCTATGGTGCGAGGGCAGCCAATGGCGTCATTGTGATTACAACAAAGAAGGGTAAGGTCGGTAAACCGGTTATCAATTTCTCGTCCCGGTTTACCTATACTCCTACATTGAGCCTTGACCGGTTGAACTTGCTGAACTCAGCGGAGAAAGTAGGATTGGAAATGGATATGATCCGTAATAACTATTCTCCGGACAATCATAAAGGAGGCGTATATAATATTCTTTCCAATTACAATGAGTTGTCTGCTTTTCAGAATGGAGGATGGGATGCCTTGAGCAGTGATACACAAGCTGCCATCAACCGTTTGAAGAGTGTTAATACAAACTGGGGAGATATCCTTTTCCGCGATGCTTTCAGCCAGGAATATAACTTGAGCCTTTCCGGCGGTACGGAAAGGGTTACGTATTATACCTCTTTCGGCTATTATAAAGAGGATGGAAATGTGGACGGTGTGGGTATGGACCGTTTCAACTTGGTAGGAAAGACTTCCTATAAGGTGAACAGTATACTGAAAGTGGGTGCCTCCATGTTTGCCAACCGTCGCAAAAATACCAATTATCTGACAGATGCATACGGTATGTCGAATCCCGTGTTCTATTCACGCAAGGCTAATCCGTATTTTGAACTTTATGACAAGAATGGCAACTATAATTACGACTACGATATTCAGAACAACACTGATAAGGATTTAGGATTCAACATCTTTGAAGAACGGCAGAACACGTCTAATGAAAGCGTGGTGAATTCTTTTTCATCTATATTTGATGCGGAGTTACGGTTCAATGACAAGTGGAAGCTGACTTCCCAGTTTGGCTATCAGTTGGAAAAAACTTCCAGAGAAGAAATAGCGGACTGGGAAAGCTATGCCATGCGCTATTACTATAAGTTGAGCGAATACTCCCAAGGTGGAGAAACCAAACACTTTCTGCCCGAAGGAGGTATGCAGAAGTCTTATGAAAACTCCAATTCACAGATTACTTGGAAGGCGATGGGAGAATATCGCGACAGCTTCAATGATATTCATGAACTGGAAGTGATGGCGGGTACCGAGCTGCGCAAGACCTGGTATGAAACCTTGTTCTCGGCAGGGTATGGCTTCGACCGCAAGACGTTGACGACCAAACCGGTGATTTTCCCCAACGAAAGTTACGCCACGTCTTTCCCGCTCCATCAGACGACGTATAAGGAGAATGCTTATGTATCTTTCTACTCTACGGCCTCCTACTCTTTATTGAATCGCTACACGGTGGGAGGAAGTATCCGTTTTGACGGTTCCGATCTTTTCGGTGTGGATAAGAAGTACCGCTATCTTCCTCTTTATTCTGTCAGTGCCTTGTGGCGTCTGTCGCAAGAACCGTTTATGCAGCAGGCCAAGTGGGTGGATAACCTGGTGTTCCGTGCATCTTACGGTCTGCAGGGAAATATTGACAAGAATACTTCTCCGTTCCTGCTGGGTACATATCGGTCGGAGAGTATTTTGCCCGGAGTATCGGAAGATGTAATTATCATTAATTCCGCTCCCAACAAGAAGTTGCGTTGGGAAAAGACGCAGTCTGTCAATGCCGGCTTTGATTTTTCTGTATTGAACCAGGCTATCAATCTGAGCGTGGACTATTATTACCGTAAGGGTACCGATTTGATAGCTTTGCGCATGCTTCCTCTGGAGACGGGCTTTACTTCAATGAACGTCAACTGGGCAAGTATGGAGAACAAAGGTGTGGAAATCAGCTTGTCTACCCGTAACATAACGACAAAAAACTTCTCCTGGTACACAAATTTCAATTTTGCCTATAACGGTAATAAGGTATTGCAGGAAAACATACCGGAGCAGCAGACCACTCCGGGACGTGAAGGCTATCCTGTAGGGGCAATTTTCGCACTGAAGACTGCGGGAGTGAATAAGGAAACCGGTAATATGATGTTCTATAATCCGGAGGGAGAGAAAGTGACCTTGAAGGAGCTTTACCGCCTGAAGGACGAGTGGGGGATAGGTATTGCCTCTTCCGATGTAACTGCAGCCGAAGAGAGAACCTTTTATTCGTATATCGGGAGTAGCGATGCTCCTTATACGGGAGGTTTGATTAATACCTTCAGCTATAAAAACTGGGAGCTGAATGTCAATTTCTCTTTGACGTTTGGCGGGTATGTACGTACGCAACCCTCTTATGACATCATCAATCCGGATTATGGCAAGAACTATAATGCGGATGTGCTGAACCGCTGGACTCCGGAAAACCCGAATGCGGAGCTTCCGGCATTTATGCTGAGTGCTTCCAACCCGGAAGAGTACTCCTGGTATGATTCTAAAACCATCTGGAGAGATTTGGATATCTGGGTGAAGAAGCTGAACTACGTACGTTTGCAGAATCTGCGTCTGGGTTACCGTATCCCTGAGCTCCTGACAAAGCGTTTGGGAATGAACTCGGCAACGGTATCTGTTGAAGGACGCAATCTCTTCGTGTTTGGTTCGGGATATAATAATTACATGGATCCGGAGTCGATGTACAATCCTTATGCAACTCCCGTACCCAAGTCGGTTACATTCAGTTTGAACTTGAATTTCTAACTTCAAAAGCAGAAAGAAAATGAAGAAAACAATAAGTCTGATGATAATGGCCTGCATGCTTCTGCTTGCGGCATGCGACAACTATCTGGATATACAGCCTACCGGTAGTGTCATTCCCAATTCTTTGGCTGAGTATAGAGCGTTGCTTGCCCGTTCTTATAAGGACGTGAGTAAATTCAGTGACCGGGGAATGGCTTGTTTCCGTTCCGACGAGATGCAGGTTCGGGATAATGAATATGACCAAAATTATTATATGGATATAGAGCGCTGGAACGACCTTGCTCCCAATGCCTATACCTCATCGTTTGAATGGGCCAAGTATTACAATGTGCTTTTTATTGCCAATCACGTTATTGAGAGCAGAAGTGATATTAAGGAAGGCACTGAGGAAGAGATAAATCAGCTTGTAGGAGAAGCGTATATGCTCCGTGCTTATGTACATTTCTTATTGGTAAATCTTTATGGACAGCCCTATACTAAGGAGGGAGCTTTGGATACCAAATCGGTACCGCTGAAATTGGATACGGATTTAGAGAAAGTCCTGAAACGCAATACGGTGGAAGAAGTTTATACTTCCATCCAAGCAGATATTGACGAGGCACGCAAACTGGTCATGAAGGCAGAATGGGAACAGAGATATTCATATCGTTTCAATGCGGCTTCGGTAGAGGCGTTTCAATCACGCGTATCCCTTTATAAGGGCGAGTGGCAGGCGGCTTGGGATGCTGCTGAGGCAGTGCTTGCCGTGAAGTCTGTATTGGTAGATTTGAATGATGCCGCTGCAACTCTTCCTAACAGTTATAATTCCGTGGAAAATATTACTCCACTGGAGACACCTCTGAGCAGTACAATCAATGGGGCTGCTCTGGCTACTCCGGTTTTTCTCTCCCTTTATGCTGAGAACGACCTTCGGCTGGACAAATATTTTGCTGAAACGGATGAAAAAGGTTTCCGGAAGAATAAGAAGGCGGGAAGCAATAACTACTTGTGTACTTTCCGTGTGGGTGAAATATATCTGACGGCTGCTGAGGCTGCTGCCCGACTTGGAGAACTGTCTCAAGCACGTACTCGCCTGCTGGAACTGATGCGGAAACGTTATGCACCGGAGGCCTACGAAGCGAAATCCGTTGTTGTCAATGCCATGGATAAGGAAGCGTTGGTACAGGAAATATTAGATGAACGTGCCCGTGAACTTGCTTTTGAAGGACATCGCTGGTTTGACCTTCGTCGTTCCACCCGTCCGCGTTTGGAGAAAGTGCTTGATGGTACGCGTTATGTACTCGAAGAGAATGATGCCCGCTATACATTGGCCATTCCGAAAGAAGCCATAGAAGCCAATCCGGGATTGCTGAACTGATAAAGATAAAACTCCCCGATTCTGTATTGACGAGAATCGGGGAGTTTTGTCTTTATGTGGATTGGATATGTATTTTTTACGTACCTTTGCACCGTTTTTTGTAATAGACAGTATAAGATGATACAGAATCAGAGACCTCCTATCCGTAGAATTGCTTTTCCTATTCTTATAGCATTGAGTATTTCGCATTGTTTGAACGATATGCTGCAATCGGTTATTTCGGCAGTATACCCTTTGTTCAAGGAGGATTTATCCTTGAGTTTTGCCCAGATTGGTCTGATTACGTTGGTGTATCAGATGTCGGCGTCCGTGTTTCAGCCTCTAATGGGATTGTTCTTTGATAAGCGCCCCATTGCCTGGTCATTGCCGATAGGTATGGGCTTTACTTTGGTCGGTATCATGAATCTGGCTTTTGCTACTAATCTGTATTGGTTGCTGGCTTCGGTATTCATTGTGGGTATCGGTTCGTCTGTACTCCATCCGGAGGCGTCACGTATTACTTTTCTGGCTTCCGGCGGAAAACGCGGACTGGCGCAGTCTCTATTTCAGGTGGGCGGGAATTTGGGTGGCTCGCTTGGACCGTTACTGGTGGCTTTGCTGGTAGCTCCTTACGGGAGGCATCACATTGCCTTGTTCACGGTTTTTGCCTTGATTGCCATCGTGGTGATGATTCCTATATGTCGTTGGTTCCGTTCCTACTTGAACCACATCAAGAAACGCCCGATGCTTGTGGCAGGAAAGATAGAACGCCCTCTTTCCTCAAAGATGACGGTGTTTGCCATAAGTATTCTGCTGATACTTATCTTCTCCAAATATATCTATATGGCAAGTTTGACGAGCTACTATACATTCTATCTGATCCATAAATTTGGTGTTACTGTTCAGGCTTCACAGCTTTTCTTGTTTGTCTTCCTGGTAGCCACTGCCATCGGAACATTGATCGGCGGTCCGATAGGCGACCGCGTCGGACGGAAATATGTTATCTGGGCTTCCATTCTGGGAGCAGCACCTTTCGCTTTACTTATGCCTCATGCTAATCTTACTTGGACCATTGTGCTTAGCTTCTGTGTAGGGTTAATGCTTTCCTCCGCCTTTCCTGCCATACTGCTCTATGCGCAAGAACTGCTGCCCACCAAATTAGGATTAGTATCAGGGCTTTTCTTCGGATTCGCCTTCGGAGTTGCAGGTGTCGCTTCTGCCGTTCTTGGCAACTTGGCTGATAAAACCAGTATTGAATATGTATATAATGTCTGTGCATATATGCCGCTGCTGGGATTAGTCACTTTCTTTTTACCTAATTTGAAAAAGCAAAAAGCAGCATAAAACCAGCCGGTATGCGTCATCACGACGTATACCGGCTCACAAGTTAAGGTCAAAGTCAAAAAATTAAGAGAGCTATTTATTATAAGTTAGGGTTTGCATTCATTTCCTTCTCAGGGATCGCATACAGGTAATAGCTACTGTTTTCACTAAACGCTTTGCCATTCGGGAAGCTGAGGAACCAATGTCCCAATGGATTTCTCTTTGCAAAGCTACCTCCCTCCTGCCAGCAGTCTACTTCCGTTTTCTGCACTTCTTCGGATAAGGCCGTACGTTCTACCGTTTTCTGGGTACGGAGAATATCAGTGATACCAAAGCCTTCTCCCCAAAGTTCACGACGACGCTCCATCAGTATTTCATCAATGACCGCTTCGTTTGTCTTTCCTGTCACATCATAATTTCCTACCCCACGAGCATTGCGTAAAGTATTCAAAGGGATTACAGCCTGATCTAACGCTACACCGTCACGAACTTTCGCTTCCGCTTCTATCAGATACATTTCTGAAGAACGC
>ENA-ORTN01003442-ORTN01003442.1-human-gut-metagenome-genome-assembly--contig:-NODE-3442-length-11001-cov-6.050521_pt1 | contig 11001 bp, 9 predicted proteins | sample MGYA00242070_ERZ509189 | MGnify/ENA primary metagenome ERZ509189 (study PRJEB26280, sample SAMEA2338821) | human gut metagenome | biome: human gut; feature: human-associated habitat; material: faeces...
TCTCAAAACATAGTCGCCTATCGCCCTTGGAGCGGGCGCTATGCTCCTTGTTTTTGCCATCATCGCCTTGAGTTAAAGCGAAAAAATCCGCCCGGAATTGGGCGGATTAGTTATTTTATAACCGTATCAATCGCTTTTCTGACATCGGCGGCGACGGAATCTATATCGCGTGCGGCGTCGATGACGACGATATTGTCTCTGTCTTTTAGCAGTTCAAACGCGCTGTAATACCGCTCGCGGATGGCGTTTATCTGCTCCGGGTCGCGCTCGAAAATTTCGAGATACACGCGCCCGTTTTCTATCCTCTCGTGGCAGCTCTCCGGGTCGACATCGAAAAAGATGCAGATATCCGGCTTGAGTATGCCGGGGCAGTCGAGGTTCATATCGATGACCCACTGCCTGTCCTCCCCCACCGCCTGATAGGCGATGGATGAATAATAATATCTGTCGCACACGACATCTATTCCCGCTTCGAGCGTCTTTTCTATGCCGTTGACGGGGTTCATATTGTGCGCCACGCGGTCCGCGAGGAAGAGCGCAGCGAGCTCCGAGGATGTGCGCTGCCTTGCGCCGCTGAGCACATCTCTTATCATACCGCCGGTCACCGACTCGGTGGGCTCGGCGGTCGGATACACATTTCTGCCCTGCGACTTAAGATAAGCGCAAAGCAGAGCCGTCTGGGTGCCCTTGCCGGAGCCGTCAAGTCCCTCGACTACAATAAATTTTCCTCTCATAATACGCGGTAGTCCTCCGTGTAAATGAAGGTGCATTTGTCGAGCTGTTTGTCAGACACTTTTATCTTCGACGGGAAGCTCGACTTGACCGCCTTTGCCATATCAATCTGCTCGCCGCAGAGGGTGGCTCTTGCATATTCAAACGCCGCCTCGGTCATTGAAGATGCGGTCAGATCGTCCCACACGATGAACTGGTTCTTCGTGCCGCCGTTCGCTCTTATCGCGGCTCTGACCTTGCTGAACACCTTGGACTTGTTGTCCCACTTCTTGCCGACCTCGATATCAAAAGCGGCGGTGTAGCCGTCATAGATGCTCGGGAAGCTTGTGCCCGCGACGATTATGCCGTTCGGGCAGGCGTTCTTTATAAGCTCCGCCTGAGAAGATATATCGGCGCAATAAGCCGCAATCTTCTTGCCCTCGAAATTCTTGAGCTGGCGGGCGATATCCTCTTTCATGAAACTCTGCGCGCCCTTTATGCCGAGAGCCTGCGAGACATCGTAGCAGTTGACAAATTTATATGTCATGCCGAGCTCCTCGCACTTCTTCTCAGCCGCTTCGCGCGACTCCTTGATGCTCGGGGTGCTCTGCTGAACGCCGGTGGCGTAATAGACAAAGACCTGCGCGCCGCGTCCGTGCGCCTCTTCGACCATCATCGCTGCGTCCTTGGCGGTGTCTATCGCAAGAATGGCATCGGCGGACTTCGCAAGAGTCTGGATATTCTCCTCGGGTGCAGTGCAGACGATGAGCTTCTCGGGGTTTTTCGCCTTTGCCGCTCTGACTGCCGCGACGGCTCCGAGATTCGCTCTCGCGATAACTATCGCGCCGTAACTCGCATCGGAGGCGATATCGTTGACGCGCTTATAGAAATCGAGAATGCCCGAAGTGCCGACGCGCGTGTCGGTATAGACAACATGCTCGACATAGGAATATTCGCTCGCAAGCTGAGCCGCACGCTGATATTCCTCGGGGTTCTGCGACAGGGTCGCTGTGACTATGGCGATCTTTTTGCCGGGCGCTTTGCCTCCGGCTCCGCCCGAGCACGCGCACATACCTATGGCGACTGCCAGAATGAGCAGGAATGCTGCTGTGGCTTTGAAAGTCTTTTTCATATGATACACCTTATTTTTCCATGAACGCTTCGGCGATGCGCGCGGTGCTGTGCCCGTCGCAGGCGTCCATAAAATAGTTTCTGAAGTTTTCAATTTCCGCGCTGTCGAAGCCGGACTGCGCCTGCCTGACGGCGGAAATAATGCCCTCGGTATCCCGGACTATAGGGCCGGGAACGAAGTCCTCATATTTGTTATAGAAACTGCGGTCGCGGTCATATTCTTCGAGATCGTAGGCAAAGAATATCATCGGACGGCTGAGCAGCGAATATTCAAAGATTACGGACGAATAGTCGCTTATCAGCATATCAGCAGCGCACATTGCGAGGTCGATTCGCACATCTTTTGAGATATCGAACACGAAATTCTCATATTTTTCGCGCTCTTCGGCGCTGAGCGAAAAGCGCTTCGCCGTCTGCGGATGGAGCTTATACAGCAGGACGAAATCGTCGGACAGTTCCGCATTCATGCGCTCGATATCGAGCTTCAGATCCATATAGGACTTGAGAATCGAGTTGCCGCGAAATGTCGGGGCATAGAGGATTATCTTCCTGTCCCCTATCTGCGGGAATTTTTTGAGCATTTCCTCACGGGCGGACGAGACGAAATCGGGATTGAAATAAATATCCGTCCTCGGCACACCGAGCGGTCTGATTATGCTCTCCAGGCAGTTGAACGCCTCGGCATAATACGGAATAATATTGCGCGCCGACACGGTGACTGCGGTATAGGTGTTGTGGATCGGATAGCGTTCGAGGCTCTTTCTGTCCGCGCCCCATTTGAGGTCGGCGGTCGAATAGCCCCATTTTTTGAACGCACCGCACGCATGCCAAAGCTGAATGACCTCGGTGCCCTTTCGCGGATGATTCGCGAACAGCGGAAAGAATGCATCCTCGACAAAGACGAGTTTGCTCGTCGCATATTCGCGCTGGAAGCGGATATTCTGCCTGAACTCCGCCGCCCTTGCGCTTATACTGCCCGCTCCCGCGGGAATGAGCATCTCGGTGCAGTGCATCCCGCGCGCCTCAAGCTCGCGCTTCATGCAGGACAGGTTGTCCGGAAGCGTTTTGCTGTTTGAAGCAAGGAGCACCTTTTTTTCGTCTATCGGCTTTTTCGCCGCGCGCCTGTAGACCGCAGGCCAAATGCGGTAATAGAGCAGGTGGCGGCGCATATCGCCGAGTTTTTTTATCAGTCTTATAAGCAGTGACTTCATCTGTCGCTTTCTTCCTTAAAAATGCAGCTTGGAGTTGACTTCCTGCACGGTCTTTTCGTCGAGCTTCAACACCTTGCGGTCATATGTATACATTCCGTTGACCTCGAACTCAACGTCGCTGACCTGAGTATAGACAGTGGCGCAAAGTCCTTTCTTTATCAGCGGGATGACCTGCTTCTCGTGCAGCTTCTTATAAGCCGCGGAGAGCTTCTCCTTCGACCTGAACATGATATAGCCGAAGCTCTTCTGCTTGTTCCATACATGACCGTCGAGAATCATGCTGTATCCGCCGTATTCGCTTATGACGAACGGTCTGCCGTCAAGCTTCGGCATATGAATCGGCAGGATATATTTGTGCATGCTCTTGAGGTCGCAGCCCTTCTGATCGTACCAGCCGCTCGCGTGGTCAACGATTCTCGAGGGATCGTATGCCTTGACGGCATCGCCGATCTCCTTCGCGTCGAACTGACCCCAGCCCTCGTTGAAGGGCACCCAGCAGCCGATGCAGGCGCAGTTATAGAGATTGTCTATCATCTCGAACAGCTCGCGGCGGTAGTCATCGCGCCACTCCTTTTCGCCGCGGCTGAACCAGTTATATTTATTATCCTTGACGCCGATGCCGATATTCGGCAGAACACCCGCAAGGATATTTCCGATATACTCGCCGCCGCTGACCATATCCTGCCAGACTATCATGCCGAGTCTGTCGCAGTGATAGTACCAGCGCAGGGGCTCGACCTTGATATGCTTTCTGAGCATATTAAAGCCGAGGCGCTTCATCTCGGCGATGTCGAATATCATCGCTTCGTCGTTGGGTGGAGTCAGACCGCCGTCGCTCCAATAGCCCTGATCGAGCAGGCCGCGCTGGAAATAGGGCTCGTTATTGAGCATAAGGCGCGGCAGACCCTGCTTATCCTTGCCGATGCTGAACTTTCTCATGCCGAAATAGCTCTTGACCGTATCAACAGCCTCGCCGTTTTTCTTCACGGTGAGTACAAGGTCATAGAGAGTCGGGCTCTCGGGGCTCCAGAGTTTCGCATCGGGCACGGGAAGATGCGCGTTGAGCTTCATCTCGCCGGAATACACCTGCTCGCCGCCGAGCGAAATCTCAGCCTCTATCGTGCAGCCGTCAAGTCCCTCGCCGGTGCAGGAGACGATTATCTCGCCCGCGTCGATATCGGGGGTCAGGCGCACGCAGGTGATATGGCTCTGAGCCACGGGCTCAAGCCATACTGTCTGCCAGATTCCGGAGGTTCCGGTATACCAGAAGCCGACGGATTTGAGAACCTGCTTGCCGCGATTCTGCCAGCCCTTGTCGGTCGGGTCATAGACCTTGACAACAAGTTCATTTTCGCCGTCGACAAGTTCATCTGTTATATCAAAAGAGAACGGGCAATAGCCGCCGGTATGTGTGCCGACGGAGACACCGTTGACAAACACCTCGCACTGCCAATCGACAGCGCCGAAATGCAGAATGCAGCGCTTATTATCAAAGCGGCTGTCGAGAGTGAACCTCTTTCTGTACCAAAGGCGCTCGTCTGGCTGAAGCGCGCGCTGAACGCCGGAAAGCTGGCTCTCGATGGCGAAAGGCAGGATTATCTTGCCGCTGAAATCTTTCGGGCAGGCGTCGCCCGCTGGGGTTATCTCATAATCGCACTCGCCGTTGAGGCACATCCAATCCTCGCGCACAAGCTGTGGGCGGGGATACTCCGGAAGAGGGCAGTTTTTGTCCACATCGTAAAAGAATCGGGTTTTCAGATCGTTCACTTACTCAACCTCCGCAATTTAATTAAAAAGTCACATAGTATTATACATTAATTTATGCGTTTTGTCTATAGATTTATTCTCTGTGCCACTTCACGCCCTGGGCGGTATCCTCGAGGACGATGCCCATTTCCTTGAGCTGATCTCTGATTCTGTCCGCCTCTGCCCAGTTTTTCTCCTTACGAGCGTTCGTGCGCGCCTCAATAAGAGCTTCAACATCGCTGTCGAGAGTCTCGGTCTTGCGATTATAGACGAGTCCGAGCACGCCGGTCAGCTCGTCGAACATGGCTATCGCACCCTCAACAAGCGCCTTTGAGGGGGTCTTGCCGACAACATTTGTATTGATATCGCGGACGAGCTCAAATATCGAAGCGATGGCGTCGGCGGTGTTGAGATCGTCGTCCATAGCGGAGATAAACTGCTCTCTGTATTTATCAAATCCGTCGATAATCGCCTTATCGCCGTCATGCTCTGCGTCGGCAGCGTTCTTGAGCTCGAAGTCGAGCGAATCGCGGCAGGTATAGAGCCTGTTGAGCGCGGCGATGCACTGTTCGATGATATCGGTGCTGTAGTTTATCGGGCTTCTGTACTGGGCGGAGATGAGCAGATAGCGGATCGGCTCATAGCCGTATTTTTCGGCAACATCGCGCACGGTGAAGAAATTGCCGAGAGACTTCGACATCTTCACATTGTCAACGTTGATGTAGCCGTTGTGCATCCAATAGTGGGCGAACGGCTTGCCGGTAAAGCACTCGCTCTGGGCTATCTCATTCTCATGGTGCGGGAAGATAAGATCCTGACCGCCGCAGTGAATGTCAATGGTGTCGCCGAGATAACGCCAGTTCATCGCGGAGCACTCGATATGCCAGCCGGGTCTGCCCTTGCCCCACGGGGAATCCCATGCGGGCTCGCCGGGCTTCGCGGCTTTCCAGACGGCGAAATCCATCGGCTCGTGCTTGACCTCGCCGACCATTATACGCGCGCCCGCCTCAAGATCCTCAAGCGGCTGATGCGAGAGCTTGCCGTAATCCTTGAACTTCTCGGTGCTGAAATAAACGTCGCCCTGCGCCTCATAGGCATAGCCCTTTTCGATAAGGGTCGAGATTATCTGAATGATGGCGTCGATATTCTCGGTAGCCTTCGGATTTATCGTTGCGTGGCGGACATTGAGCCCGTCGGCGTCGGTCCAGAACTCTTTTATATAGCGCTCGGAAATCTCGGAGAAATCAACATGCTCCTCGTTTGCGCGTCTGATTATCTTATCGTCGATATCCGTGAAATTCTGAACGAACTTCACATTGTAGCCGCGATATTCGAGATAGCGGCGCAGGATATCGAAGATGCACAGCGGGCGGGCGTTGCCGATGTGGATATAGTTATACACGGTCGGGCCGCAGGCGTACATCTTGATCTCGCCCGGAGTTATCGGGACGAGCTCTTCCTTTTTTCTTGTGAGAGTGTTATAGACTTTCATTTATATCTTCCTTTCAGTCAATTTCCTGTGTGTTTTCCTGCTCCTCAAGCTGTTTTCTCAGCTGGGAGACCTGATGTTCGAGCCTGCAGAGCTCCTGCGCGACCGGGTCGGGTATATGCACCTGGTCGAGATCGTCGACCCTGACTCCGTTGCGGCGAACGATATGAGCCGGAACGCCGACGGCGGTACAGTTTGGCGGAATCTCATCGAGAACCACCGCGCCCGCGGCGATATTCGAGTTATCGCCGACTTTGAACGGGCCGAGCACCTTTGCGCCCGCGCCGATCATGACATTGTTGCCGATAGTCGGATGGCGTTTGCCGGTATCCTTGCCGGTACCGCCGAGCGTCACGCCCTGATATATCATAACATCATCGCCTATAACGGCGGTCTCGCCGATAACGACGCCGGTGCCGTGGTCGATGGAGAAATATTCCCCGATGGTCGCGCCGGGGTTGATGTCGATGCCCGTCTGGGAGTGGGCATACTCCGTCATGATGCGCGGGATCATCGGCACCTTCTCCAGATACAGCTCGTGCGCGATGCGATAGATGAAGATGGCAAACATCCCGGGGTAGGACAGAATGATCTCCTGCCGGCTCGAGGCCGCGGGGTCGCCGTTGTAGTTGGCGGTCAGGTCCTTGAGCAGCAGCTCCTGGATATGGGGCAGACGCTCCATCATCGCCTCGCAGACCTTCTCGGCGCGGCGCGCGCCCTCCTCCCCCTCCGGCATGACCAGCTCAAGCTGGCGCAGCAGCTTGTCGTAGACGTGCCCCATGAGCAGGGCGCTGTACTGCTCCGGCGGGAGCTTCAGCAGGTCGCGGTCGCCGTAGTAGGCCGGAAACAGGATCTTCTGAAAGTCGCGGATGATCTCAATGACCGCCGTGCGGCTCGGCAGGCGCAGCGCGTCGCCGTACATCAAAATATCGCTTTTGCGGTAGTTCTCCGCCACCTGCGCGGCGGCGGAACGGATGATCTCATTTTTATCGGACATCGGTCATTCCCCCTGATACATTGGCGTGGATAGATAGCGCTCGCCGCCGTCCGGCAGCAGCGCGACAATGGTCTTGCCCGCGTTCTCCGGCCGGAGCGCGAGCTGCGTCGCCGCCCAAAGCGCAGCGCCCGCGGTGATGCCGACGAGCACGCCCTCACACGCGACCATATCGCGGCCTGCGGCGTAGGCGTCCTCCTCGCGGACACAGATGATCTCGTCGATGAGCGAAATGTCCATATTTTTCGGGATGAAGTTCGCTCCGATGCCCATCAGTCCGTGCGGCCCGGCTTTGCCGCCCGAGAGCAGCGGCGAGCCCGCCGGCTCGACCGCCACGAGCTTCACGTCCGGATTTTTCTCCTTGAGATAGCGTCCTGTGCCGGAGAATGTGCCGCCCGTGCCGATGCCAGCGACGAAAAGATCGACGCAGCCGTCGGTATCGCGCCAGAGCTCGGGGCCGGTGGTGAGATAGTGCGCCTCGGGGTTCGCGGGATTGTCGAACTGTGCGGGGATGAAGCTCCTCGGCGTTGCCGCCGCCAGCTCCTCCGCGCGCTTCACGGCGCCCGCCATGCCCTCCGCCGCCGGCGTCAGCACCAGCTCCGCGCCATAGGCTTTGAGCAGATTCCGACGCTCCACGCTCATGCTCTCCGGCATGGTGAGGATCACGCGGTAGCCGTGGACCTTGGCCATCGCGGCGAGGCCGATGCCGGTGTTGCCGCTCGTCGGCTCAATGATGACGCTCCCCGGAACGAGCTTTCCCTCCGCCTCGGCGCGTCCGATCATGTGCTTCGCCACGCGGTCCTTGGCGCTGCCCGCCACGTTGCAGCACTCGAGCTTGGCAAGGATGCGGGCGTTCAGACCGTGCTTGTGCTCGTAGCGACACAGCTCCAGCAGCGGGGTGTTTCCCGCTAATTCGGCGACGGAATGGAAGATGTTCATAGGGGCGCTCCTTTCTTGAAAATGCAAGTAAAATAATAGGATATTATATGCGCCGGACGGGCGCATTGCAAGCATTTTTCCAGTCCGTGCAAAAAAGAGGCGGAAATGTGAAAATACCCCTTGCATTTTCGGAGCCGCTGTGCTATGATACACAAGCTGTCTGAAAGGACACGCGCCGTTAGCTCAGCTGGATAGAGCGTCTGGCTACGGACCAGAAGGCCGGGGGTTCGAATCCCTCACGGCGTACCAAAAGTCCTCGAAATCGTCTGATTTCGAGGACTTTTGCTTTTCATAAGTTGCCATTTTAGGATACCGCTTTTTTCTGACCCAAACGCTGACCACAACGGGACGTAAACTGTACCCAAGAAAATGGACACGGAAATTTGACCCATGTCCCCAGAGGGATGGACACGTGCGTGACTCAAGGCGTCAAACGAATGTGCCCTCTTGTTTCTGAAGGTTTTTGTCCGTTTGACAAACAGTGTATCTAAATCTTTTTTATCGGATGTCTAATAACCGTTTTCCATTTTTCCGGAGCAACCTTTCTTGCATCGGACAGATAGATCTCATGATGTAATCTTTCCATATTCATATCATTGACATATCCGTTCCGCTCCAAATACGCGTCCATAAGCGCGACAGTCGCGGGCTCATCATCAAACGCGCCCAAGTGCATGATTTGAACGCACAAACCTTCATCAATCGTCAAAAACTCCGCCGAGGAGCAATCCAGCTTTTTCTTTTTCGCCGCAGTATCGACCGCCCATTCAAAGTCCTCTTTCGTTATGAAATCAGGCAAGCGGATAACGGAGATCCAGTTGAACGCGGACTTATCGGTGTAATCCACGCCAGCTATATGATCCTGCCACCAGAAGCCTTCAAGCGGGGGAACGACATATTCAAAGAAGCCGACAATTTTATGGTCAGTCTTGTAACTCATTTTTAAGGTGTATGCAACAGCGTATAACACGCTGATTGCTTGCTGATATGCCCCGCCCTCTTCATTGGGATCACCCTTTCCCTTAACTGCAATATAATTTGCTTTCGGAACAATTACGATCTCCGGCTTGTTCTTGGGCATATAGAACTCCTTGTATTCTTTCTTGAAATCAAAAGCCATAGCTGCCTCCTCAAGTGATGATCTGCCGCTCTCTTTTTACGTTCAAATGATACCACAAACCTGTAAACAATTCTACCGCAACTTTTGTGAGATATAAGAAAAGTCCGGACAGCTTTCTGCCCGGACTTTCTCCCGATCATAAATTAACTCAGTCTTTACGGTGTCTCCGGCCTGCGTCTTACCGCGGACGTTCTTGATAATGGCCTTTCCTGTCTCTGGATCGTGACCGACTGTGTATCTTCCCTCCCAGCGGCCATCCTTGCGCTTTCGGATATTGCCTTCTCCGTTTGCTCGTCGCTTTGGCATATACTATCGCCCTCCTTTGTAACGGTACACGATACCGCAAAGGACAGAGAAAAGCTACTGGAAGGGCGCAGTATTATCAGAAAATTATCAATTCTCGGTTACCGCTTATCTTTGTTTAAGGCGTACCAATATTTGAGCCGCTACGGGGACTTCCACCGACTACAGCGGCGTAAAACGTAGTGATTTTATATCAAAGCGCCGCCACAAACCGTTGTGACACGGGGCTTTGCGGCAACTTTTCTCAAATTTAGCGTCAAACAGTTCCGGGAGTCTCGAAAAAAGTGTCAATTTTCAAAACCCGCAAACCGCCGTAGCAACCCGCACTGCGGGCTGCTGTGAACGCAATCGGCGCAGAAAAGCGCCGGTGCTTTCTCCTGCCCCAAAATCGGCACACCGAAAGTCCTCCGAAATCCGCCCGAAGCCGGCTCGAAATCCTTCTCCGGGGATGGGATGCCACCCTTCCTTGACGGAGGTCACACAGCGGCTCCCAGAGGCAAACAAGGGTGTCTTCTGTGCCGAGTGCTTGCGGGCTGAAACAGCAAAGCCGGAGGAAGCGGATGTGCGCGTTTACAGCGTGCGTCCGCTTCCTCTGGTGTCGCGGCCCCGCAGGGCTGCGCAGCCCTTGCCGCAGATTCCTGCTTTTGCTTAAAACCTTTATTGCAAACAGCCTTGCTCCATGGTACTATGGGGTTGATGAATCGAAATTTGTCAAAGGAGTTTGATTGTATGAAAAAGTTGATAGCATTAGTTTTAGCAGTGGTTTGTGTGCTTGGCTTGGTTGGGTGCAACAACAAGACAGTCAATATTGATTTACCTTTTGAGGTAGGTGATGTTGAAAATATAGAAATGTATCACTTTGTTGGAGCACCTGTGTCAGCAGAAAAGAAGGTCATTGTTGCCGAAGAAACCATAAAGAACTTGTATGATATGTTTGAGGGGCTATCCTTGGAACTCAAAGAAGTAGAGGAAACCTCTGGGGCAGAGATAACCAGTTTCAGATTTAACCTTTCTGATGGAACAAGTTATGAACTGATTTATGGCTGCGATGGAGTAAAGACAGGCAATCTGAAATCTTCCACAGATAATTTTGAATACTTTACAAGTGCAGATATTAGCTCTTATTGGAGCAACACTGACTTAGAGGCAGTTTCCGTTGAAGAAAGCGAGTTGCCAAACTAAGCAGAACAATTCCGGCTTGTCAGCCCAAATTCTCCGCTTGACCCAGTTTTGACCCAGAATAGGATTGGAGCAGGCAGGGCTGGGCGGAAACAATGGAAAACCCGCCGAGCGAACGGCGGTAAAAAGCACAAATCGGAGCCGAAATGACTCCGATTTGCCCTTGAGACAACCTACG
>ENA-ORTN01003443-ORTN01003443.1-human-gut-metagenome-genome-assembly--contig:-NODE-3443-length-10991-cov-8.735187_pt1 | contig 10991 bp, 7 predicted proteins | sample MGYA00242070_ERZ509189 | MGnify/ENA primary metagenome ERZ509189 (study PRJEB26280, sample SAMEA2338821) | human gut metagenome | biome: human gut; feature: human-associated habitat; material: faeces...
CCCAGATTGCCATCGAAATGGCGCTTGACGAAGCGGAAATCCCGCAGGACGAGCGCACGATTTCCCTTGACGGAATGGTGCAGGCGGCGCTGTTCGTGTATTTCGAGGGTTTCTTTGACCTGCCCGTGAGCAGTTCCGAGCTTGCTCCCGGAGGAAACGGAATACTGTCGCAGTGCGGAGAGATTTCGGAGCTTCACCAGTACACCTACGACACAAAGGACATGGGAGTTCCCGAAAAAGGAATTACGCTGGCGCTGAAAGAGAAAACCGCAGTCCATGCAAATCTGTTGGACTGCGGCAACTGTATTCAGGATATCTATGTGTATGATGTCTGGAACATGGACGAGCAGGATATTGCCAATGATACCAATTCCATGGTATTCAACCGGAGCGCCGTCACGCTGGCATACATCATTGACACAGACCAGTTTGAAGCTGACTACGGATTTCCGTTCCCGTCAATTGACGGCGTTTCGAACGCTGGAACGATAACGCTGTTCCTGGATTTCCCCTGCCTCAGCGAGGTGGAGTTTGTGGACGCTGATATCGGCAGTTCACTCGATTCCGGGGATATAATCGTGGGGTACTCCCATGACGGATATTACAGCGACCGGTATGATTCCGGGCTCTGGCGGCACAGCCTGAACCGTGACGAGTGTGTTCCGCATGTCGGCGTTAAGACCTATTTCATGTCCGGGGAGGTTTCTCGACCCGAACCGCCGCAGGGTACGCATTACTACTGCGGTCCAAGCGCGAAGAATATCGGTGCTGCGACTAATCCACGGCTTTGGTTCAAGGGGTTCCGCACGGGTATGAGCGAGGAGCTGTTTGGGACGATTCATGCGGTTGGTAAGGAGCGATAAACTACAATTTAAATGTTTTTTCCACCAATAACAAGGTTTCCTCTTTTGTTCTATCATCATCTCTTTTAATTACATTAAAACCGCAATTCAAAAAATGTTCATATTTCTCCCTTGAATTAACACGCATTAAGCATTCTCTGAAATTTTCTATTGCTTCATCAGGTTTTTCCTCACGCAGCAATATTTGATACAAAAACTGTTTCTCCTTATCTGGGCGTTCAAAAAAACGATTAACAGATATTTCTGGATCAGCTAACATAATTAAAACATGGTCTTTATCTGATATTTCGGATAAAACATCTGTTGGGATATTTGTATCCACAAATATCATTTTTCCTTGTTTGGATAACTTATCAAGAATTTGCAGCTCTAAAACAGCGCACTCTTTTGTAGTTTCTTCAATCCATGCCTCATATTCATCCGGCGTTCTTCTGACAAAATCTGCCCAGTCTTTCAAATCTCTTGTATATGTCAAGCCCGGGTACTGATTGCTATCCAGATTTGAAATCAGTACATCATGATAGTTTTCTTCGCATGCAATTCCATGATATTTTTCAGACAGCATTTTTACCATAGTTGATTTGCCCGCATATGCCGTTCCGTTTATAAAATATACGTTTTTATATTTCATATTTCATCTCCCAATTCCGATATATCGATAAGATTATTATACCACAAACAGCCAAAAAAGTCAATCAATCCACGCTGAAAAGCAAATAACCACCAGAAAGGAACTCAACCATGCTTAACCCATTACTCATTTCCAGAAAAGAAAACGCCGGAATCCTCCGCAGAATATGCTCCGAACTGGGAGCAGTTCCACGGGAAATAATCGGCGAGGACTGGTCGCTTGCTGTATTTCTTAAGCGCGACTTAAAGACGTATCTCTATCAGTCGCATTTCATCTTTGACCTGTCCGCATTCAAGGAACAGGGCGATGAATTCGTGAACCTCTGCGCCGGAATATACTATCAGAAATCCGATGCAAACATCGTTATTTACGCCGATAACTGCTATCCCGGTGATGAAATTCTGGACAAGCTGGTGCACAACGGCATAACGAATATCGTTGCGAATTACCCCGATGTTGACGAGAAAACCAACATATCCATGATGACGCAGGACCTGAAAGAGTGCATTACGGAGGGGCTTTCCCAGAAGAAATGGCGGCGCTTCGACAAGTCGTTTGACGCATTCGCAGAAGCCCGCGAAGCTGCAAGAATTGCCGAAAAGGAAAAAGAAAAGCCCCGCTACTCCCAGTCAAACATCAGCATAGCTGTCGTGGGAGCGCAGGGCAGAATAGGAGCAACCACATTTGCAATGCGGCTTGCGGTGTATTTCAAGAGCCGTGACGGAGAGAGCCTTGTGCTCTGCGCCAACAAGCGCGGATTTCCGCAGCTCGAAATGATGAGCGAGTATTACGGCGGTACCGAGCAGAATGGTACCTACACGATAATACTGCATGAACCAATCTTGGTTGTTGATATTCAACTTTACCGGACGAAGATTTTGTCTTGCAGGGTGTGTCCGGTAACCTGCGAATCCCATGTTTTCAGCACAAAGCTGACATTGAGGATAGTTTGATTTTTTGCAATTTAGCAGCAGCAATATCACGAGGATCTTTCTCTGGTTTAGAACGGTTTATAGTAATGTCAAGTGTTCCATATTCTGATTCATATGTCCACTTTAAATCTTTCGCAATTCTTTCAGCACGAACATAGTTCAGGCTTTTACTAAAAGCATAGTACCATTCTGTAGCTGCTGATGGCGAAGCAGAATATTTTCTTTGAAATGTGGCATTAACTTCTCTCGGCATAGGTGTGAAAACACCCATAACTCTTGTATCAAATAGATCACGTTGTACAGCAGTGTCTTCAATGATTCCTGCTTTTACTGCATAGTCGATCAGGGGTTCAAGAAGTTCTTCAATATTTCCCGTGAGTGGTTCTTTATCATTCCAGTCAGTCAGTTTTAGTATATCCATGAGCTGATTTCTGACAACGAAAATATCGTCATTTGTAATCAAATCAGCTTATATTGCATGACGGATTAGTCCGTTTATTGCCCTGTATATCATGATAACACCTCTTTTCAAAAACCATCTGGATGATTCTTATGCCAATTCCATGCGTCAGATATAATTTCTTCAAGGCTATCGTGTACAGGATTCCAGCCAAGAATTTTTCTTGCCTTTTCACTGGAAGCCACCAGTCGTGCAGGATCTCCGGCACGCTTTGGCGTTTCAATTGCCGGAATCGGGTGCCCTGTCACTTTTCTTGCTTTATCAATTACTTCTTTTACGGAATAGCCGACACCATTTCCAAGATTGAAAATATTGCTTTCGTTTCCGTTTTTTAAGTACTTTACAGCGAGAATATGTGCCTGAGCCAAATCGGTAACATGGATGTAGTCTCTGATACAAGTTCCATCAGGCGTATCATAATCTGTTCCATAGATGGAGATACTTTCTCTCTTTCCATTTGGGACTTGAAGAATCAAAGGAATCAAATGACTTTCCGGATTATGAGCCTCGCCGATTTTACCTGATTTGTCTGCTCCGCAAGCATTGAAATAGCGGAGAGAAACGTATCTTAGACCATGAGCTTTTGAAGTCCAATAGAACATCTTCTCCATAGCAAGTTTGGTTTCACCATATGGATTGGTTGGCTGTGTTCTGTCTGTTTCAAGAATCGGAATATTTTCCGGTTCACCATAGGTGGCAGCGGTTGAGGAAAATACAATTTTATCAATATGGTGTTCAACCATGGAATCCAAAAGAATTTTTGTTCCGCAGAGATTATTGTCGTAATACTTGAGTGGATTGACAACGCTTTCTCCAACAAGAGAATATGCTGCAAAGTGAATCACTGCATCTATCTGTTCATTTTCAAAAATATTATCCAGAAACGCCTTGTCATGCAAATCACCCAGATAAAACTTCGCATCTTTCGGAACAGCTTCGATGTGTCCGGTTGCAAGATTGTCTGCAATAATAACGCTTTCTCCGGTGCGAATCAACTCTAAAGCTGTGTGAGAACCGATATATCCTGCACCGCCTAAAACAAGTATACTCATTATTTTTCCTCCTATTATTTGATTTCAATGCCGCCAAACGGTCTGATTGTCATAATGTAGCACGAATTTTGTCCAAATATTCTGTCCATTTCCGATCTATATGCATTGACAAGATCATTTGGCACAAATGCCTGAACAGTACCTGCGAAACCACCTCCGTGAACTCTTACAGCACCACTGCCTTTTAATATTCGTTTCCCCGCCATAATTGCAAGTGGAATACCTTGTTCCGTTGGCTTTCTGCATGAGTATAAATTTTGCAGATAGTTCATGGAGGAATCTCCCGATTCGTTTACAAGCGTGAGAAAATCCTCAAATCTGTTGTTTTTGAGTGCTTCCGTTTCTGCCTTTGCACGATCATTGTCGCCAAAAAAGTGAATTGCACGCAAGACAGCTCTGTCAGAAATCTTCTTTTTAATATCAGGGAGATTATCCCAAAATTGATTTTCATCAACTTCACGAAGAACCTTTTTGCCGAAATATTCTGCAACTTCGTCCATTTCTGTACGAACGGCTACATAATCATCTGTCAAATCAGAATGATCTCCTTTGGTGTCTGTGATGATCAATGCATAGCCAGTTTTTGAAAGGTCAAAATCAATTTTTTGGATACTTGGATTTTGAATGTTTTGAAAATCGAGAAAAACAAATCCACCAACGGAGCAAACCATCTGATCCATCAATCCGCTTTTCTTGCCGAAATAAAAATTTTCTGCATATTGTCCGATTTTTGCGATTTCAACCGCTCCAATCTGATTGTTATTGTAATAGCTGTCAATTGCCGTTGCAATCAATGTTTCAAATGCAGCAGAGGAAGAAATACCGCTTCCACCAAGTACATTTGAAGTTGTATACATATCAAATCCGGAAATTTCTACACCGAAATCCTTAAAGCGAGCTGCAATCCCTCTGACAATTTCAGAAGAACCTTTTTCACCGATATGAACATCCAAATCGTCCAGTGAAACTGCAAATTCATCGTATCCCTCTGATTTAATTCGGATGATGTTTTCGTCATGAAATGCTGCAACACCGATAACATCTAAGTCAACTGCTCCTGCAATGACACAGCCATGTTGATGATCGGTATGATTACCGCCGATTTCTGTTCTACCCGGAGCAGAATAAACGTGTATATCATTTCTATTCGGATACAGTGCTGTGAATTTCTCCACAGCACTCATATATCGTGATTTCTGACTTTCTATATCCTGTGGCTTATAAATATTTGCAAAGATATTATCAAATCCACCGCAAGTAACATTGTCTTGAAAATCCTGTACTTTCATTGCTTTCCTTTCTTCTTACGATCTTAATGGCATAATTACAAATTCCAATTTCATCGGCTGATCTGCATGGATTCTGTACGCCTCATGCACCGGTGCACCCCAGGAATCATCGCCGCCGACACCCATTTGCTTTGCAGCGATTCTGACCCATGTGTAGCGAACACTTGGAAGTTCATCCAGATGCATTGCGTTTTCGAGTTCATAGGCACTGTATGGCAGTACACTCATTTCAAACGGAGCAGATGCCTTTTGGAACGTCAGACCATGCTGCATATCATCATGGACAGAGAGCGTTCTTACACCGGTACGATTGCCGCATTCCTGCGGATTGAGATAGCCGGAAAGATTTTCTTTTGCTGTAGATTTCCACAATCCCAGTCTTGCTCCTTTGCATCGGTCGCTGTAATTTTCATCAGGGCCGAGTCCGTAATACTGGAAATTGCAAAGCTGTTTTTTCATCTTGAAGTCCAATGCAAGAACCGGCATATCGGACATTCCGCTTACTCCTGCATAATTTACACATACGCCCAGCTTTCCGTCAAAGTGTGCGGTATAGGTTACAGTAAACGCAAAAGTCGGAACACAGGCAGCCTGATATGTGAATGTGATTTTCAAAGCATCTTCCTGTTCCAGCCATGAAACGGTTTTATACTTTGCAAATTTGCCTGCGGAATACCACTGTGCAAGATTGTACGGTTCGGAAGCACCGGTGTCATTGTCCGTCATTGCTCTCCAGAAGCTAACCTTTGGTGTGCGTGTGATATACTCAAAATCATTGTATTTCAGAGAACTGATGCCGCCCTCTTTTTTGTCGAACATCATGGAGAAGTTTTCTCCGTGAACGCCAATGATAACATCGCCGTATACAATCGTTGGCTTTTGCAATGTGGTTTCCGGAATCTGATTATCTTTCACTTCAAACACTTCCTGTGCAAAGGCAATTTCGTGCCCTGCATCTGCCCATAGTGTCTGATCTGCGGTAACGGCGGAAACATGATAAACATATTCTCCTGTACTGTCTATTTTGTGAAGTGTCAGTTTCAGTGTCTTGCTTTCTCCGGCAGGAACATTCAGAGAAAATGTATCGGATTTCAGAACAACGCCGTTCTTTTCCAATCGTACAACAAAGGACAAGTTATTTGTATCTGCAAAGAGATTTCGGTTTTCTACGGTAAGCATTCCGTTTTGAATGGACATTCTGATGTTGGAGTAAAGAGCCTTCATTTCCTGAACCTTTGAAGAATAGGTTCTGTCAGCATAGATCACACCATTGGTGCAGAATCCATAATCGCTTGGTCTGTCCTCAAAATCTCCGCCATAAGCCAGAACCGTTTTCCCGTCGTCATTTTTGGTTTCGATTGCCTGATCGATGTAGTCCCAGATGAAACCACCCTGATAAGCCTCATATTTGTCCTCAAGGTCAGTGTAAAGGCTCAAACCGCCAAGAGAATTGCCCATAGCGTGCATATATTCACAGCTGATATACGGTCTGCCGTTATTCTGTTTCAGGTATTCTTCCACTTCCTGCGGTTTTGCGTACATACGGCTTTCCATATCCGTGATAGAATCATACTGATGATTCGGAACCCTTGTAACACCCTCATAGTGCACCAGTCTTGTCGGGTCTGCACTTCTGAAATATTCCGACATTGCAGCAATATCTTCTCCGCAGTAGGATTCATTTCCGCAAGACCAGATGAGAACACTCGCGTGATTCTTGTCACGTTCATACATTGATTTCGCTCTGTCCAGTACAGCTTCTTTCCATTCCGGAAGTGAACCCGGTACATTCCAAGACGGATCTGTTGCACCAAGCTTCTGCCATGTACCGTGTGTTTCCAGATTGGTTTCATCAATCAGATAAATGCCATATGCATCACAAAGCTGATACCAAAGAGAATTGTTCGGATAATGACAGGTACGAACGGCATTGATATTGTTTTTCTTCATGAACTGGATGTCAAACAGCATATCTTCTTTTGTGATTGCTCTGCCTGTTTTCGCATCAAATTCGTGTCGATTGATGCCCTTGAAAATGATACGTTTTCCGTTTAAACACATGATTCCGTTTTTCAGTTCAAATCGGCGGAATCCGACTTTGGTTCTGCTGACCTCGATTTCATTTCCGTCTTCGTCTGTCAGAATCACTGTAAACGTGTAGAGATTCGGTATTTCGGCACTCCAAGGCTTGCTATTTTCAATTGTCCAGTTTACGGATTCCTTTTCATTGGATTCTGCGATGACCGTTCCATTTTCATCTGTCAAGATCGATTTCACAGAACACTTGCCCGCAATATCCAGCGTTGCAGAGAAGATGCCATTTGTGCCGTCATAATCTGCAATCACTTTCATATCACGAACATGGGCAGACGGTGCCGCATAAAGGAATACGTCACGGAAAATGCCGGAGAATCTCCAGAAATCCTGATCTTCCAACCAGCTGGCAGAACTTCTTTTGAACACTGCAACAGCAAGTTTGTTGTCCTTTTCACGGATATATGGTGTCAGTTCAAATTCAGACGGTGTAAAAGAATCCTCGCTGTAGCCGATAAATTCGCCGTTCAGCCAGACATACATAACAGTTTCCACACCCTGAAAAGAAATGAATACACGCTTGTTTTTCAGAGCATCGTTCAAGTCAAAATATCTGACGTAGCTGCCGACAGGGTTGTCCTTTTCAGAGATAAACGGCGGACGGAGATGCTCCTGTCCCTCCCAAGGATAAATGGTGTTGACGTACTGCGGTTTGCCGTATCCCTGCAATTCCATGTGTCCCGGAACCTGAATGTTGTCAAAATTGTCAGTGCTGTCGCTTTCTTCATAGAACTTTTGCTGCCATTCAGATGGATTCTTTGCCCATGCAAATTTCCAGGTGCCGTTCAGATTCTGAATTAGAGAGGAATTGTCTGCATCGGCTTCCAAATGGTTTGCATAGATTCTGTGGTCGGAATGTGCTGCGATTCTGTTGACTGCAAACACTTCCGGATTGGTCAGCCAGTCGAGTGTATATTTCATATTGTTCCCTCCATTTTAGTTCTGTGATTCCATCACAACTTCATTTTCGGATATTCCAAGTTTTTCTTTGATTTCCGCATTTGCCTTTTCAACATTCATCTTAGAAAGAATAACTGTGATGATCAGATCCAGTGCAAACGGAACGATCAGATACATAATGTGAAGCATATTGATAGCAGAATCAGGCTGTACTGTCAAAGTACCCTTGAATCCGCTAAAGTCGAGCAAAAGACCGACAATTGCTGTTCCAAGTCCACCACCAATTTTTACACCAAGTGATGTGCAGGAGTACATGATTCCATCAACGTGCTTGTGTTTGGTAAGCCAGCTGTATTCAGAGCATGATGCGATGACTGCATTCATATCACCTTGCCATGGACCTTGACCGAGTGCTGCAAGTGCTGTAAATGCAAGCATCAGCGGAATGTTTCCCATGTATCCGGCAACTGCTACCAGAAGTCTGCCAACTGTTGCTACCATGTAGCTGTATTTGTTCAGCTTATACATGCCGTTCCATTTTTGTACGATGGTAGGAGTGAAGATCAAGGCGATAATCAAAGGAATATTGATAAACCACGCAAACGTGCCGAACATATTCTCATCTGCGAGAACATATTTTGCATAGTATGTTCCAACACCGATCATCGCGCCATAGAACTGCTGCAAAATGTAGGTTACTGTGATCATCACATAATATTTGTTGTGTACGAGAATTTTGAATGCTTCTCCAAAACTGTATTTGGTTTCTTCTGTTTTTGTTTCACTGTCTGCAAGTTCCTCATCAGAAAGTTCCTTTACAGAAAGAGCGGAAATTGTATTTACAATAAGACCGATAACCGCATAAATAATTGCGACTGTTCTCCAGCCATTTGCACCGCCGCCCATTGCTTCAACAAATTGGAATGTAACAGCCTGAATCAGGAGGCTTGTTCCAAATGCGAAGATAAAGCGATAAGAACCCATCTGAACTCTTTCCTTGCTGTTCTTTGTAACAAGAGCGGTCAGAGCAGAATATGCGATGTTGTTTGCCGTATAAAATACACTGTTAAGAAGTGTGTAGCAGATAAAGAACCATGCGTACTGAGCAAAATTATCCATGTTCATCGGGATTGCAAATACACCAATCAAGGTAATTGCACAGCCGATAAAACCATAAAGCATCCACGGTTTTGCCTTGCCCATTTTCGTATGTGTCTTATCAATCAACGTACCAAAAATGATGTCTGTTACTCCATCAAAAATCTTCGATACAGCAATGAGAACGCCAATAACACCTGCGTTTAATCCAATCGTGTCGGTAAGATAGATCATTACGAATGATGACAGCAATGCATAGACAACGTTCCCTGCAACATCGCCGGAACCATAACCGACTTTGTTATACCACTTTAAGTATGTTTTTTCTTTGCTCATAATAGAGCTCCTTTCATTGTTTGTATGCCCACATGGACAGAATTTTCTCATAATGAATGATACGAACTGCTTTTCATCTTGCAAAAACGAAATAATGCCATCGTCAGAATAGATGATTATTTTTTTGAGCATAAAGAATTTTTATTGAATTCAACATGGAATTACAATGAAAGACGTCTTTTTTAATTCTTTTCTCTCATTTCTTGATTCTATTATACCACACAAAACGACTTAAAAAATACACAAAGTTATAAAATATATGCACAAAGTTTAGGATTTTTTCTTGCAATCAGTGCTCAGGTGTGATATACTATAGTCATAGAAGCAAGGGGGTGCTTTTTATGTTTATGAATGTTGCCTATTTAAACAACTCTACATCTACTGTAGTTGATAATACTAAGCCTTTGATTGTAACAAGCTGTGGAAATTATCGTGTGAAAAATCGTTCTGAAGTAGTAACACATCGTCCGAAGGGAAGAAAAGACTATCAGCTTTTATATATTGCCTCCGGAAAAGGACATTTTTTCATTCATGGAGAAGAAAAAACGGTTTCAGCCGGAAATATTATTATATATTTGCCGGATCAACCACAGGAATATGTTTATTATCGTGCAGATCAAACCGATGTTTATTGGGTGCATTTTACCGGAAATGAAGTAGAAGAAATTTTAAAGTATTACAATATCAACCTACAAAATAATATTCTCTATATCGGGACATCTCCCGATTATCAGTGGTTATTTGGCCAGATGATTCAGGAATTGCAGCTTTGCAGACCACGGTATGATGAATTGATTTCTTTGCAGCTGCGAAATATTTTTGTTTTGATAAGCCGTGCAATCATGAGTGCAAAGAAATTCAGCAGCACCAGTGAAAAAGAAGTTGCTTTTGCGATATACTATTTTCGTAAAAATTACAACACAGAAATCAGCATTGAGGAGTACTCCGAATCCAGAGGGCTTAGCAACTGTTGGTTTATTCAGTGCTTTAAAGAAATCACAGGTTCTAGTCCTCTGCAATATATCTTAAAGCTGCGAATCTCCAACGCACAAAATTTGTTAGAAAATACGGACTACACCATTACTGAAATTGCAAATATGGTTGGATACACCAATTCGCTTTATTTCAGCAGACTGTTTCATAAATACATTGGTATGTCACCAAAAGAATATCGAAAAGTAAAACTCAAAGAAAATCTCAGGGAGTAAAAAACAAAACTCGTTTGGCTAAAGCTAAACCAAACGAGTTTTGTTGATTTTTGGGCTCTGCGAAAAAATCTCTGAGCTTGTGTTCATAGCAAAAAAGTGGTATAATAGGAGATATGAAAAAAGAATAT
>ENA-ORTN01003446-ORTN01003446.1-human-gut-metagenome-genome-assembly--contig:-NODE-3446-length-10971-cov-3.225999_pt1 | contig 10971 bp, 9 predicted proteins | sample MGYA00242070_ERZ509189 | MGnify/ENA primary metagenome ERZ509189 (study PRJEB26280, sample SAMEA2338821) | human gut metagenome | biome: human gut; feature: human-associated habitat; material: faeces...
TGCAACTCCTTGATCTCCAGTTCGAATCTGGATGTCGCCTCCAGTAAAGTAGCTTTAATCTTATGATTAAAGCTTTTTTATATTGTAATAAAATTATATAAAAGGAGATTATATGAAAATCTTAATAGATGCAGATGGTTGCCCAGTAGTAGATATAACAGTTAATTTAGGTCGTAAATATAATATTAATACTATAATAATGTGTGATACATCTCATATAATTAATAAAGTAGGTGTAGATACAGTAGTATTATCAAAAGGCTCTGATTCGGTTGATTTTGCATTAGTTAATAAAGTTAGTAAAGGTGATATCGTTGTAACTCAGGACTATGGACTTGCAGCGATGGTTTTATCTAAAGGTGGCTATCCAATAAATCAAAATGGCATGATATATTCTAATGAAAATATAGACCAATTATTATTTACAAGACACTTGTCTAAAAAAATAAGAAATTCAGGGCAAAGAACAAAAGGTCCGAAAAAAAGAACTAAAGATGATGATATTAAATTTGAAAAAAATCTTATATCTCTAATTGAGAAGCTAATATATTAAAACAGATAGACTAAATTAAAGTATTGTATAATTTAAAATTTAATATTTAATATAGATTATATTGAAGGTATAAAACATAATAGATAGAAAAGAGGAAGTGAGATTATGTCAAATTCGACTACAGACTTAGGGAAAGAAAGTATAGGAAGGCTTCTACTAAAGTTAGCAACACCGTCAATAATAGCTCAATTAGTAAATGTTTTATATAATATAGTTGATAGAATATTTATAGGGCGAATGCAAAATGGTGATGTTGCAATGGCAGGGATTGGAGTAGCATTTCCAATAGTACTACTAGTGTCTGCATTTGCTGCATTTGTTGGAATGGGGGGAGCTCCACTTGCAGCAATAAAGATGGGAGAAAAAGATAATAATGAAGCAGAAAAAATAATGACTAATAGTTTCTCTGTATTATTGATTATAGCAGGTATATTAACTGTTATATTTATGATTTTTAAGGAACCTATATTATGGAAGTTTGGAGCTAGTGAAAGTACTATAAAATATGCTACGGATTATTTAGGTATATATCTTATAGGAACTGTATTTGTGCAAATAGCACTAGGAATGAACCCATTTGTAAATACACAAGGATTTGCAAAAATAGGAATGATGACTGTTACTATAGGAGCAATAATAAATATAATTCTTGATCCTATACTTATATTTGGACTTAATATGGGAGTTAAAGGTGCTGCTGTTGCAACTATAGTAGCTCAAGCTGTATCAGCCATATGGGTATTAAGATTTTTAACAGGTAAAAAAACAATACTTAAGCTAAGAAAAAAATATTTGAAAATAGATATAAAAACTATGAAACCAGTTTTTGCATTAGGAATAGCTCCTTTTATAATGCAAAGTACTGAAAGTTTAGTTTTAGTTTCCTTAAATAGTCAACTACAAAAATATGGTGGAGATTTAGCTATAGGAGCTATGACTATAATGAGTAGTATAATGCAAATAATATTACTTCCAGCTAATGGATTAACTCAAGGTGCACAGCCAATAATTAGTTATAATTATGGGGCAAAAAATATAGATAGAGTAAAAAAGACATTTAAATATACAGTACTTGCAACTTTATCATATACATTTTTTATGTGTTTAATATTGATGATAGCACCTGAAATGGTAGTAAAGATATTTAATAATGATCCATCATTACTAGAAATAACGTCATGGTCAATAAAAATTTATTTTGCAGGAATTTTTATTTTTGGAATACAAGCGGCATGTCAAAGTACCTTCTTGGCACTAGGTCAAGCAAAAATATCTTTATTTTTAGCATTACTTAGAAAAATAATATTATTAGTACCACTAATATTTATATTACCTATTATAATGGAAGAGAAATTATTTGCAGTACTTTTAGCTGAACCAGTTGCAGATGTTACAGCAGTATTAATTACGTCTATATGCTTTACAGTATTTTATAAGAAAACACTAAATGTAATGGATAAAAATGAAAATAAATTTGTTGAAAATGAAAAACCAAGTATAAATTAGGTTAATGAAAAAACTCTTATGGATATATAATATACATAAGAGTTTTTTACGTATAGGAAAATTATGATGTGAAATTTTTGTTGGAGATATGAGTGTTTTTATAACGCATAGCGGAATATCAGTGAATTTTTATAAGGAGAAGGAAATGAAATATAAAAATATTGTTAAAGGAAAATTTTTAGAAAGACCAAATAGATTTATATCTTATTGCGAAATAGATAATAATATAGAAAAAGTACATGTTAAAAACACTGGAAAATGTAAAGAGTTATTAATACCTAATTGCGTAGTGTATCTAGAAGAAAGTGATAATCCAAATAGAAAGACAAAGTACTCTTTAATATCTGTTCAAAAGAATGACAGATTGATTAATATGGATTCGCAAGTACCAAATAAAGTTGTATATGAAGGGTTAATAAATAATAAGATAGTATTGCCAGGACTTGATGAGGAAATTATACATATAAAACCAGAAAAAACATATGAAAATTCTAGATTTGATATATACCTAGAAACGGAGAATAAGAAAGTTTTTATAGAAGTAAAGGGTGTTACTCTAGAAGAAAATGATATAGTTATGTTTCCTGATGCAAAAACTGAAAGAGGCGTAAAACATATTAATGAGTTAATTAAAGCTTCAAAAGATGGATATTTATCATATATAATTTTTGTAGTGCAAATGAGTGATGTTAAATATTTTACACCTAATGATAAAATGCACAAAGAGTTAGGGGATGCACTTAGAAATGCTAAAAGTAATGGTGTTAACATATTAGCATATGATTGTAATGTAACTAGTGATACTATAGAAATTAAAGATGAAGTTAAAGTGATATTATAATTGAAAATATTTTGATAAAGGTTAAAAAATATAAAATAATAATGGTATAATATTCATAAAAGAATTAATAAGAAAGGACTAATAAATTATGACGAATAATTTAACTATGCAAGAATTATTAGAACAGCAAGAACAAGAATTTAATCAAGTTAAAGCTGGTCAAACTATAACAGGTAAAATATCTAAAATAACTAACGATGAAGTAGTTGTAGAATTAAACTACGGATTTGATGGAGTAATAAAAAATGAAGAATTAAACTTACCTAAAGGAAAATATGCTAGTGATGTATATAAAGTAGGGGATGAAATAACTGCTGTTATAACTAGAGTTTACCAAAAAGATGGAATAATAAACTTATCAAAATTACAATTAGATGAAAAAGCTGATTACTCAGATTTAGAAAAAGCTTTTAATGAGCATAGAATATTAACTGTTCAAGTAGAAAAAGCTATAGAAAGAGGAGTTTTTGCTAAGCACAACACACAAACTTTATTCATACCTATATCTCAATTAGATACTAAATTTGTTGAGAAGACAGATGATTACGTAGGTAAAAATTTAGAAGTATACATAAAAGAATTAGATGCAAAGAAAAATAGAATAGTTGCAACACATAGAGAAGTATTACAAGAACGTTTAGATAAAGAAAGAGAAGAAAGAAGAGCTAGAATAAAAGCTGAAAAAGAGGCTGAAAGAGCTAGAATAAAAGCTGAAAAGGAAGCTCATATAGCAAAGGTAAAGGCAGAAAAAGAAGAATTATTTAATTCTTTAGAAGTTGGTCAAAAAAGAGAAGGTAAGGTTACAAAATTAATGCCTTATGGAGCTTTTGTTGATATCGGAGGTATAGAAGGATTACTTCACTTAAATAACTTATCTTGGGAAAAAGTAGAATCTGTAGAAGATATGTTATCAGAAGGACAAGAAGTTCAAGTTTATGTACTTGATATAGATAAAGAAAATAAAAAGTTTGCATTGGCTTTAAAAGATATAAACAATGATCCTTGGGAACTAATAAAGCAAGATGTTCAGTTAGACGATATAGTAAGTGGAGAAGTTGTTAGAATAATAGAAAAAGGTGCAATAGTTAAAATAAGAGAAGGTGTAGATGCATTCTTACCTATATCTGAATTAAGTGAAGAAAGAGTTATAAAAGTTAGCAGTGTAGTTAATATAGGTGATACAGTTAATGCTATGGTAATAGAGTTTAAGCCTAAGAATAGAAGAATGGTTTTATCTATAAAAGAAGCTAATAGAGAACCAGAAGAAGATTATTCTGAATACTTAGAAACAGAAGATTCTTTAGGTAGTTTAGGAGAATTATTTAAAGACAAGTTTAAAAATTTACAAAAATAATATAATAAGTACAAGGTATATTTAATATATATCTTGTACTTAATTTATAGAGAAAGGACAGTTATATGAAAGCTTTAATTGATTTACACACGCATACACTTGTTAGTGGGCATGCATATAGTACTATTAAAGAGAATGTAAAAGCTGCAAAGTTAGCGGGTCTTAAATATATTGGTTTATCTGAACATGCTCCTAATATGCCAGCATCTCCTCATGCTTATTATTTTCAAAATGTTCATGTTATACCTAAGGAAATTGACGGAGTAAGAGTTATTCAAGGAATTGAAGCAAATATATTAGATTATGATGGCAATATAGATGTAACGCCTGATATGGTAGTTCATATGAATTATATGTTAGTTAGTTTACATCCACCTTGTATTACAGCAGGAACTAAAGAAGAAAATACAAATGCTGTAATCAAGGCTATGGACCATGAAAAAGTTAAAATAGTAGCTCATTTAGATGATAGTAGATACCCAGTGGACTATGAAAAGGTAGTAAAAGCAGCTAAAGAAAAAAATATTGCTTTTGAAGTTAATAATTCATCTTTAAAGCCAAATACTTTTAGAGAAGGTGCTTGGGATAATGTTAAAGTACTACTTAAATATTGTAAAGAGTATGGGGTTAATATAATAATGGGTAGTGACGCTCATATATGTTATGATGTAGGTAACTTTGAATATGCAGAAAAAATAATAGAAGATAATGATTTTCCTAAGGAATTAGTTATAAATTATGATGAAAATAAAATATTAGAATTTTTAAATATAAAATAAAAAATAATTTATATATGATGATAAAAAATCTCCATTATTACAGTGATTAAAAGATAATCAAATGTAATGATGGAGTTTTTTTTATAATTATATTAACAAAATAATATAATGTATTTTAAGATAAGTAAATTTTGTTATATTAAAGTATTTAACCAAAATGATTGATATAGAGAGATTTATTTCTGTTAATAATGTAGGAGAAGCAAGAGGTTTAAAATTTAGATATAGGTTTATATAAAAATTCTATTAGTTTATGTGAAGTGAAATTTTCTAATTATTGCTATAATATTTATTAAATTACCATTAAAAGAATTGACTTTTAATGATATAATTATAGTTTATAAGACAAAATAATGGATATATACAATAAAAGTATAAAATAAGCAGGTGATATAATGGAAAATAAATTTTTACCAATATGCAAGCAAGATATGATAGATAGAGGATGGGAGCAACTTGATTTTGTACTAGTTACAGGAGATGCATATGTTGACCATCACAGTTTTGGAACTGCAATAATATCTAGAGTATTAGAAAATGCTGGATATAAAGTAGGTATAATAGCGCAACCTGATTGGAAAACTACAGACGATTTTATGAAGTTAGGAAGACCAAGACTTGGATTCTTAGTTAACTCAGGAAATATGGACTCTATGGTAAATCATTACTCAGTAAGTAAAAAACATAGAGATAAAGATATGTATTCGCCAGGCGGAAAAATGGGATGTAGACCGGATAGAGCTGTTATAGTTTACTGTAATAAAATAAGAGAAGCATATAAAGATGCAAATATAGTAATAGGTGGTATTGAAGCAAGTTTAAGAAGATTTGCTCATTATGATTATTGGAGTGATAGAGTTAGAAAATCTATATTAATAGATAGTGGAGCAGACTTACTAGTTTACGGAATGAGTGAAAAACAAATAGTAGAAGTTGCAAATGCACTAAATGATGGATTTGAACCTAAATATATAAGACATATAAATGGAACTTGCTATGTTGCAGATACTAAAGAAGAAATATATGATGATTATGTAGAAATACCATCATATAAAGAAATATGTGAAAGCAAAGAAGCTTATGCAAAAGCTTTTAAAATTCAATATGATGAACAAGATCCATATAGAGGAAAAGCTATAATACAAAAACATGGTGATAAGTATTTAGTTCAAAATAAACCAGAGGTACCATTAAATAGAGAAGAGTTAGATGCTGTTTATGCATTACCATATGCTAAGGATTATCATCCTATATATAAAGCTATGGGAGGAATACCTGCTATAGAAGAAGTTAAATTTGGTATAGTAAGTTCTAGAGGATGCTTTGGTAGTTGCTCATTCTGTGCAATAACATTCCATCAAGGTAGAGCTGTACAAAGTAGAAGTCATGAATCTATACTAGAAGAAGCTAAATATATAACAGAACTTCCAGACTTTAAAGGATATATACATGATGTTGGTGGTCCTACTGCAAACTTTAGACATGAGGCTTGTAAAAAGCAAATAACAAAGGGAGCTTGTAAGCACAGACAATGTCTTCATCCAGAACCATGTAAAAACTTAAAAGTTGACCATACTGACTTCGTAGAACTTCTTAGGAAAGTAAGAAGTTTACCTAAAGTTAAAAAGGTATTCGTGCGTTCAGGAATAAGATATGACTATGTTATGGCAGATAAAGACAATAAGTTCATGAGAGAATTAATTGAACACCATGTTAGTGGTCAGCTAAAAGTTGCACCAGAACATATTGCAGAAGAAGTTTTACAATATATGCAAAAACCAGCAGGAAACACATATGATAGATTCAGACAAAAGTTCTTTGATATTACTGAAAAAGTCGGTAAAAAGCAATATATTATACCTTACTTAATGTCTTCTCATCCAGGTTCTACACTTAACAGTGCAATAGAACTTGCTGAATATTTAAGAGACATAAAATATCAACCAGAACAAGTTCAAGATTTTTACCCAACACCAGGTACATTATCTACTACAATGTTCTATACAGGGCTTGATCCATTAACTATGAAGCCTGTATACGTGCCAAAATCAAAGCATGAAAAGGCAATGCAAAGAGCATTATTACAATATAGTGCTCCGAGAAACTATGAATTAGTTCATCAAGCATTAGTTGAAGCAGGTAGAGAAGATTTAATAGGTATGGCTCCAAGATGTTTAATAAAGCCAAGAGAAGCAAGAGGTTATTTAAACAGAGCTAATTCGAATAAAAAAGGAAACAAAAAGACTGATAATAAAAACCATAAACAAAGAAACAACTCAAAAGGTGGTTCTTCAAAAGGTAAAAATACTAATGAAAGAAACTCTAAAAATACGAGTAAACCGAAAAGAAAAAGAAGATAATATAAAGAATAAAAGGATATGAGAAAACCTCATATCCTTTTATTGTATAGCTTGCTTTTATTGACAATTTTCGCGTTTCACAGTATACTAAAATTTGTGTTAAATTTAAAAAAATGTAGAAATATACATCTAAAATAGAGAGGTATAAGAATGAAAAATAAAAACAAATTTTCAATAAGAACTATAGTTGCAATCGGAATTGGAGCAGCTGTATTCATGATACTAGGAAGATTTGGATCTATACCGAGTGGGATACCTAATACTAATATAGAAACAGCGTATGCATATTTAGCATTAATGGCAATATTATATGGTCCTGCAGCAGGATTTTTGATAGGACTTATAGGACATGGACTTAAGGATTTAGTATTTTATGGAATGCCATGGTTCAGTTGGGTAATATCATCAGCAATAGTAGGTCTTATTATCGGATTAGTATGGAAAAAAGTAAGAGTAAATGATGGAGACTTCGGAATTAAACAGGCAATTTTATTTAATATCACTCAAATTATAGCAAATGTAGTTGCTTGGTTTATTGTAGCACCTACTTTAGATATAGTAATATATATGGATCCTGCTAAAAAGGTTTATCTTCAAGGTGCTATAGGCGGTATTTCTAATATGATTACAATAGGAATATTAGGTACTTTATTATTATCAACTTACTCTAAAACTAAGATAAAAACTGGTAGCTTAAGAGTAGAAGAATAGGAAGAAAGGAGAAATCATGAAAAAAAAGATTATAGAATTTAAAGATTTTAGCTTTCAATATAGAGTACAAGCTGAGCCTACAGTAAAGAATATAAACTTAAGTATATATGAAGGTGAAAAAGTGCTTATAGTAGGTCCGTCTGGATCAGGAAAAAGTACTTTAGCTCATTGTATAAATGGACTTGTACCATTTTTCTATGATGGAATTGTAACGGGGCAGTTAAATATAAATGGTAATGATGCTACAAAAATGAACATATTTGAATTATCTAAGATAGTGGGAACAGTTCTTCAAGATCCAGATAGTCAATTTATAGGTCTTACAGTTGGAGAAGATATAGCATTTAAATTAGAAAACTACTATATAAGTCAGGATGAAATGATAGATAGAGTAGATAAGTCAGCAGAATTGGTAGATATAAAGAAGGAACTATATTCATCACCATATAAATTATCTGGAGGTCAGAAACAAAGAGTAACTTTAGCAGGGGTTACTGTAGATGACGTAAAGATACTTTTATTTGATGAACCTTTAGCTAGTTTAGATCCAGCTACAGGTGAAAGTGCTATAGAGTTAATAGACAAGATGCAAAAGCAAAATAACAAAACGGCAATCATTATAGAACATAGATTAGAAGATGTACTACATTGTGATGTAGATAGAGTAATAGTAATGGATAAAGGAGAAATAATAGCTGATACAACTATAGATGAAATAATACGTAAGGACATTTTAAGAAAAGTGGGTATTAGAGAGCCTTTATATTTAACAGCTTTAAGATATGCTGATTGTGAAATAAATGATACATTAAAATTAAAGAATATAGAAACTCTAGAACTTGGGGAGTATAAAGAAAAATTAAAAGACTGGTATGAAAATATAGAAGTCTATGAAAGTGATGAAAATCAAAATCCAATATTAGAATTAGATAATATTTGCTTTTCATATAATAACGAAAAGCAAATATTAAAAAATGTATCCTTCAAAATAAATAAAGGGGATATGGCAGCTATAGTAGGAAGAAATGGTGCGGGAAAATCTACTATATCTAAGTTAGTTTGTGGATTTTATAAACCTACTAGTGGGAGAATATTGTTTGATGGAAAAGATATGGTAGATTATACTATAAAAGAGCGTTCAGAAAAAATTGGATTTGTTATGCAAAATCCTAACCAAATGATATCTAAAACTATGGTATATGATGAAGTTGCATTTGGTCTTAAGATAAGAGGTTTATCTGATTCTGAAATAAAGGAAAGAGTAGAAGAAACATTAAGAATATGTGGTTTATACGGATATAGAAATTGGCCGATATCAGCACTTAGTTTTGGTCAAAAGAAAAGAGTAACAATAGCTTCTATATTAGTTTTAAATCCAGATATGATAATACTTGATGAGCCTACAGCCGGACAAGATTTTAAGCACTATACTGAAATAATGGAGTTTTTAGTAGATTTAAACAAAAAAGGTGTGACTATATTAATGGTTACTCATGATATGCATTTGATGCTGGAGTATACACCGCGTGCACTGGTATTCTCAGATGGACAGCTGATTGCGGACCGCAGGGCTTCGGAAGTTCTGTGTGATCCGGAACTGATCGAGAGAGCAGCGCTGAAAGAAACGAGCTTGTTTACGCTGGCAAATCAGTGTGAGATCACACCGCCGGAAGCATTTGTAGAAAGATTTATCGGAGAAGACAGGGAGGTGCGCAGCAATGGCCGCTAAGACGGTATTGAATTATCTGGATCGCGACAGCGTCGTACATAAGATGACAGGAACCACGAAACTGGCATTTTTCCTGTTGTTCACGTTCGCAAGTATGATCACATACAATACATGGGTGTTACTCGGGCTGTTCGCAGTAAGTCTTGCGGCATTCAGGCTCAGCAAGATTAAATATAGGGAAATCCGTTTTATGATGATCTTTATGCTGGTCTTCCTGCTCCTGAATAATGTGTTTATTTTCTTATTTGACCCGAATCAGGGAACGAACCTGTACGGAACGAGACATGTGCTCTGTCATATTTTCTGGAGATATGATGTGACGGCGGAACAGCTGTTTTATATGTTGAATATTTCACTGAAATATTTTGTGGCACTGCCGGTAGCAATTTTGTTTATTTCGGCAACAAATCCAAGTGAGTTTGCGGCTAGCCTGAACAGCATCGGAATCTCCTATAAAGTAGGATATTCTGTGGCGATTGCGCTTCGATACATTCCAGACATTCAGCGTGACTACCATAGCATCAGCCAGGCTCAGCAGGCGCGCGGCATCGAGCTGGGCAAAAAGGAAAAGCTGCTCATGCGGCTCAAAAATTCCGTCAACATTCTGCTGCCGTTGATCCTGTCCAGCTTGCAGCGCATCGATGTGATTTCCAGCGCGATGGAACTGCGCGGCTTTGGCAAAGATAAAAAGAAGCGCACGTGGTACATGAAGCGCCCGATGAAGCGGAACGATTTTATCGCCATCGCATTGGGCGCGATGCTGCTGGCGTTCAGCATTGGCATGATCGCGGCAAACGGCGGCAGATTCTGGAATCCGTTTGCACAGTGACGCATTGAGCGGAGGCGGCAAGGCGGAGAATTATAACATTGCAGTAGTATTTTATTGAAAGCCTTGCAAAACAGGCATGGATTTGTTAAAACGGCGGTTATGATGCTGTTTGAAAAGATGAATGCGGCCATGCGCCACAGCGCGGAAGAGGGCAAAAAGCGCCGCGAGCTGGACGCGCAGAAAAACGGCGGAATGCGTGCCGAACTTGAGCGGGGCGACGTGTGCGCCATGCTGATTTCTGCATTCCTGACGATTGTGCCGGTCGTCGGGGGGCTGGTGCTGCTGATGGCGCTGGTCGCCTATGTCGCG
>ENA-ORTN01003449-ORTN01003449.1-human-gut-metagenome-genome-assembly--contig:-NODE-3449-length-10963-cov-7.396681_pt1 | contig 10963 bp, 8 predicted proteins | sample MGYA00242070_ERZ509189 | MGnify/ENA primary metagenome ERZ509189 (study PRJEB26280, sample SAMEA2338821) | human gut metagenome | biome: human gut; feature: human-associated habitat; material: faeces...
GATAGGTTGCTTTCAACTCGGCACTGGTGGCATCCAGCTCGTCCAGGTCTAAGTCAATCTCTATCGTGTCATCTGGTTTTTGTTGGGACAAAAGAACAACCGTCTCGACATGCGTACTCTGCGGAAACATATCCGTAGTAGAAACCCGCATCAACTCATAATCCTCCGCACAAAGCACCTTCAGATCCCTGGCTAACGTAGCACTATCACAGCTCACATAAACAACCCTCTCCGGTTTCATCTTAAGGATCGTATTCAGAAGTACCTCATCACAGCCCTTCCGTGGCGGGTCTACCACGATAACGTCTGCATAAACGCCATTCTTCTCATACTCTCTCGGCAGCACTTCCTCTGCTTTTCCGACAAAAAACTCTACATTCTCAATGCCATTGAGCTTCGCATTCTCTCTTGCATTGTCAATGGCCTGTGGTACGATCTCCACGCCGCGGACGAATTTTGCTTTCTGGGCCAGGAACAGGGAGATAGTTCCGATTCCGCAGTACAGATCCCAGACAGTTTCATTTCCCGTAAGGCCGGCGTACTCCAGAGCCTTTCCATAAAGTTTTTCAGTCTGGATGGGATTGACCTGGAAAAAGGACAGGGGAGAGATCTGATAGGAAATATCTCCGATGCTGTCCGTTATATAGGACTGTCCCCAAAGGAGGCGAAGCTGGTCGCCCAGGATCACATTGTTTCGTTTTTTATTGACATTGATGGTGATGCTGGTCATTTCCGGAATTTCACAGAGTGATTCCACAAGAGCCTTTTCTGCAGGGATCTTATCTCCATTTAAGATCAGACAGACCATCATCTCATCTGTATGGAAACCATAACGAATCATAATATGACGTACAAGACCTTTTCCCGTGGCCTCATCGTAGGGCTGTACATGATATTTTTCCATGTGTCCGATCACACGGTCCAAAACCTCTTTATTCTGTTTCACTCCCAGAATGCATTCTCGGTTGTCAATAATAGAGTGGGTCCTTCCTGCATAAAAACCAGTGATGATCTTTCCGTCTTTATTTTTTCCTACCGGGAACTGTGCCTTGTTGCGGTAATGGTAAGGCTCGTCCATTCCCATGATCGTCTCCATCGGGAAATCCTTAAAACCGCCGATCCTCTCCAGATGGCCACGGACTTTTTTCTCCTTGAATTTCAGCTGCTGCTCATAGGATAATGCCTGAAGCTGGCATCCTCCGCACTGGCGGGCAATGGAGCAGGCCGGTTTCACACGATACGGGGACGGTGTGATCACCTCCATCAGACGGCCATAGCCGTAGTTCTTTTTTGCCTTGATGATCTTGGCGCTGATCCTGTCTCCGATCACGGCGTCTTTCACAAAAACGGTGAAGCCATCGGCTTTCCCGATACCTTCACCGTCAACTCCGCAATCCTCTATATCCAAAGTCAGTATATCGTTTTTACGGAATTCCATCTATTAAATATCTCCTGTTCTTCTTAAATTGGACTCAAAAAGACGGTTGTAACCGAGCCATTCTTTTTTGCCCTTGTCTGCGTGGAAAATCTCTGTCAATGTCTCCATTCTTGCATCGGTATTGTCTGCCAGATTCAGAGCTACTGCCTCTGCAAGTGCCGGTTTCTTGGGAGAGCCGTACTCCAGCTCACCGTGATGGGCAAGGATGCAATGGATTACCTGATTCTCAAGTTTCTCAGGAAAATCCGGGATCTCTTTTACCAGGTCGTGTACCATCTGTGCCCCGATCACAATGTGTCCCAGAAGCTGTCCCTCGTCTGTATAATCATTCATCGGAAAAGCTGAAAGCTCCTTGGTCTTGCCCACATCATGAAGAAGAGCGGTTGTGATCAGAAGATCACGGTTCAAAAGCGGATAGGCATTTGCCATGTAATCACAGAGACGTGTCACTCCAAGGGTGTGCTCCATCAGTCCGCCGATAAATCCATGATGCACGGTCTTGGCTGCGGAATGACCTTCAAACACCTTCATAAATTCCTGATCTTCCACAAAAAGCTTCTTCAGAAGCTGGGAAAGATACGGATTCTTCACACTGTTGATCAGGTCGCGCAGCTGGCTCTGCATATCGTCCACACTGTTCTCACTGGTAGGAAGATAATCTGCCGGATCATACTCCCCTTCTCCTGCCTTGCGTGCTCTCTTAATGTTCAGCTGCATGGCACCTGCAAAACTTGTCACATCTCCCATGATCTCAATGTAATCCAGGGCATCAAAATCATCGATCCCCAGAGAATTTGGGTCCCAGATCTTACCATCGATCACACCTGTTTTATCCTGAAGGATCAGATTTTCATAGGGCTTTCCGTTCTTTGTTGTAGCTGCCTGTTTCTGTTTACAGAGATAGATCCCGTTTACTCTGTCTCCCTCATGTAATTCATTTAAAAAACGCATAAAATTCTTGCCTTTCTGTTCTTTTTTACTTTTAAAGCGGACATACTCACTTCCCCGTCCACTTCACACTTTGCATTCACCGCCAGCCTTTTTCTACGGTCTCTGGCTGCATCCCGGTCCGGGCTTTCCCTGCATTTTCGCACAGTCTCCCCTTACATCCGGGCTTTATTCAGTATCATAACACATTTTACTTTCCTTTGCTATGGAAATCATGTAAAATAGGAAACGAAGTGTTTTTTTGCATATCCTGTGTTACGCAGAAAAACACGAGATCAACAGAAGTAACAAAAAGGAGTAACTACAGCAACAATGAACAAAAAAGCATACAAAGCACTTGAATACTATAAAATCATAGATCTGCTGACAGACAAGGCTTCCTCCCCCATGGGAAAAGATCTCTGCCGGAAGCTTACCCCTTCCACAGATATCGAGGAAATCCGGTCCATGCAGCTGCAGACCCACGATGCCCTTGCACGCCTGTTCAAAAAAGGCGGCATTTCCTTTGGAAGTGTCAAGGATATCCGGGGCACACTGAAACGTCTTACTGTAGGCAGCGCCCTGAACGCGCCGGAGCTGCTTTCCGTCTGCAGTCTTCTGGAAAATACCGGCCGTGTCAAAGCCTATTCCAGAAATGACCGTGACGATGGAATGACCGATTCACTTGACGGAATGTTTGCGGCACTGGAACCTCTCACACCTCTGAGCACAGAGATCCGCCGCTGTATCCTTTCCGAGGATGAGATCAGTGACGATGCCAGCAGCACCCTTCGTCAGATCCGCCGCAGCATCAAGGCCACCAACGACCGGATCCACACCCAGCTTTCTTCTCTGGTTGCAGGAAGCGCCCGGAATTATCTTCAGGATTCCGTCATCACCATGCGTGACGGCCGCTACTGTATCCCGGTAAAAGCCGAGTACAAAGGCCAGGTAGCCGGCATGATCCACGATCAGTCCGCCACAGGCTCCACTCTTTTCATTGAGCCTATGGCTGTTGTCAAACTGAACAACGACATCCGCGAGCTGGAGCTGAAAGAACAGAAAGAGATCGAAGTGATCCTTGCCTCCTTAAGCCAGCAGGTAGCTGCAGAACTGGAAGCCATCCATGCAGATCTTTCCATCATGGTACAGCTGGACTTTATTTTTGCCCGCGCCGCTCTTGCCATGGACATGAATGCCAGCGAACCGATCTTCAATACTGAAGGACGGATTCGCCTGCGCCAGGCCCGTCACCCGCTGATTGACAAGAAAAAAGCCGTTCCTATTGATATCCGCCTTGGAGATGATTTTGACCTCCTGGTTGTCACAGGACCAAACACCGGTGGTAAAACTGTCTCCCTGAAAACCGTGGGACTTCTTACCCTTATGGGCCAGGCAGGCCTTCATATCCCGGCACTGGACCGTTCTGAACTTGCACTTTTCCGCGAAGTCTATGCAGATATCGGAGATGAGCAGAGCATTGAACAGTCCTTAAGTACCTTCTCCTCTCATATGACAAACGTGGTTTCCTTCCTGAAATCCGCAGATCAGGATTCCCTGGTTCTCTTCGATGAGCTTGGTGCAGGTACTGACCCTACCGAGGGTGCTGCTCTTGCCATTGCGATCCTGTCCCATCTTCACGAACAGGGCATCCGCACCATGGCAACCACTCATTACAGTGAGCTGAAAATCTATGCCCTCTCTACCCCGGGTGTGGAAAATGCCTGCTGTGAATTCGATGTGGAAACTTTACGCCCCACCTACCGTCTTCTGATCGGTGTTCCCGGAAAAAGTAACGCATTTGCCATTTCCTCCAAACTGGGACTTCCGGATTTCATCATCGACAAGGCAAAAGAGCAGATCAGTGAACAGGATGAATCTTTTGAAGATGTTCTGACATCCCTGGAGCAGAGCCGAGTCACCATCGAAAACGAACGTGCAGAAATTGCCCGTTACAAAGAGCAGGTAGAAGAACTGAAAAAATCCCTCCAGGAAAAAGAAGAAAAACTGGACGAACGAAAAGAACGCATCTTAAGAGAAGCCAATGAACAGGCACATGCGATTCTCCGTGATACCAAGGAATACGCAGACCAGACCATGAAACTTTTCCATAAATTCCAGAAGGATCACGTAGATACCGCTTCTGTGGAAAAAGAGCGGCAGAATCTGAAGAAACGTATGTCAAAGGCTGAAAAAGGCATGTCTTCCAAACAGCAGAAGCAAAAACCAAAGAAGCAGCTGAAACCATCCGATCTTTCTCTTGGCGATACTGTAAAAGTTCTCAGCCTGAATCTGAAAGGAACCGTTTCCAGCCATCCGGATTCCAAGGGATATCTCTTTGTGCAGATGGGAATCATCCGTTCCAAAGTACATATCTCCGATCTGGAGCTTGTGGACGAGCCGGTGATCACCACCCCGTCCATGCAGCGTACCGGTTCCGGAAAGATCCGCATGTCAAAAGCGGCCAGCATTTCCACAGAGATCAATCTTCTGGGAAAAACCGTGGACGAAGCAGTTGCAGAGCTGGACAAATATCTGGATGACGCCTACATCGCACACATGAAATCCGTCCGCATTGTTCACGGAAAAGGTACCGGCGCCCTCAGAAAAGGTGTCCACAATTACCTGAAACGCCAGAAACATGTAGCTTCCTTCCGTCTCGGAGAATTCGGAGAAGGCGATGCCGGCGTAACCATCGTAGAATTTAAGAAATAAAAAAGGAGCGGAAACCATGGCTACAAAACAGAAAATCCTCATTGTTGACGATGACAACAACATTGCTGAGCTGGTAGCTCTCTATCTCACAAAAGAATGCTTTGAGACCAAGATCGTAAATGACGGCGAGGAAGCCCTGAAGCAGTTCCATATTTTTCACCCGGATCTGATCCTTCTGGATCTGATGCTCCCGGGTATTGACGGATACCAGGTATGTCGTGAGATCCGTCATACTTCCGATGTACCGATCATCATGCTTTCCGCCAAAGGAGAAACCTTTGACAAAGTCCTGGGACTGGAACTTGGAGCAGACGATTACATCATCAAACCTTTCGACTCCAAAGAACTGGTTGCCCGTGTCCGTGCAGTGCTTCGCAGATTCCATGTAAAATCACCGTCTGCCGCACCAAAGGAAAAATGTGTTTCCTACCCGGATCTGGTGATCAATCTGACCAACTATTCTGTGACATATATGGGACATCAGATCGATATGCCGCCAAAGGAACTGGAGCTTCTCTATTTTCTGGCAGCTTCTCCCAATCAGGTTTTCACAAGGGAGCAGCTTCTGGATCATATCTGGGGCTATGAATACATCGGAGATACCAGGACTGTAGACGTTCACATCAAACGTCTCCGTGAGAAGATCAAGGATAATCCAAACTGGGCGCTTTCCACCGTCTGGGGGATCGGTTACAAATTTGAGGTAAAAGATTCATGAAACAGCATCTTTATACCAAACTGCTGATCCTGTATTTTGTGCTGGGCGGAATCTGCTTTCTGCTCCTTTCCTCCGGAGGCTCCTATCTGGTAGAAAAAAGGCTTGAACGCTCCACCGGAGAGTCCCTTTACCGCGCAGCCAGCCAGATAGTTTCCGGAAATGAACTCCGTCAGTCTGTAAAAGACCCGGAAAATGCCTCCCTCTCCCTGGCTCTTTCCTCTGCTGCCGCATTTCAAAATGCAGATTTCTGGGTCATGGACACGGACGGAACCGTTCTGATAAACACAGATGAACAGTCTTCCGGCTCCGGTGAGATCACTGTCAAAAATTTCCGGCCTGCAGATTACGAAAATATCTGTTATTCTTCCGGTACGTTTTATGGGACATTCAAAACCACGCAGTTAAGCACCGTCGTTCCCATAAAAGATACAGACCAGGTGATTGGTTATCTGGCAATCCACTACCCTATGAAAAACCTCTACGAAAGCCGCAGCAATATCGTAGAGGTTATGATCCTGATCTTTATTGTGATCTATGCACTGCTTTTCAGTTTTCTTCTGATCTACTTTTACCGGGTCCATAAACCTCTGAAAAAAATTTTAAAAGGCGCTCTGGAATTTGCCAACGGAAATCTTTCCTATACGATTCCAGTGGATTCTGAAGATGAGATGGGATATCTTTCCCACTCCCTGAATTACATGGCAGACAAGCTGAACAAAAACGGAGAATATCAGCGACAGTTTATCTCCAACGTATCCCATGATTTCCGCTCACCTCTGACCTCCATCAAAGGATATGTGGAAGCCATGCTGGATGGTACCATCCCACCGGAAATGCAGGAACGCTATCTGAAAGTCATTGCCTTTGAATCCACACGTCTGGAGAAATTGACCCGAAGCCTCCTTACCTTAAACGAACTGGATGTCAAAAAACGGATGATGCACATGCGGCGTTTTGATATCAACGAAACCATCCATACTACAGCGGCCTCCTTCGAGGGGACCTGTTCGGAGCGGAATATCCGGCTGGAACTCCTTCTGGCAGGCAAAGAGCTGTTCGTCCGCGCGGATATGGAGCAGATCCAACAGGTACTGTACAATTTATTGGATAATGCAGTAAAATTCAGCAGCGACAATTCTTCCATTACACTGGAAACAACCGTCAACCATGGCAAAGTTTTTGTCTCTGTCAAAGACCGGGGAACCGGAATTCCAAAAGAAAGTCTTTCCAAAATCTGGGACCGTTTCTACAAGATTGATGCCTCCCGTGGAAAAGACCGTAAGGGAACCGGCCTTGGACTTGCCATTGTGAAAGAGATCATCAACGCCCACAAGCAGAATATTAATGTAATCAGCACTGTTGGTGTGGGAACGGAATTTATTTTTACTCTTGAAAAAGCAAAATAAAACATCAAAAAACCTCTGATCCGGAAAGCTGTAAAAGAAATATTCCTTAATATTTCCTGCAATCTTTCCGAATCAGAGGTTCTTTTATTTACTCTATAAATCTTCTTCAGCTTGCTATTCAGTATGTAAATCAGACATTTACTTTCAATTTTTCAATCCGTTCACAATCTTATTTCCAGTCGTAATTTCTCAGATGCCCTTCCAGATTCATATGTGCAAAATTATGCTGGCGCAACGCCTCATAAAGCACAATAGCAACGGAATTGCTCAGATTCAGGGAACGGATATCCCCGATCATAGGTATCCTCACGCAGGTTTCCTGATTTTTCACCAGAATATCCTCCGGAATTCCCGCACTTTCCTTGCCAAACATAATAAAACAGTCATCCTCATACTTTACATCTGTATAAGTCTGAGGCGCCTTGGTGGTTGCGTAATAGATCTTCGCTCCCGGATTCTTCTTGAGAAAATCCTCATAGTCCAGATATCTGGTCACATCCAGATGTTCCCAGTAATCCATGCCTGCACGCTTGATTGCCTTCTCATTGAGACGGAAACCAAGCGGCTCGATCAGATGTAATCTGGTTCCTGTTGCCACACAGGTTCTGCCGATATTACCTGTATTTGCCGGAATTTCCGGCTCATGGAGTACAATGTTTAAAACTCCCATTATTTTCCTCTTTTCTATAAAACTGTCAAGCGGATATTCGCAATCCGCTTCGCTGTATATAATCCTAAATGCTGCAAACATTCAACGATTTATATTCAATCTTTTCCATTCGTCTTCCGCCGGACGCTCCAGATATCTGGCATTTCCGCCGCTGTAAAGAAGCCTGTCATTTCCGGAATTGGTCTGCCCGATCACTGCTGCCATGATCCCTTCTCTTCGTAACTCCTGCACAAACGCATCGCCACCCTGGATTCCCAGAAGAATACTTCCACCGGAAAGGAGTTTATAGGGATTCACATCAAAGATCTCACAGATCTCTATGGTTTCCTGTCGGATGGGTACGCTTCGAAGGTCTGCGCTAAGTCCCACTCCGGATGCTTCCGCCATTTTCCAGAGTGCAGACAGAAAGCCGCCTTCCCCCATCAGATACCTGGCACTGGCTCCGGACGCTTCCGCCATCTTCCAGACCTTATTGTTCTCTTTTTTCATTCCTGTTCCGTAAACTTCCGGAAGTTTTCCGGCATCTTCAAGGAACCGTTCCGAAAAAACTTCCCGCAGTCTGTCATGGTAGTTCTCTGCAATCCATGCCGTACCTTCTGCTGCCACAGGGCCTGCCACGATCAGTTCATCTCCGGGTTTCAGCTGTCCGTCAATTTCCGCCTGAAGTGCCTCCAGTGCTTTTTTCCCAAGTTTCATAACTGCCGCCTTAGTAAATGATCAGCGAAAGCACAGTCGGAACTACCATTGCCAGAACCAGAATAACTGCGATGATCGCTGTGATCACTTTTCTTTTTTTCGGATCAAACATTCCCATAATTTTTATTCACCTCATCTGTAATATCCGTTAATCGCGCATTGTTGGTCAAAGGATCCCTGTCTGTATAATCGAAAAGAATCGTCTTTCCATCCCGGAACACCTCGATATGGGCGGTCTTCGGGATTTTTTCCGCTTTCCGGTAATCCCAGATCAGCCGCTCGTATGGCTTCTGATCGGATGCAAAAGATGGTCTGCTCTTTAAATTCTCCCGAAGATAAAGATCCAGAAGCATCACATCGGAAAGGACTTCCAGCGGGATCTCTTTCTGTTCTCCGGCAAATTCCATCAGGATCTCATAGCGTCTCATCCTGGAATGAGAAATCTCCGAGTATCCTTTTTTCTCATAAAATCTGCCAAGTGCCTCATACATCCGGAAAGGATCTTCAAAATACTGTTCCAGAAATACAAGGGTGTGTTTGAACTGACCACTATTATAATACACTTCCACCATACTTTCCACCATTTTCAGCCCCAAAATCTCCCCGTAGGTCAGCCAGGCTGTGGAAAGCACCTCATAAGGTTCCCGGTCTTTGTAAAGGATCTGATATTCTCCGGTCATCTCCATCATATGCGAACCCTTCAGCACTTTCAGAAAACCAAGCTGAAACTGCTCCGGCCGCAGTGCATAGACATCGCAGAAAGACTTGTGGAAGCTTTCATATCCCTCATAGGGAAGTCCTGCGATCAGATCCAGATGCTGGTGGATATTTCCAAAGCTGTGGATCTGCTCTACGATTCCTTTCAGTTTTTCAAAATCCATGGTTCTCCGAATAGCTTTGATGGTCTGCGGATTGGTGGACTGTACCCCGATCTCCAGCTGGATCAGGCCCGGGCGCATGGTTTTCATCAGAGCCAGTTCCTCCTCACGGAGAAGGTCCGCGGAAATTTCAAAATGGAAGTTCGTGATCCCGTTGTCATGCTCTGTAATATACCGCCAGATTGCCATGGCGTGGTCATGTTTACAGTTGAAGGTACGGTCCACAAATTTGACCTGTGGAACTTTATTATCAATAAAAAACTGCAGTTCTTTTTTTACAAGTTCAATATCCCGGAACCGGAGCTTCTTATCTATGGAAGAAAGACAGTAACTGCAGGAAAATGGACATCCCCTGCTGCTCTCATAATAAATAATGCGGTTTTTAAACTCCGTAAGGTTGCTGTATGCAAACGGAACTTTACTTAAGTCCATCAGTTCCCGCCAGCCTGTGTGTACAATATCCGGGACTTTGGTTTCGTCATGAAATGCCACACCTCGGATTTCTTTCAGGTTTTCCGGTTTTCTTTCTATATAATAGCCTGCCAGTTCATGGAAAGTTTCTTCTCCCTCTCCTACCATCACACCAAAAAACGCGGGATTCTTTTTCAGAAATTCCACCGCATCGTAAGATACTTCCGGACCGCCTGCCCAGAAATCCACATGTGGAAGGATTTTCTTAAGATCCGGTACCAGTTCTTTTACAAAGGAAATATTCCAGATATAGCAGGAAAAACAGATCACATCCGGCTGTTCCAGATAAATGTCCTTTAAAATATCATCCTGGATCTGATTGATCGTATACTCTTTGATCACTACATTGGGGCTGTACTCTCCAGAACAGGATTTCAGGTTGTATACTGCAAGATTGGAATGGATATATTTTGCGTTGCACGCTGCAAGTAAAATTTTCAAAATTTGTATTCTCCTAACTTCCGCCGGATGATCTCCCTCTTTACCCGGCATTTTTCATTATTTCTCCGTTTGATTCTTTCGCCTTATGATTATAGCGTTCCCATCCCCGGATGTAAATAGAAAAACCGGATTCCTCTTTTGCAACAAAGATTCCGTTTCTGTTGTATTTCCATTCAAACAGCGTTAAAATGGATACTACATCTTTTATAAAGGAGTACCTTTTTATGGACCGAAACAGCTGCCTGAACTATTTTCAGGCTTTTCCCTTCTGGGAACATATGACCGAAGAAGACCAGGATTTTCTTCTTGATAATATCCGTGAACTTCATTACCCGGCAGGTGCTGCCATACAGTCAGAAGAACGCCAGTGTCTGGGAACTCTTTTTCTTCTGAAGGGCGTTCTCCGCGTGTACCTTCTGTCCTCTCAGGGAAAAGAAGCCACACTGTACCGTTTAAGGGACAGTGATATCTGCACCCTTTCCGCTTCCTGTATGCTTTCTGCCATCACATTTGATGTGCAGATCGATGCGGAAACAGACTGTGATCTTCTTCTGCTTCCGGCAGTTCCTTTTTCCCGGCTGATGAAAAACAATATCTATCTGG
>ENA-ORTN01003461-ORTN01003461.1-human-gut-metagenome-genome-assembly--contig:-NODE-3461-length-10936-cov-16.361640_pt1 | contig 10936 bp, 8 predicted proteins | sample MGYA00242070_ERZ509189 | MGnify/ENA primary metagenome ERZ509189 (study PRJEB26280, sample SAMEA2338821) | human gut metagenome | biome: human gut; feature: human-associated habitat; material: faeces...
TGTACGCCGCCGCCCGCCATCGAGCAGAGTTTTACACCTAATTGGGGATAAAACAACTGATGGCGGGAGGTGGTGTTGTTTTGATCGGCACCCAGCTTGTACCGTTACTTTCCGGTTTGTTTAGCTGAGAAACTTAGGAGGGAGATGACTCATGGATCGGATATTTGAAGCGATTGAAGAATGGATGAGGAATCTTCTGACAGGCATGGTAAGTTCCAACCTGACAACAATGTATACCGATGTCAATGAAAAGACCGGTCAGATTGCTGCTCAGGTTGGGCAGACACCGCAGGGCTGGAATGGGAACATTTACAGCATGATACAAAATCTTTCCGATTCGGTCATTGTACCGATTGCCAGTATGATTATTACCTTTGTGCTTTGTTATGAGCTGATTTCCATGTTAACAGAAAAGAACAATATGCATGACATTGATACATGGATGTTCTTTAAATATTTTTTCAAGATGTGGGTGGCAGTCTGGATCGTCAGCCATACATTCACGATTACCATGGCGGTATTTGATGTCGGGCAGTCAGTAGTGAGCCGGGCCGCTGGTGTCATCAGTTCCGATACAGCGATCAATATAGATACGATGATTACCACGATGGAAACGGCAATGGAATCTATGGAAATCGGTGAACTTGTCATATTGGCACTGGAAACGATGCTTGTGAGCCTGTGTATGAAGGTTATCTCAGTCTTTATTACAGTGATTTTGTATGGGCGTATGATTGAAATCTATCTCTATTCGTCCGTTGGAGCTATTCCATTTGCAACTATGTCTAACCGGGAATGGGGGCAGATTGGAAACAACTATCTTCGTGGATTGTTTGCGCTGGCATTTCAGGGATTCTTTATGATGGTCTGCGTGGGAATTTACGCAGTCTTAGTAGCGAATATCCAGATGTCAGATAACATTCATTCTGCATTGTTCGGCGTGATGGCATACACGGTGATCCTTTGTTTCAGTTTGATGAAAACAGGAAACTTTGCCCGTAGTATCTTCAACGCTCACTAAGAAAGGAGGAACTGACAATGGCATTTGTATCAGTGCCTAAAGACTTAACCAAGGTCAAAAATAAGATCATCTTCAACCTGACTAAACGGCAGCTGATCTGTTTTGGGATTGCAGCGGCAGTGGGAGTTCCGTTTTATTTCCTTACCAGAGGGATCATCGGTTCCAGTAACGCAGCCACCGGGATGTGCCTTTTGATGCTTCCGGCATTTTTATTTGCCATGTATGAAAAGGATGGACTTCCGTTAGAAAAGGTTTTGAAAAATATGATCACCGTGAAATTTATCCGTCCTCCGGTACGGAAGTATCAGATGGAAAATCTGTATGAGAAGAAATTTATCATGGTCAGAAAAAAGAAGGGAGGACAGAAGAGTGTTAAAAAGAAAAAACGATAGACAGCCACCGCAGAGATTGGAAGAAGAACGTTATGCAAATGATTACTGGCTGGATGAAGAGGATGGTGGAGAAGATATTCCAGATCTGGCGGTCAGCAGTAAGCCGGTAAGCGGCAGACTGCACAGCGAGCCAATGGTAACAGGTTATGAAGCATTGGAAAGACAGAGAGGGGTACGCCGACCAAACAGAAAGCTGACCCGCAGGGAAAAGAAGGCTTTGAAAAGGGCACAGAAATATGAAGCGAAACTTCATAAAGAGCATGAAAAAGCCGATAAGAAAAATGCGAAGAAAGAAGCGAAGCTTGCGGCGAAAGCAGAGAAACAGGCAATGCGTGAAGCAAAGAAAAGTGCAAAGAAGAAAAAGAGCAGTTCATCTACAGCACCGCCAAGACAGCAGCCGGAAGGAAAGAAGGTTTCGGGAGGAAAAGGCGGAACCACAGAAAAGAAAGTGGCAAATACTGCCAAAGATAAACGGATTACAGCACAGCAGTCCATTCCTTATCATGAGATGGGGAGAGATGGTATCTGCCGTGTGCAGGATAGATTTTATTCCAAGACCATCCGTTTTTATGACATCAACTACCAGTTAGCTCAGAATGAGGATAAAAATGCGATCTTTGAAAACTGGTGTGACTTCTTAAATTATTTTGACAGCACGATTCATTTTCAGCTTTCCTTTATCAATCAGCACAGCAACATGGCGGAGTATGAAAAGGTTATCCATATCAATCCGCAGGAGGATGAGTTTGATGATCTGCGTATGGAGTTTGCACAGATGCTTAATAATCAGCTGGCGAAAGGAAATAATGGTCTGATGCGTACCAAGTATATCACGTTTGGTATTGAAGCAGAGAATATCCGGGAAGCACGACCGAAGTTGGAACGTATCGAGTCGGATATTATGAATAACTTCAAGATTCTTGGTGTGACAGCGTATCCGTTGAATGGAGCCGAAAGGCTGCAGATCATGTATGAGACATTTAATCAGGATAGTAAAGTCCCTTTCCATTTTTCTTATGATGAGGTACTTCGGACAGGTCTTAGCACAAAGGATTATATCGCACCGACCAGCTTTGTATTTAAGAATGGAAAAGACTTTCAGATGGGTGGAACGATAGGAGCCGTTTCTTATCTTCAGATTCTTGCCCCAGAGCTTACGGACAAGATGCTGGCAGAGTTTTTGGAGATGGACAGTAACCTTATGGTGAATTTCCATATCCAGTCCATTGACCAGATGAAAGCGATCAAGCTGGTAAAGAGCAAGGTGACCGATATTAACCGGATGAAGATTGAGGAGCAGAAAAAGGCAGTTCGTGCCGGATATGATATGGACATTATCCCATCAGACTTAAATACATATGGTGGAGAAGCCAAGAGACTTCTGGAAGATTTACAGTCCAGGAATGAGAGAATGTTCCTTGTAACGGCACTGTTTTTAAATACGGCAGAGACAAAGCAGGAGCTTGAAAATGTCGTATTCCAGACTGCCGGTATTGCACAGAAATATAACTGTGCATTGAAACGTCTGGATTATCAGCAGGAGCCGGGGCTTATGAGCTGCCTGCCGCTTGCTATGAATCTTGTGCCTATCAAAAGGGCACTTACCACAACATCTACGGCAATCTTTGTTCCGTTTACCACACAGGAATTGTTTATGGGTGGGGAATCCATTTACTATGGTTTAAATGCCCTTTCCAATAATCTGATCATGGCAGACAGAAAGAAACTGAAAAACCCGAATGGTTTGATTTTGGGTACACCGGGTGCCGGTAAGTCATTTGCGGCAAAGCGTGAGATCACCAACGCATTTATCGTGACAAAAGATGACATTATCGTGTGCGATCCGGAAGGAGAATATTATCCGTTGTTCCGGGCATTTCATGGACAGGTTATCCGCATTTCACCGACCAGCCATGATTATATCAATCCGATGGACATCAATCTGGATTACGCAGATGATGATGACCCACTTTCCTTAAAGTCCGATTTTATCCTGTCTCTTTGTGAGCTGGTAGTTGGTGGGAAGAATGGACTGGAGCCGGTAGAAAAAACAGTTATTGACCGTTGTGTGCGTCTGGTGTATCAGGACTTCCTTTCTGACCCAGTACCGGAAAAGATGCCGATCTTAGAGGATTTATATAATCTTCTCCGTGAGCAGAAGGAACAGGAGGCACAGCGTCTTGCGACTGCACTGGAAATCTACGTCAATGGTTCTCTGAAAGTATTCAATCACAGAACTAACGTGGAACTGAGTAACCGCATGGTATGTTTCGACATCAAAGACTTGGGAAAACAGCTGAAAAAGCTTGGTATGCTGATCGTACAGGATCAGGTATGGAACAGAGTAACGATTAACCGTTCAGCGAATAAGAGTACCAGATATTACATTGATGAATTTCATCTGCTTTTAAAAGAAGAGCAGACAGCTGCGTATAGCGTGGAGATCTGGAAGCGATTCCGTAAATGGGGCGGTATTCCGACGGGTATCACACAGAATGTAAAAGACCTGCTTGCCAGCCGTGAGATAGAAAATATCTTTGAAAATTCTGACTTTATCCTGATGTTAAACCAGGCATCCGGTGACAGGCAGATTCTTGCAAAGCAGCTGAACATTTCACCACATCAGCTTTCTTATGTTACCAACAGTGGGGAAGGTGAGGGACTGGTCTTTTATGGCAGTACCATTATTCCGTTTAAGGATAAATTTGATAATTCCCTGATGCTGTATGCGTTGATGACTTCTAAGCCGGATGAGGTGGAGAAGCGTAAAAAACTTGGTATCGGAGAAAGAGACGATTAAAAAATATAAAAAAAAATAGAACAAAAGCAGGGGATGAGCCGGGAAAAGATTTCCGGCCTTTTTTCTGCCCAAGAATGAAATGGAGGATCACTACATGAGAGATTATACGAATTTTGAGAGATGCAATGGGGAACCTTGCTGTGTATTTGCAGAGAGAATCTGTGCAGACAATTATAAAGAACTTTTAGAAAAAGGAAAGGACAGTAACGGGGAGGAGGTGTTTGGTGAGATGTTAGATGATCTGCTGTATTTAGCGGAACTGATTGACTTTATGGGGATTACTTCCTGCTTGGCTGCAAGAAGAACATTGAGTGAAAGACTTACAGATAAGCTGACAGATTCCATTGCAGGACTGGCAGATGAGGTACTGGAAAAATGGGAGAGCTATCAGGATAAAGCAGAATAACAGGTAAACAGTAAAGGGGATGGTGAGATTTGCAGGAGCATGAGTATAAGGCGAGAGATAAAACCGTCCAGAAGATGAGTCGTGATGGTCTTAGAGAAGAGAACCTTCGGAATAAAGAAGAAAAAAGGATCACTGGACGGGATATGGATACAGAGGTTTCCCGTAGTGAAAAAAAGGATGAGCTGGATTTCAGTAAGAGAAGGCGTGAGCATATCAATGAAAAAAGGGAAACAGAACATCCGGAGCAAAGTTCCCAAAAAACCAGATATAGTAGAGAATCTGTACTGGATGAGGAGTCAGAACAAGATATAGATAGAGAACTGGATGGGAAACAAGTAGCCGATGAAAGCACAGCTGCAACGAAATCCGCATTTCGCAGTGAGAGCATCCGTGGACAGCCAAGGGGAGAACGGGCTTATCTGGAAACGGTTGCAGACAGCCGGGATCTCCGTAAGAAAAAGATGGTCAGAGATTATGCGTCAAAAGAAAGACGGAAGGAAAAGGAGGCTTCCGAAGAAAGCAAGACGGCAAAGAGAGAAGCTGCCCGGTACAGGGAAACTTCAGAAGTGGCAGAAGAGTCTCTGGATGGATTTTCGGAGGAGATCAAAGGCAAATCGAAGCGGGAACGTGTGCTGAAAGAACAGCGGAAAAAGAGTTCCAGATTATCGTTTGGCGATGAAAGTGATGGCATGGTACATGGAGCCGGTATCGGTATCCGAAGTTCTGCATCTGCCGTGAAAGATGCTGCGGCTACGGCGGCTCATTGGAAAACCCATGAGGCAGAAGATGATAATGCTGCGGTAGAAGGGGCACACCGAGCAGAGCTTGCAGGAGAAAGCCTTGCAAGAAAATCCATTTATACAAGGGAACGCTTAAAGCAAAGGAGGGAACAGTCAAAAAGGCTGAAAGAAAGCGTTCTTGATGAAGCAGAAAAAAGCAGGCTGATGTTTGAATCTGTTTATGGAAATGAAGCAAAAAAGATGGTGAAGAAGGAAGCGGAGCAGAAAAGAAAATCTGCATTGCAAAAGCTGTTCCAGAAGAAACGTTATCAGAAACAGTATCAGGCAGCAAAGCAGAGCAAAAAGGCAAAGGATGTGGCGATTACTTCAGCACAGAAATTTACAGAGAAAGCAAAAGATGCAGTCAAAATGATTGCGGCACAAAACCGTGGGATTTTTGCTACAGTTGCTATTTTTGGATTGATCTTTGTCTTGATTGCAGCAAGTTTTACCAGCTGCAGTGCATCCCTGCAGGGAGCTTCGTCTGCTATTATTTCCACCAGTTATTCCAGTACAGATGAGGACATTTATGCCGCTGAAAATGCATACCGGGCATTAGAAGAAGCCTTAAATACGCAGATCAATCAGATGGAATCCACGCATCCGGATTACGATGAATACCGGTACCAGATTGATGAAATCGGGCATAACCCATATCAGTTGATTTCGTATCTAACAGTAAAATATGGTGGCTTTACTTATGATGAAGTGGCAGAGGAGATAGAGTCCATTTTCCGTCAGCAGTATGGGATTACGACAGATTCTACCAGAGAGACAGTTACCGAAACCAAGACAGTCCGGGTAGGAGAATCACTGGGACAGGTTGTCACCAGTGGGTATTGTAATTGCTCCATCTGCTGTGGGCAGTGGAGTGGAGGACCGACAGCCAGTGGTGCGATGCCGACAGCCAATCATACGATCGCTGTAGATGCATCGAATCCTTTTGTACCGATGGGAACCCATGTCATTATGAATGGTGTGGAATATGTAGTAGAAGATACCGGAGCTTTTGCAAGATATGGTGTTCAGTTTGATGTTTATTATGATAACCATGCAGCAGCTTCCGCACACGGGCACCAGACATGGGAGGCATACATAGCAGACAGCAATGGAAGCCAGGAAGTGCAGGTTACGACAACGAAAGAAGTAAACCGTCTGGATGTGACGATGACAAACCGTAATCTGGATACCATATTGAGAAGCCGCATGACGGAAGAAGAACAGGAAAGATACGATGCGTATAACAAATATTATGGAAATCGTGATTACCTGTTTGACTTAAACAGCATACCCACCGGAAGTGGTGGATTTGGTTATACCATACCGACAGATGCTTTATCTGATCCACAGTTTGCAAAGATGATCCGGGAAGCAGAGAAATATCTGGGAGTTCCTTATGTCTGGGGTGGTTATTCCCCAAGTGGATTTGATTGTTCCGGATTTGTAAGCTGGGTTATCAATAATTGTGGAAATGGATGGAATATTGGAAGATGTACTGCCGATGGACTTCGTTCTCACTGTTCGCAGGTATCTCCATCGGAAGCAAAACCGGGAGACTTGATCTTCTTCCAGGGAACCTATAACACAAGTGGAGCGAGTCATGTTGGAATCTATGTCGGCAATAACATGATGATTCATTGTGGTAAGCCGGTGCAATATACAAGTATCGCAAGTGCCTACTGGAAGGAACACTTTATGGCATTTGGTCGTCTGCATTAGAGGAGGTGACAGGCAGATGAACATGAAATTGAAAAAGATTCTGGATGATATTCAGAAAACAGAGGATAAGATTGCAGAGCTTCAGGAACATTTGAAACGGCAGAATACTTTAAAACAACAGATGGAAGATATGGAGATTATCAAATCATTTCGTTCTATGAAACTGGACAGCCGGGAGCTGCTGGTACTGCTTGACGGGATTCAGAAAGGAACCGTTATGATTCAGATGAATGAGGACGGCGGTATCACAGTGGAAGATACCAAGGAGACACCCCAAAAAGAAAGCGATAACAGACCACCTGTGGGGCAGGTGGCAGAAAGAGAGGTTTTAGACGATGAGGAATAAAGTGGTAAAGAAACTTCTGATGATTGCTATGGCGGTAACAATGATTTCGGGAACATCCCTTGCTACTGTTTATGCAAATGCAAATCCACCGGCAGAAGAGACAATGACAGCGGTGGTGGAAGAGACAACAACAGAAAAGAGTAAAGATACGGAGAAAGCAGAGGATACGGGAAGAGTTACCGGAGAAAGTAATAATTCTGCTTTTTCTACACCGGGAAATGCCCAGCTTGTAGATGATAAGGAAAATGATGATACAAAACAGTTCCTTACTATCCAGACGAAAAAGGGGAATACTTTTTACATGGTCATTGACCGTTCCAGTAATACAGAGAACGTGTATATGATGTCTTTGGTCGATGAGAACGATCTGGCAGAATTTCTGGATGAAACAGAAAAAGACAAGGAAACTGAAGAATCAACCGTAGTGATCCCGGAAACCACACCGGAGACTACACCAGCAGCAGAGGAGGAAACCGAAGTGAAGAAAGAAGAGAAAAGCGGAATGAATGTGAAAGGTCTTGCAGCTATCGTAGTTGTAGCAATCTTAGGCTTTGCAGGAATCGCAGTCTATAAGAAACATGGACGCAGTAAGGACGAAGATTATGTAAGTGAACAGCTTGAATTTTCAGACGGTCCTTATGTAAATGAAGAGGACGATGAAAAAGAAGAATAAGCGTTTTTAAGAGATGGAAACAGTAATAAGGACAGGGGCAGCCAGAAATCTTGGCTGCCTTTTTTGGTAGAAAGGAAAGGATTATGTCTAAATTTTTAGTGATCGCAGAGAAGCCAAGTGTAGCACAAAGTTATGCGAAAAATCTGTCCGCTTATAAGCGGGAAGACGGTTATCTGGAGGGAGAAAGCTGTATCGTCAGCTGGTGTTTAGGACATCTGGCAGAGTATGCACAGCCAGAGGAATATGACCCGAAATATGAAAAATGGCAGTTTGATGATCTGCCAATCCTTCCAGAGGTATGGAAGCTGAAAGTTTCCAAGGATAAAAAGAAGCAGTTTGATGTCTTAAAAGGTCTGATGAACCGAAGCGATGTGGAATATCTGGTAAATGGCTGTGATGCAGGAAGAGAAGGAGAACTGATTTTTCAGAGAGTATATGACCTTGCCGGATGCAGGAAACCAGTGAAACGTCTGTGGATCAGCTCGATGGAAGATGCCGCCATTCAGAAAGGCTTCCAGACAATGAAAAGTGAGGAAGAATACAAGAATCTCTGTATGGCTGCGGTGTGCAGGGCACAGGCTGACTGGCTGATCGGAATGAATGGAACCAGAGCATACACCACGAGATATTTTAAACGATTGGTTGTGGGCAGGGTACAGACCCCAACCCTTGCCATGCTTGCAGAACGGCAGGAGAGGATCGAGCATTTCCAAAAAGAAGCGTTTTATAAGGTAGCACTGACAGATGGAAAACTTACAGTAGTTTCCGAGAACATTGCAAATGAAGAAGCTGCGGATCTGCTGGCAGCGTTATGTAATGGTTCGACCGCTGTGGTCACACAGATGAAGAAGGAAGATAAAAAAGCATTTCCGCCAAGACTTTATGATCTGACAAGTCTGCAGAGAGAAGCCAACCGTTACTTTGGATATACAGCGAAACGCACACTGGATATGTTACAGGAATTATATGAAGAAAAGCTGGTTACTTATCCAAGAACAGACAGCCAGTTTGTAACGGAGGATATGAAAGATTCGGTAGAGGAACTGGTAGGAAAAATGCCAGTATTACTTCCATTTGTAGATTATGGACAGTTGGGGCATGGCATAAAAAGGGTAATCAACAATGCAAAGGTATCTGATCACCATGCGATTCTTCCGACGAAAGAAGCCGTGGAGAAAGGAATTGCTGATTTACCAGCAGATAAAAAGAATCTGATGATGCTGATCTGTCAGCAGCTGGTACAGGCAACCGGAGAAGAATATCTGTATGAGCAGACAGATATTACGGTAAAGTGCCAGGAACATGATTTTAAAGCCAGAGGGAAGATTCCAGTACAGATGGGATTTAAGGAAGTAGAAAAGGCATTTAAACATCTGTATGTCAAAGCGGAACCAGTGGAGGGAAAGGAAAAAGAGACTTCGATTCCTGCTGGGTATGAAGAAGGAATGAGGCTTTTTCCAGTAAAAGCGGATAAAACCACACATTATACCTCTCCGCCGAAACCATTCAATGAAGATACACTCCTCGCTGCAATGGAAACAGCCGGTAATAAGGAGTTTGATTCTGAAACAGAAAAGAAAGGGCTGGGGACTCCGGCAACAAGGGCAAGTATCATTGAAAAATTGGTTTCTTCCGGTTATGCACAGAGAAAGGGTAAGCAGATATTACCAAGTACCGAGGGAAAGGAATTGGTAAAAGTCATGCCAGAGTATCTGAAATCAGCAGTAATGACAGCGGAATGGGAGAACCAGCTGTTGATGATGGAAAAGGGACAGATTACAGATACTCAGTTTATGGGAGAGATTACTTCTCTTGTCCGTAAGATTTTAGAGGTATGCAGGGAGATACCGGAAGAGGAACGCAGGAGATTCCAGACGGAGAGGGAAGTGATCGGCAAATGTCCGGTCTGTGGCTGTGATGTTTTCGAGGGGAAACAGAATTTTTACTGCTCAAACCGTCAGTGTGATTTTGCTCTTTGGAAAGAAAACCGTTTCTTAGGAAGCATGGAGAAAAATCTGGATAAAAAGATGGCAAGAGAACTTCTTGATACGGCTTGTACCCATGTAAAAGGTCTGTATTCTAAAAAGAAAGATATGAAATTTGATGCAGATCTGTTACTCACACTGGAGGATGGCAAGCCGAGATTCCATCTGGAATTTCCAAAGAAGAAAAAGAAATAAGACAAGGAGGTAAAGCGATATGTCTAAATTACAGGACATCCGGGATCTGGCACAGGAACATGCGGTATCAGTGAGCGGTTCCCCCAGAGACTGGATGGATTATATGGACACAGCATCAAGGTTATATCGTTATTCTTTTTCAGACCAGCTTCTGATCCATGCACAGCATCCGGAAGCAACGGCCTGTGCATCACTGGAATTATGGAATGAAAAGATGTTCCGATGGGTGAACCGTGGTGCAAGGGGAATCGCCCTGCTTGATGAAACAGGGCAGCATACCAGACTCCGTTATGTGTTTGATATTTCGGATACCCACATGGTAGCCGGGGGCAGAAGCCCGTATCTGTGGCAGATGCAGGAACACCAGAGAGAAGAGATCCTCACCCATCTGGCAGAGGTCTATGCTCTGGAAGAAAAAGATACAGCAACTTTGCAGGATGCATTGATGGCAGTCGCAAGGGAAATGGTCAGTGATAATCTGGAGGAATACCTGGACGGATTGGAATATGCTGTAGAAGGTACTTATCTGGAAGATCTGGATGAGGTAACGATCCGCAGTGATTTCCGTCAGCTGGCAACAGACAGTGTTTACTATCTGCTTTCCAGGCGATGCGGGCTTG
>ENA-ORTN01003465-ORTN01003465.1-human-gut-metagenome-genome-assembly--contig:-NODE-3465-length-10931-cov-2.451453_pt1 | contig 10931 bp, 9 predicted proteins | sample MGYA00242070_ERZ509189 | MGnify/ENA primary metagenome ERZ509189 (study PRJEB26280, sample SAMEA2338821) | human gut metagenome | biome: human gut; feature: human-associated habitat; material: faeces...
CCAGCTGTTCTGCCGGTACCCCTGGAATGGTTTCTTCTTTTTCTCCATCATAATAATAACAGCCGTCTGCTCCCAGAGTAACGATCACCGTATTTTGCGTAAACCGATGGATTTCCTCTGCTGCCGCCTTCAGTTCTTCTTTTCCGGTATAAGAAGTGATCTCCTGCTGATTCAGATGAAGAATGGGATGCAGGGCAAAAACCCGCTCCAACAGCTTTGGATCCAACAGTGTGATCCGCGGACCCGAAGCAAAAAATACGGTAAACTCCGGATGCTCCTCCAGATAAGAAAGGATATTCGTTCCGGTCTCTTCCTCAATCTCCAGACCGCAAATGTATACGCTGTCGATTTCAGAAGCATCCAGAGCATCAAACCATTCCTTTTGAAATCGATACTCAGCCCCATGATAACAGGCAAAAGTTCTCTCTCCGTCATCTTCCACAAAACAGTAACAGCAGCCGTTTTCTGTCTCCGGCTTCGGCACCGGAGAAACGATTCCTCTCTCTGCCAATGCATTTCTTACAAAATCTCCATACGCTCCGGTCCCCACTGGAAAAAAAGGAATATACGGAACTTTAAAATGCCGGATCGTATCCGACGCATTATAGGCACAGCCTCCCAGTGACATTTTCTGTGATGTTACATGCACATCCTCGCTCTTCTCCGGTAAATGAGGCAGATGGATCACCACATCCACCACCGCCGAGCCGATCACCAGTACTTTCTTCATTTTAACAACCTCCAGGTTATTTTTATCAACCATAACATTCTATCACGTTTTTATTTTTATGCCTACAGAAACATTTTCAAAACTACCACTTCCATCTCGATATAGCTGCACTTATGTATAATTCTACACAAAAACGCCCCGGAAAAAGAATACTCTCTTTCCGGGGCATACTCAGACTCTTATTTTTCTTCCAGTTCTTTCCAACAGGGAATAGATACAGCAGCTCCTTTTCTCGTAACTGCCTCTCCTGCCGCAGCTGTAGCTTTTTTCAGACTCTCTTCCACTCCATAGCCTCTTCCTCTGGCAGAAAGAAAATAGCCGGTAAACGTATCTCCAGCGGCTGTAGTGTCTATCACCTTCACTTTCTTCGCCGGACAATACACAGTTTCTCCATTTCCTACATACCAGGCGCCTTTCTCTCCGTAAGTCAGAACAAAATCTGCATTCGGATACTTTTCCTGCAAACGCTTTAAAATCTTCTCCGGTTCTTTTTCTCCAGTCATCTGCCCGCCTTCCACTTCATTTAGAAGAAAAAGAGAAACTTTCTCAAGGGGCCAGTTCAGGATTTTTTCTTCAAAAGGAGACGGATTCAGAACAATCTTCATTCCTTTTTCCCACGCCTTCGTGATAATCTCTGCAGTTACATTGATCTCATTTTGAAGTATCAGAATATCTTCTGCCTGAAAATGCTCCAACACCTCGTCCACATATTCCAGCGTCCACTTCCGATTGGCTCCACCAAAAAGTACGATACTGTTCTGGCCTGCCTGGTCGATCTGGATGATGGCCTTTCCGGTATAACCCTCTTTTTTTCCGAGAAAAGTATCCTTGATTCCATTCTCTCTTGCTTCCTGACAGATACGTGCTCCGTCTGCCTCTCCCACCAGCCCGGCAAGATAAACCTCTGCTCCGGCCTTCGCAAGAGCCACAGCCTGATTGAAGCCCTTCCCTCCGCAGGCGGATTCCATAGTCTGCGATGCAATGGTTTCTCCAGGCATCACAATATGATCAAGAAAATAGTTATCATCATAATTCAAAGAACCCATTACCAGAAACGCCATACCTAACACTCCTTTAAACTTTCAGCTCGATTCCTGCTTCCTTACAGATTTCCTCAATTTCTTTCATTGTATCTGCTGTCTCTTTCTTCAGCAGATCCTGCTGAGGTGCTCTCATTCCTCCTACCGGCAATCCCCTGAGCGCAAGAGCCTGCTTAAACCAGGACATATTTGCCCCACAGTGCAGCAGATTACAAAGCTTAATACATACCTTCTGCCATTTCTGCATGGCAGGAATATCCTTATGCTTCCAGGCCTCATATACAGCAACAAAAGGCTCTGGGAAAACACCTGCCACACCGGACACCGTACCGTCACAGCCCATCAACAACAGTTCTGCAAACATTTTATCACACCCGTGAAGCACTGAAAAGTTCGGAATTTCAAGGTATTCCAAGGTTCTCATCATGTCCGGATAACTGTATTTAATTCCAATAACATTTTCGCAATTTTCTGTAATCTGCTCTGCTGTTGTTTTTTTCAGATCATTACCGGAACACTGTGGGATATTGTATAGATAAATTGGAAATTCTGCAGGAACCAGAGAAGAAATTTTCTCATAATAAGCTGTCATCTCTTTATCTGTTACTCCAAGGAACATTGGCGTTACCACGCCAACACCGTCTGCCCCTGCTTCATATGCATGTTTAACCAGATTTTCTGTCTCTTTCTGTGTCATTGCACCACAATGGATAAATACATTAGCTCTTCCTGATGCTGCACGAATTACTGTTTCGGCAACTGTTTTTCGCTCTTCCTCTGAAAGATGCACCATCTCTCCGGTTGTTCCGCAGGGATACAGGCAATTAACTCCTCTGCTGATCAACATCTCTGTCAGCTTCTCCAAAGCTTTGACATCTACATTTCCTTCCTCCGTAAACGGAGTAATCATCGCCACTGTTACACTGTAAAGTTTTTGCATAGTCTGCTCCTTCCTTACTCTGGTCATAAAACATCCTGTTCTTTTAAAAGACTTCTCACTGCCTTAGCATCTGTCGCTCTGAAATCTTTTTTCTCACGGATGGATTCTGCTGCCGCTGCTCCTGCCGCCTGCCCTACCAGACCGCAGGACGCAATGTAATGAATTTTTCTGCAGGCAGGCTTTCCAGTAACAAGAATATGCTCCAACCCTTTGGGAATCATCGCTGCCAGTGGCACATACCAGCCATCCGCATTCTGACCACTCATGGGATGACCCAGAATTTTTACGATCCAATCCTCTCGTTCTGTCTTTCCTTCTTTGATTTCCTCAGGTGTAATATCATACTCCGTAAATCCGGAAGGTTCCCAGGTCTGATGATATGCTTTTGATACATTTGCATAAGTATCTAGAAGCTGTGCTTTTTCAAATCCAGGAATATAACGGGTAAAAAATTTATGTACCAGCCATTGCTGCTGTCTTACCGTATTAATCGCTTTCGCATATTCCTTTGGGTCAGCCACATTAGTATTATGCAAAGTATCATCAATAACCCAGTAGGCTCCCACACCGTCTTTTTCATAAAAGAACATCAGTACATCACACATTCTCTCAATCAGCTCATAACGGGGATCATCTTTTACTGCCTGCTGCAAAGCCTTTGTAAATCCATGGATAGCAAGCGGAGCTCCTGCTTTTACCAGCTGTTCCATTTCCTCCGGATCCGGTTTTTTTCCTACCATGGGTCGCAAAAACCATTTATCGTCCGGGTTTTTACGGATATAATCGATGACTTTTTCAATATCAATTTCTCCGACTCTTGGCAATGTTCCCACATACGCCTTTGGCCAACTGAATTTTTTTCCTGCCAGAGCACAGACAGAAGCCCCCTGAGTAGTATCCACAATCCGTTTTGCAAATACGGCAAATTTATCAAATTCTCCCTGCAGGATTACGCCCTTCACGGTATTCCCTTCCATAATTACATCTATGGCCGGCATTCCAAGATAGACAGCAACTCCTGCTTCCTCCAGCATCCTTGAAGCTGTATAGCGATAGGCATTGGGATTTACAAACTGATCATTAAAGGGATTCATAAAGGTTCCTGTGTTGATATATGGAATGTATTCATCCAGATTAATAGCATGGAGCGCTTGATCAATTCCCTGTTTTTCCATAACATCCAAATCAATATTTTCAAAAAGTGGATCTGAACCACCCTCTTTTACTGTTTCCTGCAAAATTTTCCAGGGATAACCTTTTACAACCAGTTTTCCGTTCCGATTTACAAAACCATCCAGACCCCAGGTATCGATTTCTGCTGCCTGTCCCCCAAGAACAGCATTTTTTTCTGCTAATACAACATGGTATCCTGCACTGGCTGCAGAAAGGGCAGCACAAATGCCACCCAATCCTGCTCCAATCACCAGGACGTCCGTTTCCTCCAAAATCTGTATTGTTCTTCCGGCTTTATCCTGATATGATTTCATTATTTGTTTTCCTCCGCAAAACGCTGCTCGGCCTGATTTGCAATGTCAACTCTTTCCTGTGCACCCTTATCAATGAGCTCCTGTACAAAAGCATCCCAGTCATCAAAGGATCGCTCGCCGCTGACAAATTTATTGATTTCTGTCTTGCTGTAATCCAGATAACTCTGGTTGATCTCTGTGATTCTTGCAGACTCATCGGCAGTATACGGCGGCTCAATGGGCTGCTGGATTACATCATCCATATGATCAGCATAAACTTTATGGATATTTTCTCTTGTCCAAGACTCTTCGCTAGTGGTCTTGAAAGCTGCATCATAATTGGAATACCAGGACATATCCAGGAACAGGTCACCGATACCAATTTCAGAACCTGCCTCATAGGTAGGATCGCCGGTTCTGGATTTGTATTCTTCTATAATGCTGTCTAAGAACTGCGGTTTTCCATCTACCATTTCCCAATGAACACCTTCTACACCATAGTTCATCAGATATCCGCCTTCTTCACTGTACAGCCAGTCTACAAATTTCATAACCATTTCTTTGTTTTCTGTGTCCGTATTGATTCCCCACACATTGTAGTAGTTATTGGGATGACCATAATTTACAGTCTCACCTTCGTCATTTGCAAGGAACATAATCGGCTCCAGTTTTGCATCCGGATCTGTCTCGCGCAGAGTCTTGTTCAGAGTATCCAGAAATACCGGGTTATCATAGTAGAAAAGATATTTTCCTGTTCCCAGTCCAGATTTCCAGTCATCTGCAGAGACAATCAGATACTCGTTATCCAGAATACCTTCCTCATATAATTTGTGGATATATTCCAGTGCTTCTTTATAAGAATCTTCCAGACAGCCCATATGCCATACGCCGTCTGTATCCTGATACAGTCCGTAATCTCCACCCAGACCTTTAATCGGGCTCATATAATTGAACAATACACGGTCATCGCCTCGGGCTCCATATGCAATAGAATCCGGATATGCTTTGGAAAGAGCACTCAGTACACTATAGAGTTCATCCCAGGTTGTAGGTACTTCCAGTCCTTGCTCTTCCAGGAGATCTGTACGAATACACGGCACAGAACCCTGTTCCCAGTTTTCATCTCTTCTGATCTGTGCCAAAGTGTAAATTCCACCGTCTACTTTATATCTGGAAAGTTCCGGAATATTTTTATAATCTTCCTGAATATGCGGTGCATACTGATCAATCAAATCTGTTAATTCCAGAAGACTCCCTGTTCCGATTACGTCATTGACATTTCCCCAGATGGAAAACAGATCCGGCAGCTGATTTGCAGCCAGTAAGGTATTCATTTTCGTATCGTAATCAGAATAGGTAGACACCTGAAGATCAATTCCCAGATTCTCCCTTATCCACTGAACGGTTGCACAATCCGGATTATAAGGCTGCATACTGCTCTCTGGTCTGGCATAAGTGATCGTTACCATTTCATCTGATAACCAGGTATCTTTTTCTCCGGTTCAGAAGCTGATACTGTGCAGGCTAAACCTCCAAGCATAGATAATGCCAGTGTAAATGCCATAGTCTGTTTCATCATTTCTTTTCTCTTCATTGTAAATCCTCCTTTTATTTTCGTTATATTTGAAGGCTCATCCTTTCACAGAGCCAACCATAACCCCTTTTTCAAAATACTTAAATACAAATGGATAACAGATAATCAGCGGCAAAGTAGTCACTGCAGTTACTGCATATTTAATAGACTTCGTATCAATCGGTACCGCAAGACTTCCCTCTGACGATGCCATATAAGCCATTTCTGTTGTAGAACCATCAATTACAATAGTTCGCAGTACCAACTGTAGCGGATAAAGCATTTTATCATTCAGGAACATTAAGCCATTGTAGAAACTGTTCCAGTTCGCTACCCCATAAAATAAAAGCATTGTCGCAATGATCGGTTTAGAGAGCGGAATGATAACTTTTCGGAAAATTACCCAATCATTTGCTCCGTCAATATACGCGGATTCTGTAAGTTCCCATGATATGGAAGTGAAAAACGTTCTCATAACAATTACATTATAAACGCTGATACTTGACGGAAGCAGAATTGCCCAAATCGTATTATAAATATGCAGATCTGTAATCGTCAGGAATAATGGAATGATTCCTCCGCTGAAAAACATTGTAAATAAGATAAAAGCTGTAAATACTTTTTTTCCGTAGAAATCCTTTCTGGATAACGGATATGCACACAAAGCAGTCAAGGTTACAGATAGCAGCGTACCTGCCACAGTGTAGAAAACACTATTGAAAAATGCTCTGACAATGGTTGAATTCTGAAATACCAAAGAATATGCATAGGTTGTAAATCCTTTGGGATACCAGATTACTTCATTTGCTCCCACATAAGCTCCTCCGCTGACAGAATTAATATAAATATAATATAGCGGATAAACTGCTATGAAGGTAATGACCAGCATGATAATTCCCAAAACAATGTCAAAAATCTTTACTTTCTTTCTCATTCCAATCCCCCTCACAGTTAAAACAGGCTTGTATCACTTAATTTAGAGGATACCTTATTGGTAATACCCAGGAAAAACAGACTGATGACTGATTCCACTAAACCAACTGCTGTCGCATAGCTGTACTGCATTCCCTGAAGTCCTCTTCGATACACAAAAGTTGAGATTACATCTGAAGTATTATAAGTATTAGAATTCTGCATCAGGAGCACTTTGTCAAAGGAAACCGTCATGATACTTCCCATTCTTAAAATAAACATGATTGTGATCGTTCCTGCGATGCAGGGCAGTGTGATATGTAAAAGCTTCATAAGCCTTCCTCCACCATCGATCTCACAAGCTTCATATAACTGCATATCCACGCCTGAGATTGCCGCCAAATAAATAATTGCACTCCAACCCATCTCCTGCCAAATATCAGAAATCACATATAGTGGACGAAACCAGGCAGAATCCAACATATAAGATTTTGCAGTTCCACCCAGATTCACAACAATCTGGTTCACTAAACCATCTTTTGAGACTAGTGTCATCATCAGGGAAACTGCCACTACAACAGACACAAAATGAGGAAAACAGCAGACTCTTTGAACCAGACCTTTCAGTTTACCCCAACGGATTTCATTCACCAACAGTGCAAACAAAATTGGCACAGGAAAACAAATAAGTATCTGCCAAAAACTCAGCATAATCGTATTTTTAAACGCTGTCCAGAAATCCGGGTCTGACCAAAACTGTTTGAAATATTTCAGCCCTGCCCACTGACTTCCCAAAATACCTTCTCGCACTTTAAAATTTTTAAAGGCAATCAAAATACCATACATAGGCTTGTATTTAAACAGCACAAAATACACAACCGGGAAAAACATCATTGCATACAAGTATCTGTTTTTATATAAAAGCTTTTTTCGGTTCTTTTTCTTTGTCATCCCCTTTTCTCCTCCTTTGTTTTTCTATCATCAGTATAGTGAAAACAAACGATGAATAATATATAATTTCCTGAGTTTTTATGTATATTTTCCGTGTTTTGTAATAACTCACAATTTATTCTTTATTTTCCTCTTGATTTAAAGCACTTTTAATAGTACCATAAACTTATTCTTTTTAAGGGAGTGAAGCGTATGAGCCTTTTCTATTTAAGATTTCGCAAGTGGTTTTCCAATCTGTCACTACATTACAAAATCCAGTTGATTTCTTTCTCCTGCCTGCTTCTTCTCACAGGCACTTCCATCTTGATCACTAACACCATTACAGGAAAATATAACAAGCTGATTCTGAATTCCATATCAGCTCCTCTTTCTTATATTAATAATGATTTTACCAAACAGCTGGAGGCTCTGCAGGAACTGTCTTATACCATTCTGGCTGATCCCACTCTGCAACAACAGCTTATCAAAACTGACCTGGCTACTGGTTCTACAGAAACAGCTCAACTCTACACCCAAGTCAAAAGCCGCCTGCATTCCTATTATCTGGAACATGAAAAAGACTATATTTCTTATATCAGTCTTTATACTTCCCAGTATGAATGCCACACCAGTGCTTCCAAAGCCCGTCTTGTTTCCCAGGAAAAAATAGCTGAGATTCTGGAGGCTGCCCATCTTTCTAAAGGAAAAGCTGTGTGGATCACTGACGCTACCACTTCTCATAGCTTAATCCTGGCTCGCGAAATCCGTCAGTACACAAATCTCTCCTTGAAGCCTCTTGGAACCATGATTATTTGTATCGATCTCAATGAAATGATCAACGGCTGCCCCATGTTTTCTCAATATGAATCGTTTGCTTATCAAATTATGGATCACACAGGTCAAATGATTTATGACTCTCTCAATACGCCCATGAAAGAGAATGTCAATGTAAAGATACTCGAAATAGATAAAGACGGAAACTATCAGCTGATAAAACAAAACGGTCACTGGTATCTCTCTAGCTCCGGAGAACTTTTTTCTGAAGGCTGGAATTATAACTGTCTTGTCTCCTATGACAGTATACAAAACACCATCAGTAAATGGCGTTTTTTGACTGCATTACTTTTATTGAGCAGCTGTATGATAATTGGCTTCGCCTCTCGCTATATCATTCAGTCACTGACCCGACATTTTAATATTTTAATTGATAAGATGCAGCGTTTTGCAAGCTCCCCTGAAACGGTTTCTAATTTTACACCTGATTCAAAACATGATTACTCAGAGAGAAAGGATGAAATTGGAATGCTGCACCGACAGTTTGATAAAATGGCTGTGCAGATTTCTTCTTTGGTAAAAGAAAACTACACGAAGGAACTTCTGGTAAAAGAAGCACAGCTAAAAGCTCTGGAAATGCAGATCAATCCTCACTTTCTTTATAACACACTGGAATCTATCAACTGGCGGGCCAAAGTTATCAAAGCAACTGTTATCTCACAGATGGTTGAATCCCTGGGTAATCTTTTCCGGGCTATCCTGAGTCATACCGGTCAGAATTTCACCATAGAAGAGGAACTTGCACTAGTAAATGACTATTTGACCATTCAAAAATGCCGTTTTGGTTCACGACTTATCTGTTCTATAAATGCGGACTCAGCGCTTTCCGGAATCTGTGTTCCCAAGCTTAGTATCCAACCTCTGGTTGAGAATGCGATTTCGCATGCAATGGAAAGTATTTGTGAAGAATGTGTCATTAATATTTTAGTCCAGAAGGAAGGAACTTATCTCCAAATCCTTGTCCAAAACACTGGATCTGTTTTTGAAGACCATCTGTTGGATAAACTTCAAGACGGTACCATTACTCCAAAAGGGTTTGGCATTGGACTTCTTAATATTGATAAACGTTTTCGTCTTATGTTTGGTGAAAATTACAGTTTTACACTATATAATAAAAATGACATGGCAACTGCCTGTATTCAGTTTCCATTGCCCTCTTAAGCATTACATTTTAGTATTGGAGGAATCTGAAATGTTGAAATTAATTTTGGCTGATGATGAAGAAATGATTCGAGAATCTATTCGTGCATTAATTGATTGGAATTCTATAGGTGTGGAAGTTGTTGCTTCCTGTAAAAATGGTCCGGAAACTTTGCAGGAAATTCTCACACTCCATCCCGATATTGTTATGACGGATATTAAGATGCCCGGAATGTCGGGTCTTGACCTGATTGCAGAAGTTTATAATCGTAAAGATCTGATGACTGAATTTATTCTACTTTCCGGATATGCTGATTTTGAATATGCTAAACAAGCTATCACCTACAGAGTTTCAAACTATCTTCTAAAGCCCTGCAATGAGAACCAGATCATAGAAGCTGTAAAAAAAGCTTCTGCGGAGATACGAAAGAGAAAAAAGATAAAAGAACTTATACCGGATACAGCTCTTACGGATGTTCCCCGTTACCAATACAAAGATTATATCAATCAGACTTTAGATTACATTGATACACATTTTTCTGATCCGGAATTGTCTTTGAAAAAAATTGCCTCTGATGTTCTGTTTATGAATGTGGATTACTTAAGCCGTGAATTTTTACGACAGACTGGGCAAAAATTTACAGACTACCTCACCAAACTGCGTATCACAAAAGCAAAAGCCCTTCTGAAAAATGCTTCCTACGAAAAAATTTATGTAGTTGCAGAGCAAGTAGGCTTTTCCAATAACCCTCAGTATTTTGTTCAGCTTTTTAAAGCATCTACTGGGCAGACACCAAAAGCCTGGGCAAAAATGCAGCAAGCCTCGGAAAAAGAAACATAATTGCCTCTCTTTTTCAAATGTGATATGCTTTACTCAAAACTTTGATATTTCAGAAAGTGAGGTTTTCCTCTATGAAAACAATTCAAATAAGAAACATCACCATCGGCGAGGGCCGTCCAAAGATCTGCGTTCCTGTCGTGGGACAGACGGAAGAAGACATTCTCCGGGAGGCTGCCGGACTTGTTTCTCTTCCTGTCGATGTTGTGGAGTGGCGGGCTGACTGGTTTCAGGATGTTTTCGATATTGAAAAAGTCCTGCATACGGCAAAAGCTCTGCGTTCTGCTCTCGGTGAGCTTCCTCTTCTTTTTACCTTCCGCACCGCAAAGGAAGGCGGCGAAAAAGAAATTTCCGCTGAAGCTTACAGAAAACTGAATCTTACACTGGCAGCCAGCGGTCTCGTGGACCTCATCGATGTGGAGCTTTTCTCCGGAAATGAGTTGGTAAAAGAACTCATCCGGGAGGCACACAGCCATGGAGTAAAAGTCATTGCTTCCAATCATGACTTCCACAAAACGCCCTCTAAAG
>ENA-ORTN01003468-ORTN01003468.1-human-gut-metagenome-genome-assembly--contig:-NODE-3468-length-10919-cov-7.245582_pt1 | contig 10919 bp, 9 predicted proteins | sample MGYA00242070_ERZ509189 | MGnify/ENA primary metagenome ERZ509189 (study PRJEB26280, sample SAMEA2338821) | human gut metagenome | biome: human gut; feature: human-associated habitat; material: faeces...
ACAGTATCTTTCTTAGAAAAATGGAGTACAATTGCAACTTAAGGAAGTATCGCAAATATTTTTCACCCCATATGGCCATTTCATAATAAATCTTGATGAAATTGTAAAATATCTATAATTTGTAAATAAATTATAGATATTCTTTTATTATTTATAAATTACAGAAGCTTAAAGCGTATTAAATTCAAAAGAAAATAAGGGGAGGAAAGGGATATGTCAAAATTAAAAGAAAAGAGCAAAATAAGTACTGAAAAAATTAAAAAAGATCATGGAACAAGAAATATGATAATTTTTTTAGTAATTTTTTCAATTGTATGTATTGGAGTTACATCATTTCTTATATTAAAAAATAACAATTCGAAAATTAGTAATGTGATGGAAAACATTAAAGAAAATGTTTCTATTCCAGTTATCGCCAAACCAAATGCCGGTATGCCGGTCATCGATGAAAAGGGAAATGCTGTGTACAGCATGAATGCAGAAGAATTCGCCCATCATATGAAAGTCCTGATTGAAAACGGTGCTTCTGTTGTTGGTGGTTGCTGCGGTACCACTCCTTCATTCATCAAAGCTTTGCATGACACGATCAGATAAGCGATAATTTTTGTTTGAACTGATCCAGTTTGTAAATTTTGATCGGACACAACTTATAAACAAACAATATAAAGGAGCTTTTGCAAAACAGACACATATTCATCTATAATGCAGAAGCTCCTTTTCCATGCAACAATTTAAGGCATGATTGAATTTCCGGCCTAATCATTTCACCTGGATTGCTTTTTCGGGGCACATCTCCTGGCAGCAGAAACAACGGATACATTTCTTATAATCATATACTGGTGGATTCTCTCTGCCTTTACGGAAATCAACGGCCTTGTCCGGAACCGGACAGCTCTTCACACAAATCCCACACCGGATACAACGCTCCGGCTCAATATAAGGCTTCTTCTGAAAAATATTCAAGGCTTTCGCAAGACGTTCCCACATACCGGAACGTACCACTCTCCGGTCCACATCAAAATACGGATTTCCATACTGTGCTACTGCATCCTTCATTGAAATCTCACCGGACGGAGTAACAATTTCAATTTCTTCCGAACGCCAGGTACCAAGTCCCATTTTTTCTCCATGATAATTCGTTGGAACCATCTCCGGATTCAGATGGATCAGGTTACAGAACACACTATCAAGTGCAACCGGATCCCGTGACATCAGCATCACATTCATTGGAGCAGGATCTCCGGAACCTGGTCCGTTCCCCTCCATGGCCACAATTCCATCCATAATATACAGCCGCGGCTTCACATACTGATTCAGATCGACAAGCATACGGGCAAAACTGTCTGCACTTGGGTACAATGTATGACCTTTGGCTTTGTGAAATCCATAAACGAATCCATAGCTGTTTTTCACAGCTCCCGTGATGCGTTCCAGTGCATGCGTCTTCATTTTGCAAAGAGAGATCACACAGTCTTTTTCCAGAAGTTCTTTCGGCAAAATAAATTCTTTTGCCTGTATTCCTTTCGGATAGTCTACATGGATTCCCGTCATATAATCAATAGCCGGAATATCCAGTTTCTCAAGATACGTATCCATTCCTGTCCCATGGATCACTTTAGAAGTTGTTCCATTTCCGCAGGAATCTGCAAGTGCCATATCCTGATATCCTTTTTCTCTCATCAGTCGGGCAAACATTCCCACAACCGTCGGATGTGTGATCACTGCCTTATCAACTTCCGCTTTCTTTAGAAGATTCGGCTTCAGCAATACAGACTCTTCTTTACCGACAATATTCTCGATTCCGCCCAGAAGCTCCAGTCCGATTTCAAGATTCTCATAAACAATTTCTTCCCTGTAAGAATTACAGGGAAGAAGAATGACTTTACTTTTTTTATTCATTATAATCCTCATTTAACAACAGAAACTTTCTCTCCGCCAAGATCTGTCTCACGAATTGCTTTTCGTACCGGAAGTACACACGCCGGAACAACAGACAGAAAATCAACTCCCATCTCCAGAAATTTTTTCGTCAGTGCTGTGTCCGCTGCGATTTCTCCGCAGATGCCAACCTTACGGCCTTCCTGATGTGCCGCATCCACAACCATACGCACCATACGAAGAATTGCCGGATGATGATCGTTGTATTTGTCTTTCAGAAGAGGATTCTGACGATCCATCGCAAGCGTATACTGTGTCAGGTCATTGGTTCCAATACTTAAGAAATCAACATGTTTTGCAAGTTCCCGGCTAATCATGACTGCTGCCGGTGTCTCGATCATGATTCCTGTCATGATCTCTTTAAATGGAATGTTTTTTTCGCGCAGTCCTTCTTTTACTTCCTCAATGATCTGCCATATCTCATCCATTTCTTCTTCAGAATCGATCATCGGGAACATCATTGCGAGATTACCATACGCACTGGCACGATAAATTGCACGAAGTTGTGCTTTAAACATTCTTCTTCGGTCAAGACAGAGACGAATCCCACGGTTGCCCATGATAGGATTGGTTTCCTGCGGAATGTCCAGATACGGAGCCTGCTTGTCTGCTCCGAGATCCGCAGTACGGATCACCGCAAGTCTCTCGCCCATTGTCTCTGCTACTTTTTTATATGCACGGAAAAGTTCATTTTCTCTCGGATAATTTTCTCTTCCAAGATACTGGAACTCACTTCGCAGAAGCCCAATTCCCTTGGCGCCATAAAAAAGGACACTGCTCAGATCACTCATATTTCCAATATTGGCATAAAGACCAATATTGCTGCCATCCTTTGTTTCATCTTTCTGCGCCTTCAGTTTCAGAAGTTCCTCTCTCTCTCTTCGATCCGCTTCCAGACGAATCTCATATTCTTTCTGGATTTCCGCATCCGGGTTAAGATAAAAAGTTCCTGTATAACCATCTACGATTGCTGTCTTTCCATCCCACTCATCATCAGCTGCAACATCGACCAAAGTTGGAATTTCCATTGTTTTCGCCATAATTGATGCATGGGATACTGCTGAACCATGATGCATGACCACAGCCAGAAGTTTATCCTTGTCCATTTCCATAATCTCAGTCGGCGACAATGCCTCCGCAACCAGGATCACAGGTTCGTCCCCAAGATTAATACGGATGGCTGCACCACCCAGTATCTGGATCAGGCGGTTGGAAATCTCCTGCATATCATTGATTCTTCTTCGAATGACCGGCTCTTCCAGATGTCGGAATGTCTCAACCAGTTCATCTCTGTTGATCATAACTGCATAAGCAGCATTTACCTTTTCATTGGCAATGCTGCTTTCAATTGCATTCTGGTAACTTTCGGATTCCAGAAGTTTAATCTGGCGAAGAAAAACACCGGCCTCCTGTTCATTCAGAAGCCTGTTGGCTTCATACAGCTCATGAAGTTTCTGAACCGCCTGAAGCCGGGCTTCCTGAAAATTACTGATTTCTTTTTTTATGTTGCTGACCAGACACTGACGTATCTGGTATTCCCCTCTGCTGTAATACAGTATCTTGCCGATGGCTATTCCTGAAAAGGTAGCAGTACCTTTATAGATTTCCATCCTGCTTCCCCCTTATTTTATCAGTCGCAGGCAGCTTTGAACTCTGTCCAGTTCTTATTGTAAGCTTCTTCTGCTTCTGCGCTGATATTTTCTACTGCTGATCCCTCTGTTACGGAATCCGGTACTACAAGGTCCTGATTCTCAAGCAGGGAATCTGCTGCTTTGTTTGTGCTGTAGTATCCGATATAATCGAAACATTTTGCTGCATTTTCCGGCTGAAGAATGTAATCCATGAACTGATATGCCTCATCCTTGTCCGGTGCCTGGCTCGGAATGAACATTCCCATTACACCAAATCCAAGACCTTCTTCCGGATATACGACTTTAAGGTCCGGATTTTCCTGAAGGGCGGCTGTTACCTGTGAAGTGTACAGGAATGCAACACTTGCCTCTCCGTTCAGAAGAGAATCCTGTGTATTGTCATCCTGAATCAGACGAACATTCGGTGCAAGCTCCAGAAGTTTCTCACCTGTTTTAACGATATCATCTGTATCCTGATCATTGAAATCCTGACCAAGTACAAGGTTTGTGATACCATTGATAACACGATAGTTTGCAGTCAGTGCAATGCTATCTTCAAGTGACGGATCCCAGAGATCATTATATCCCTTGATATCAATATCTACCATATCCGGATCATATACGATCAACGGAATACCTGCTCCATATGGTGCAGTATATTCATCGTTCGGATCATAGAACTGTCCCTGATACAGCGGGTTGATGTTATCCCATCCGGATAATTTGGATGTATCAAGTTTTTCTACAAGACCTTCCTGGATTGCGGTTTCGATAATATAATCATCTGCAACAACAACGTCGTAGTCTCCACCTTTTGCCATGGAAAGCTTTTCCAACATGTTTTCATCAGTGTCGAAATTGGAATATACCACTTTTATTCCAGTTTCTTCTTCAAAACCATCCAGTACTTCCTGTGGGAACATGTTTTCCCATGTGTAGAGTACAAGCTCTTTGGAATCTGCACTTACAGACACGCTCATAGCCGGAATGACCATTGCTGCACATAATGCGCATACTACTAATTTTTTCATAGCCTTCTCTCCTCTTGTCTTTTATTATAAACTCTTCATGAAGCCTATGAATTTAAGTATAGCCTACTTTGACTTCATTGAAAAGAGTTTATTCATTGTTTTTGCTATTTTTGACTTTTTTGGTCCTGATTATTTAGTTCTATGTTTTGTCAGCTTTCCGATCAGATTATAAACCAGAAGGATCAACAGCGTAAACACCAGCATGATCGTGCAGAGAGCATTGACCTCCGGCGTAACACCGGTCTTGATCTGGGTATAGACCTTAATCGGCAAAGTTGCCAGACGTGGTCCGTTGATAAAGATACTGATGACGACATCGTCCATGGACATTGCAAACGCCAGAAGGGATCCGGACAACACCGCCGGCATGATCAGCGGTAAGATGATGTCCCAGAATGCCCGGAAGGGACCGGCTCCGAGGTCTCTCGCTGCTTCCTCAAGTGACGGATCCATGCCCGCCAGTCGTGCCTTGACTTCCATCAGTATATATGGCACACAGAAAACGGTATGACCGATCAGTAATGTCAGCATACCAAATGGCAGATTCATCATATAGAAAAATGCCATCAGTACCATACCAAGGATGATCTCAGGGATCATCAGCGGTAAAATAGAAATATATTCCAGAATCCCTTTTGTCTTCCAGTGGATCCTGGAAAGTCCTACTGCACCCAGGGTGCCGATCACAGCAGATACCAGGCAGCTCACCACACCCAGAAAGAGGCTGTTTCCAAGTGCCTCGATCATTGCATCATCATGAATCAGTTCCTGATACCATTTCAGAGAAAATCCGGTAAATCTTACAGGAAGCTTTGATTCATTAAAGGAAAATACGATAACCACCGCGATTGGCAGATACATCAGTACAAAAATCAGTCCAAGATAAAACCCGGAGAGCTTTGAATTCTTTTTTTTCATCCCACACCCTCCAATTCTTTTGCATTTGTTACTTTTCGATACAACATGATCATCAGTGTTGTAAGGATCATCAGGGCAACTGCCAGCGCCGCTGCAAACGGCCAGTTGTTTCCTTTTGTCATCTGTTCCTGGATCAGGCTGCCGACGAGAACGATCTTATTTCCACCAAGAATATCAGCAATAAAGAACAAACCCATGGACGGAATAAATGTCAGAATCACACCGGATAACAGCCCCGGCAGTGTCAGTTTAAAAGAAACCGTCCAGAAAGCTTTAAAGGGGCTTGCTCCAAGATCTCTTGCCGCTTCCACCAGTGACCAGTCCAATTTTTCTGCGCTGGAATATACAGACAGGATCATAAATGGAAGAAGCACATAAGTCATACCGATCACGATTGCCGGATAGCTGTACAAGATACGCAAAGGTTTCTCGATCAGTCCAAGGCTCTTAAGGGCATGATTCAGAAGCCCCTTTGTCTGTAAAATGATCATCCAGCCATACAGACGAATCAAGGAATTGACCCAGAACGGCAGCATCAGAAAGATCATAGCACGTTTTTTCCACTGTTCAGAAAGCTTCGCCATAAAGTAGCCAAACGGATAACCGATCAGACAGATAATGATCGTACTGGTCACAGCAAGCTGGAAAGAACCGGTGAATGTTTTCATATAGACCGGATCAAGAATTTTTTTATAATTTGCGAGTGTAAATACCCACTCCACACCATGACCTGCTTTTGGCTGTGCAAAGCTTAATGCCACCATATAAAGCAGCGGGCCTGCAACAAAAATGATCGTAAAGATATACAACGGCAGGATCATCCAGACAGAGCCGGATTTATGTTTCTTCATACTGCCGCCCCGCTTTCTGTCTCAGACGGAAGATCAACCAGAACCGCATTCTCAGCATCAAAATGACAGGTGACTTTCTGTCCCGGCTGCACACCGGCATCAATTCCATGTCTGTTTGCAATAACTTCTGTTCCATCTGCAAGCTTCAACACAACACGAAGAAGTCCGCCTGCAAAACTTTTTTCAACAACAACCGCTTCCATACCACTCTGGCAAGTCTCATCAAAAATCATATTCTCACTGCGGACAGCCAGCGTCACTGGTGTACCCGGAGCAATTTTTTTGCCTTCTGCCACAGCAGAAACAATACTGCCTGCAAGTGAAACTTTGAGAATATCTGCTTCTGTTTCCTGCGCAGTACCTTTTAAAATATTGGCATTTCCAACAAAAGTCGCCACATAACTGGTTTTTGGATGATTATAGATCTCATCCGGTGTCCCAATCTGTTCAAAGGTTCCTTTATTCATGACAGCAATACGGTCGGACATGTTAATTGCCTCTTCCTGGTCATGCGTAATATAAATAAAAGTAATTCCAAGCTTTTTTTGTAACCTCTTCAGTTCAAGCTGCATGGCACGGCGCAGCTGCAGGTCCAGTGCTCCCAACGGCTCATCCAGAAGCAGCACCTTCGGATTATTGACCAGCGAACGGGCAATTGCCACACGCTGTCTCTGTCCACCGGAAAGTTCTGACGGCTTTCTCTTCTCGTATCCTGGAAGCTGTACCAGTTCCAGCATCTCAGATACTCGTTTTTTAATCTCTGCTTTTGGTATTTTTTTTAATTTCAGTCCATATCCAATGTTATCCGCCACTGTCATATGTGGAAATAACGCATAATTCTGAAATACTGTATTTACATCACGTGCTTCCGGTGCCAGTGCTGTGACATCTTTTCCCTCCAGATATACCTTGCCGGAATCCGGTGTCTCCAGACCTGCTATGATACGCAGAGTTGTCGTCTTTCCACATCCCGAGGAACCCAGAAGTGTAATAAACTCCCCCTTGTCGATAGAGAGACTGATTTCCTTCAGAACCACTTCATCTTTTGAAAACGACTTCCTGATATCTTTTAATTCCAAACATTTTTCTGCCATTTGTCTTTTGTCTTTCCTCCTGCTGTTTTATTGTATTCCTGCATTCAGCAATTCCTTACATTTTATTCTATCGTATTCTTCACATACTGAATGTAACTTTCCTTATTGAATACTGGTGTATAGCTTTTTGTAATCTTTTTTGCTTCCTGTCCGCCATTCTTAAGAAGTTTATATACAGTCAGTGCCAGAAGCTTCGCCGGTAAAATATAGGCTTTTTCCGGATCTGTGATCTTGAAATCTGCCCCATGAAGTTTTCCTTCAAAACCCTTGAATGTAAAATTCACAACCGGAACAAGATGGCTGAGATCTCCTACATCCGTGCAGGCATTATTAAAATCACCTTTCTGTACTGTACGATAATTCAGTCCAAGATCATCCGCCGCCTCGATCAGTGCGTTGTCTGCTGCTCTCGGGATGATCGGCATATAACCCTGAAGCTTCTCCATTTCTATTTTTCCACCAAAAGCATAGGCTGAACCGGCATACGCACGATTTACCATATCTGTAATCTCACAAATCTTGTCAAGCGATGCTGCACGAACCTTCGTCTCAACAATTGCCTCGTCCGGCACACTGTTGATCACATCGCCGGCCTTCCGGATCACATTATGAAGTCGAACATGATCTTCTTCACGGAAAGTCTCACGCATCAGTCCCATCATTTGAATTGCACTTGTCGTTATACTTAAAGCATTGACACCATTCCATGGGTCAATAGCTCCATGTGCAGCCTTTCCCCGCACCGTAACACGCTCTGCACTGTAGCCATTACAGGCCGGATTCCCAAGATAAAAATCTTCTTCAACAGGAACCATATGCACATGCGTCGTTAATGCAATGTCCGTATCGTCGAAGACACCTGTGCGAATCATCTCGCTTTTACCGCAACAGAACTCAATGCCTTCTTTTTTTAATCTGGCACGTTTGTCTGCATCAATGTACTCCTCTGCAGGAACTGCAAGAAAATTCACAGTTCCCGCAAGACATTTCTGCACATCCGGATCTGCCATTGCGATCGCACATCCGATCATTGCCGCCATCTGTGCATGATGACCGCAGGCATGTGCCACGCCTGTTACCGGATTCGCATTGGGATGGGAATGACATCCAATCGCATCCAGTTCTCCGATCACAGTCAGGGAAGGACCTTCTTTTATACTTTTCGTTCCCTTCACACCGGTACGGGCAAGATGTTCTGTCACTTTATATCCTAAATTCTTCAGAACTTCTGCAGTCTTCCCGGCTGTACAAAATTCTTCATATCCAGGTTCCGGATGCGCTGCAATATCCTCAGCAAATGCAATGATCTGATCTTTATGTACATCAATCAGCCGCAAAATACGCTGTCCGGTTTCATCTATCATAAAACTCATCTCCCTCTGCCACTTCTGGATGTTATCTGCTTCATTCAGACAACTTGGCAGAATGACACTTTAACAAGTTAACGCGTTATACAAATACTATATTCATATTCTCATATCATAACATAAATCTCACTCATTGCAAGTACTGAAAATAATGCAGGGGAAAACAAAATTTTTCTTGCATTTTATCAAAAATACGCTATAATATATTTTGTGTCTGAACACAAGCTGAAATAGCTCAGTTGGTAGAGCACTTCACTCGTAATGAAGGGGTCGTGGGTTCGAGTCCCATTTTCAGCTTTCTTTTTTTGCCTAAAAATGCCGCCAGATTCTATTCTGACGGCATTTCTATTATACTGCAATATCTTTTTTTACTGTTTTTCTGGAAACGGTCTTTTTTTCACCGGCTTTCTTCGCTACTGTTTTCTTTACAGCTACTTTTTCTGCAGCAACCTTTTTTGCACTTTCCTTCTTTGGTGCTGTCTTGCGGGCGGTCTTTTTGGCAGTTGTCGGTTTCTTCGCTGCTACTGCCAGTTTCTCCGGCTTTTTGCCCGGTGTGCAGGAAAAAACAGCCACACCCAGTGCAGGAAGCTTAAAGGTAACAGAATATTCTCTTTCATCACAATCTGCCTGTTTGCAGGTTTTTGCCCTTACGTTTACTATTCCCTGTCCGCCATATTCTTTGCGGTCACTGTTGAAGATCTCTTTGTATTTTCCGTAGAATGGAACACCCATCTGATAATTCTCATATGGAACTGCAGCAAAATTACATACCGCAAGAAGTGTTTCTTCAGGATTTTCTGTTTTGCGAAGGAATGTCAGGACATTTTCTTCATATTTCATAAGCTGGATCCATTCAAATCCTTCATAATCATTATCCATGAGTGACAATGCCGGCTGAGAGACATACATCTCATTCAGATCGTGGATAAATCTCTTCATTTCATCCGTAAGCTCTTTGTCCGGTGCCATCATTTTGCAGCCTGGATGCAGCATCATGTAGGAATATGCAGCCCGGATCTGGCTCAGTTTCTGTAACTCATCACCTGGAAGTTTTGCCATAAAACTCTTCTGATCACCGGTTTCTCTGCTTCCAAGCGGAAGAACAAAGTGTTCGCAGTAAGTGTACAGCATAGAAAGTGTCAACTGATCATGTACATACTGACGCTCGATCGGATCTTTGGAAAGGTAATTCAGAAAATCTCCAGCCCAGTTGTTATTCCATTTATAAGAGAAACCAATATTGTCATCCTCAACACTTCCAGTAAGTTCTGACCAAAGACCATCTTCCTGCGCGATCGTAATCGTTCCTGGATGCTTCTTTGCCAAAATAGAATTCAGATGTTTCAGCAATTCTACAGCTGCAAGATTTTCATTGGTTCCATAAATATTTGGTCTCCACTGTCCATATTCTCTGCCAAAGTCAAGATACAGCATAGAATCCACATCATCCAGTCTTAAACCATCTGCATGATAGAATCCCAGCTTATGACTCTTAATATCCCGACTCTTGGGATCAATATCCAAAGACGTAACCGGATACTTCACAATCGTGTTCAATAATGCATATGTCAGATTCATTCCCCGGTCATCCACCAGATAATGAAGCTTCGTTACCAAGCGAAACGCCTGTGCATTTCCCTCAAAATGATACAGATCCTCCCGCATCTGCGGGGTCAGGATTTCATCCAGCGGTTTACCATGATATTCCAATGTATGAAGATGATCTCTGAACCACTCCCGGATCGCATCTTCTCCAAAATGTCCAAACGGCGGATTACCAATGTCATGGATCAGTCCCGCACACTGTAGTACATTGCAGATATCTTCTTTCATCTGTACCGTAAACGACGGATCCTTCTTATATGTAAGAATGTTCTCTCCGATATTCTGTCCCAGAGACTTGGCAAACGAGGATACTTCCAGAGAATGCGTCAGTCTGGTACGAATAAAATCACTCTTGTCCAGCGGAAATACCTGCGTCTTATCCTGCAATCTGCGAAAGGACGCACTTCCTATAATCCGATGGTAGCCTTTCTCGAACTCTTTGCGCAGATCTCATTAACCGTTGCGTTTTGCAATTTACCCAGTT
>ENA-ORTN01003471-ORTN01003471.1-human-gut-metagenome-genome-assembly--contig:-NODE-3471-length-10887-cov-2.606536_pt1 | contig 10887 bp, 8 predicted proteins | sample MGYA00242070_ERZ509189 | MGnify/ENA primary metagenome ERZ509189 (study PRJEB26280, sample SAMEA2338821) | human gut metagenome | biome: human gut; feature: human-associated habitat; material: faeces...
TTTCTGTCTTTCAGAATCTTATGCATGATCAGTCCCATAACCAGTGCCCACATACATTTGATCAACAGTGTCGGAACTACCCAGTAAAAATATCCCCCGATAAAATCAGATAATCCGCCACCGATAGCACCTGCAACCGCGCCTTTTTTCATACCGAATAAAGCAACCGTCAGGATGATCATACAATCTCCCAGATGTACATAACCACTGATCGTCGGGATTTTAAAAATCCCAGCGCAGCCATTGCAGCTGTCACTGTGATATCTACGGTCCGGATTTTCTGTCCGGAATTATTTACATTTGTCTGTGCGTTCATATGTCTTCTCCTCTCATTTACCCCCAAAAATCATGTCTGACTTTTTCTTATTACAGTTTATCATTCTCCATTTACATTCGGTTCAAAAATGGAACTTCTCCAAATTCACATTTTTTGTTAAATGGTCTTTAACTCCATAAATTTCTTCGCATTGTTATAAAATACGTCTTCCAGCTGTGCATCATTCAGACCACAGGAATATACACGCTGGATTTCCACGCTCGGATGGTGGAATGGCGAATCAATACCAAACATTACACGCTCACTGCCAACGGTGTCATAGGCGTTTTTGATCTGACAGCCCATCGGCATTCCGGATACTTCCAGAAACAGATTGTCATATTTATATGCCATATTCAGACTTCCATCAATATAAACACCGTGTCCGTGACCCATATGGATCATGACAGTTGGTACATGCGGATGCCGCTCTGCCAACAGGCCAATCTGCCACGGCAAGGAAAAAGGCGGATGTCCACAGTGGATAAATACCGGTTTCTTATACGCCTCTGCAAGCTCCATGATCGGATCTACCATCGGTGAATCTGCGGTAAACGCATCAAATAACGGCTGCATCTTCACACCTGCAAAATTCTCATCCCGCAGATAATGCTCCAGCATATCATACGCTTCCTGTCCTTCATTGGCATTGACCCAGCAAAGTGGGATGATCTTGTCCGGAGCTGCCTGGTAAGCTGTTTTCAATTCTTCATTCAGATGACATCCTGCCGGACATAAAATTGTTTTTTCGATATTATACGCTTCCATCTGCTCTGTCAGACGCTGCAGATCAAAGTCAATGTTGAACGGACTGCCAAATTTTCCAATGTGGGAATGAGCGTCAATCTTTTTAAAATGATTATAATGATTGTCCATAACAAACACTCCTTATCTCGCAATCACTGCCTTTGCTTCTCCTTATAGATACAAATGCAATAAAGATCAGAAAAACAACTGATTGTACATTATTATATTGTTATTTGTATTTTCATCGATGATTTACTTAATGTCTATCTTACCTGTCTATTGGTATTTTTAACACTTCCAGTTTTTATGTTTTTAACCATGCCAGTTTATCCTTTACTTATACATGATCGCTTTTACAAATACACAATTCTGAGTAAACTGTAACATTCAAGAAAGCCCTCGGCATTCTTGCTGCGGGATGCTCGTCATGCAATGCATGACATCTTTTTCTGTGCATCTCTGCAAGTCTGCACTTCGTTTCGGTCGGCGCAAAAACAGCCTGCATTTTATAGTAGACAGCAAAATAATAAGTGTGATATGTTAAATGTATTGCACTTACAGGTGCACACACAAGAGGGGGAGAATATTAACGTGACAAACTTAATGTCTGTATTTGAAATCATTGGGTCAATAGCATTTGCAATATCCGGAAGCATGCTGGCCATCAAAAAGGAAATGGATCTGTTCGGCATTCTGATTCTCGGCATTGTCACATCTGTGGGTGGCGGTGCCATCCGCGACATCGTCATTGGGAACACCCCGCCTGCCATGTTTCAGAATCCGAAATGTACAGTAATTTCATCCATTACTGCTGTGGTTGTATTTATCATCTGGAAAATCCACAACCGCCATGCGGTTACCGAAAAAATCGCCCGCCGTACCGATATTATGTACCACAACCTGCTGTTTCTGTCTGACACCCTCGGACTTGCAGCATTTACAATCCTCGGTATGGAAACAACCATCCGTTTTCTGAATACAGATCAGTTTCTGCTGATCGCATTTGTGGGTCTGATCACGGGTGTGGGCGGCGGAATTCTGCGTGATCTGCTAGCCGGCGAGATTCCGTATGTTCTGCAAAAACACATCTACGCCACTGCATGCATCTTCGGTATTATCGGATACTATATTCTGTATCATTTCATACCGGAAAATGCTGCAGCACTGATCGGATTCTGCCTGGTGCTGGTCATCCGTTACCTGGCAAAACATTTTGAGTGGAATCTGCCACGATAAGATACCAATTCCAGCAACTTTAAAAGGCAAATGTTGAAGTGATGTATGGAAAAAGAATACCGGCTGTTTTGTCCTGTGCGCTAATAATCGCTTCACAGGAAAAAACCAGCCGGTATTCTTTAATTTACGCTGTATCATATTCTATTTGTACCGCGAATCAATTTTTAAACAAATATTTATACTTACGCATCTGCTCAAATAAAATATCCCGCACTCTCTCTTTCTCCTGATCAGAGTAACCCGGTATTTCATTTAGTATCTGTTCCACATCCTTTTTTGTAAAGCTAAAATGCAGATTCATTCCACATACATCTTCTGAGACATCCATTTGTTCTTCAAAGCTGCCACTGATTGTTTTTGCCCGCACTTCCGAAAGTGCATCATATAAATCTGTTCCCAACGGATAATCCATACTTGTATCAGAAAGCAATCCAGCTCCATTGTCAAAAATGGGGCAATATGAAAATTCACCCTTCTGACTCATCAATACAGCCACATTATGCATATGTCGATCTTCATTTACAAATACCGCATCAATCGTCATCAATTTATTTAAATAAATTCCAAAATCTTTCAATCCCGTAATACGCTCCACCTGCGTCACCAGAAAATTGAACCGATCTTCCACCGAAGATTGTATATGCCATACAGCCTCATACAAACTCTTCTGGAAAAAATTGTGGAACAGACGCTCCAACGTAATAATCTGCCAGTCATCATATAAAAAATTATTACTCTTTACACCATTATAAAATATATTTTTGTATTTTATCCGTTCATAATCATACAGAACAAATTCATCTTTTTGTAAAGAAGAGAATTTCAGTAAATGCGAGATCATATACTCAGCAAGTCCTTCATATCCGGTAAATTTCCAGTTTCCGTCCGGCATGAATTTGATAGGAAGAATCATTTCCCAAAAATGAGACAGGTAGTATCCCGGGTCATAGAACAGGCAGTGTCCTAGGCGGGCACCGATTAGAATACCAAAGAAACAGTAAAAGAAAAGCGGGTCAAACTTCTTTTCCTCTATCTTTTTATCCCGGTACTGGTAGTGAACAACCACATAAGCAAAGAATATTCCTACTGCCCACAATAATCCGTAATAACGGATAGAAATGCCGAACAGGTTGAATAGTTCGGGGTTCGGGTTCCAGTTGATGGATAATAGCATGGTATTCATTCTATATTGGATTAATGTTAATGATTAGATTCTTTGAATTTCTCCGCAACCATCCGGTAGGTCGGTATATCTATTCCCTGTTCTTCGGCTGCTGCAATCATGTCGAAGAGCAATCCTTGTATTTCCGAGTCGTGTCCGCGTGCCAGGTCTTTTTGCATAGAAGCGGTACTTTCGGGGTCGAGCTTGTCAATCACTTTCAGGTTGTAGCTGACTGGGTCTTCGGGAAATTCGACGCCTAGTTTCTTTCCTAAGGCAGCGCTTTCCGTAGAAAGTCCGATAAATGTATCCCGTATCTTTCCCGGTTTCTGTACTTTTCCCATCGGAACGTCGTAGTAAGCACCCGTTACGGCCATTGCAGAGATAAACGACCATTTGATAAACGTATCCCGGTTGATGTCTGGTGACAGGTCTACCTTTATGCCTGCTTCCTGCAAGTCTTGTTGGATGGCTTCCAGCAATCCGGGTTTTACAACTGTGCCGTGATGAGCGCCGTATACCAACCGGAATATCTTTCCCATTTGGGTGATTTCTCCTGTGCCGGATACGAAACCTACGATATAGATGCATCCGTCGAGGACAGTGACTTCCGGTACCAACTTTTGTATGCGTGGTCCTGTGCCGTACACATTCAGAATAGGGATGACTACTGTGTCTTTGTGTGCTGCCCTTTTAATCAGTTCTACGATAGAATCGACCGAATAACCTTTTACGCATACAAATATCACATCTGCTTTTCCATTGAATTCTTCAGCGGTAGTAGCCGGAATCCGGAGCGTATGTTCGCCCTTCAAATCCGATTTCAGTTTCAAACCGTTCGTTTGAATCGACTGCAAGTGAGCTCCACGGGCAATACAAGTTACATCTTTGCCTGCCAGCGACAAGAATCCTGCGATACTGCCGCCTACACCTCCCGTTCCTGCAATGAGATATTTCATATTGTTAGCGAATTAGTAATTAATAAGTCGTCGGTGGTAACCGATAATCACACGTTGAAACGGAAATGCATGATGTCGCCATCCTGCACCACATATTCTTTTCCTTCTACACCCAGTTTTCCGGCTTCTTTCACAGCTGCTTCCGAGCCGTATTTGATATAATCATCGTATTTGATAACTTCGGCACGGATAAAGCCTTTTTCAAAATCGGTGTGGATCACTCCGGCACATTGAGGAGCTTTCCATCCTTTTTCGTATGTCCAGGCACGTACTTCTTGTACACCGGCAGTGAAATATGTTTCAAGATTCAGGAGTTTGTAAGCAGACTTGATAAGACGTGCTACGCCCGATTCTTCCAAGCCTACTTCGGCAAGGAACATTTGACGGTCTTCGTACGTTTCCAGTTCGGCGATGTCCGCTTCTGTTTTGGCTGCGACAATCAGGATTTGAGCATTCTCGTCTTTTACGGCTTCGCGTACCATATCTACGTATTTATTTCCGTTTACTGCGCTTGCTTCATCAACATTGCAAACATACATTACCGGTTTGCTGGTCAATAAGAACAGTTCGTGAGCAATCTTTTGTTCGTCTTTTGTTTCAAAAGTCACTGTACGTGCAGATTTTCCCTGTTCCAGTGCGTCTTTATATTGAACGAGTACATCGTAAGCTAACTTTGCAGCTTTGTCTCCGCCCGTCTGTGCTTGTTTCTGTACTTTCTGGATACGGCTTTCGATGGTTTCCAGGTCTTTCAATTGAAGTTCGTAGTCAATGATTTCTTTGTCGCGGACAGGATTTACGCTTCCGTCTACGTGTGTCACATTGTCGTCATCGAAGCAACGGAGTACGTGGATAATTGCGTCTGTTTCACGGATATTGGCAAGGAACTTGTTTCCCAGTCCTTCACCTTTGCTTGCGCCTTTCACCAGTCCGGCGATATCTACGATTTCTACAGTTGTAGGAACAATTCGTTGGGGGTGCACCAATTCAGCGAGTGCGTTCAGACGTTCGTCAGGAACAGTGATTACACCTACATTGGGTTCAATTGTACAGAAAGGGAAATTTGCCGCCTGTGCTTTCGCATTCGACAAACAGTTGAAAAGTGTCGACTTACCCACGTTCGGTAGTCCTACAATACCACATTGCAATGCCATATTAATCTATTATTTCTTTTATTATCAAGTTGCTCATTTTAGTTTGCAAAGATAATCATTTTTAAACTAATAAAGGAAACTTGGTGCACTTTCTGTCTTTTCCTGACGTTTGGGTGGTTTTGAAAAGAACGTGGTTTGAGCATTAGAGAATAGAATATAGGTAGAAAGTTTCAGTTTGTTTTGTTCATTATATTATATTCCGTAATAGTAGTCAATGATTTATTTGAGATATGTCCGTCCATTGCCAAGCAGTTGGCTTGAATTTCCAATGTTTTTTCAAATATATTACGTACCCAACGGGCATTTCCAAAATTATGGTCTTTATTGACAATGGCTTTATTTATCAACCGTTTCATCTTTTCTATATTGTCTGACACCCGGGTGTTGTCATAACTGAGGCCCGAGTGTCAGATAATACTCCATTAAAAACGTTTTTTCTTTGAAAAAATTCTGGCGCTTTTATATTTATTCATAACGGTACAGAAATGAGTTTAAACGTAGTCATATTATCTAAAGTCGAGGACTGGCAAATAGAGTAGCCTCATCTTTACCTTCCGATGAATTCTTCCGGTCGTCCCGGCGAGAGCAACTCCCACAAGGAAGCAACTACCCATCCCGGTGCGAAGATATGGTTGTAATACCCTTTGCCGTTCTTGCCGTAATCCCAATTGGTGTGCTGTACCACTTCGGGATAGTACCCTTTCTTGGCGATGCCGCATTGATGTCCTTCGTAGGGCAGTAATTGACGCATGGAAGAACTGATAACTGCTGCGAAGTCAGCAAAGCGGGGTTCATTATACTCTTTGGACAGCCAGCGGAGTACGTCGGCAAAGTCGAAGATAAAGACGTCGATATGATTGTTTTCCACAGAGACATTACCCCAGCCGCGGGTCTTCAGACCGATGTCGCCCAACATCTGTCCCGGTGCGAACGGGACATCCCAGGTGTAATACCATGAGAGGGCGAAGTAAGCGGCTTTCTTTGCCAAACCTGCATAATGTGCACGCTCTGCTCCTTTGCTGGCAAGTGCCAGGTAGTAGGCAGCAGTGGAGGCGTAGAGTGAAGCCTCTTTGTCTTCACAGTTGGCGTCGAGGGTAGACGAGAAGTAGTCCGCTTTCGAGATTAGCTCCTTTTCCAGATAATCTACCGAGCGTCGGGCTGCTTCGAGATAGCGTTTATCTTTGAAGTACTTGTATCCCATCACCAGGGGAAGCGTTGCCGACGGGGTACTTCCGCCACTCTTGTCTACAATCGAGAAGTCATCCTTGAACTTGCGCGGGAAGCTGCCGTCTTCGTTTTGCAGGCGCAGGAAGGTGTCGAGCATTCCTTTCAGGCGTTTTTCCCATTCGGGGTGCTTCCTGCCTTTCTTCTTTTCATAGTTCAGGTAATAGAGCGTGGCATATATGCCTTCCGACTGGCGGCGGATGCTGGGGACAGGCTCTATGAAGTTGCGTTTGTAGTGCACTACCTCGTTGAAGAATCCTGCTGGTGAGAAACCATGCTCCAGGTAAGAATCAAAGATAGCATTGGCATTTGCCACCAGGTCGGTGCGCTGCTTGCTTTCGCCATATTCCAACGCGTTGAAAGCATTCAGCAGGGTGCGTCCCACAAAGCCTACTTCGGCTACGTCGACGTTGTTGCAAGTTGCCGTGTGCAACTCTACACCTGAGTAATAGTTGGTGGGAGTATCGCCGATGAAACTTTCTACGAAGAAGTTGCTCATCACTTCTTTCATCACTTCATCGGTATAAGGTGTTTCTACCGTTGCGGGCTTGTAGAGGTCGTAACTATATTCCCATGCTTGTTTTACGCAGTCCGAGAAGTCGGTGGGAGCGGATTCGTTGAGCTCCCAGGTCAACGTCACGCTTTCTCCTTTGCCTAAAAACTGGTAGGCTTCTACGGAAGGAGCCAGTGTCAGTTTGCGGATATAAGTTTTGGGCGCTTCTTTGTAGGGATAGCCGAAAGAAAGTGTGGCAGTGCCGTTGCAGTTCTCGAATCCGGTATAACCTATCGAAGTGGTTCCCGACAGGATGACTTCGCCCTCTTTGTGAGTAGTCAGCGCATCGTCTTCAAACTTGTCTATGCGGGCTACTGAGAACGACTTGCCGTTCTTTTCATCGAAGATAGTCGTCATCGGAGTGCTCAGGCGGTCTTCGCGCACCACCCAACTGTCTGAGGTGTGGAAAGAAGGCGCCTCTTTGGGCGAACGAAGGTTGCGGCGATACCAGAAGCCTGGCATATAGAACAGGCAGTCGTCATGGCATGCTCCGCTTTTCACCTGTTCGCCGTAGTTGAAGTAGATATTCTCTGTGGCTGTGATGAAGAGGGTAATCCGCTTGTTGGTTTCTCCGCCTTCCACTTTCTGATAAATCAGCACGGGCAGGCTCTCTGTGGCCGTCAACTGATAGTCGAACCGTTCTTTCCGGAGCTTGCGGAATTCCAACGGATAACGTACCGCTTCGTTTCCGGGGACCTTCAATGCGATGGAAGCCGATACATTGGCAGGGGTATATTCGATGGCATGCGCACTCAGTATGCCTGCCAGCAATGCTATTCCGCTTAGTATATTTCTTAAGTTCATACGTTGCTTTTTAAATGGTTATTCTTGATAAGGTTCTATTACTTCATCTCCGTTGACCGTGATGTCGTAGATGCCGCTTTCGTTCTTTTCCATGTGTAGCGGGATGATGCGCGTCTTGCGCGGGGCGACGTTTGTTTTCGACGCATGTACGTGGTACACATAATAATAGTTTCCTGCTTTGTCGGTAAAGATGTCGCCATGTCCCGAACCGTTTTCGCCTACGATGCTGCGATGGATGATGGGACTGTTCTCGTTTTTCGTCCACGGCCCCATGGGAGAGTTGGAAGTGGCATAGCCTACGGCATAGTCAATGCTCCGGTAGTCGTTGGCAGAGTAAAAGAGATAGTACACGCCGTCCAGTTTGATAACGGTGGGGCCTTCCATGACGGGGGCGGAGATGTAGGCGGCGGTTGCTTCCCACTCTTCGGTGCTCTCCATGCACTTCTTCAGGGTGCCGGGAATGATTTCACCTTTGGCGAGGTCGAACTCTGCTACCCATATAAAGTTTCCGTTACCGAAGCGCACGTGGTACAAGTAATACTTGCCGTCATCATCGCGGAACAGGAAGGGGTCGATATCCGCAAATACTCTGTCATCTATGATGCAATCGAGGAGGTGAAAGCTGCTATGGAAGGTATGTTGGCACCGGAACTGAAAGAACAGGTGACAGCTACGATCGAAGTGCGTGAAGTATTCAACATCACGAAGGTGGGACTTGTAGCCGGTGCGATGGTGAAGACCGGAAAGGTGAAACGCAGCGACAAGGCTCGTTTGATCCGCGATGGTATCGTTATCTTTACCGGAAACATCAACGCTTTGAAACGCTTCAAGGACGATGTGAAGGAAGTAGGTACAAACTTCGAGTGTGGTATCAGTCTGGTGAACTGCAACGACATGAAGGTAGGCGATATGATCGAGACATTCGAAGAAATAGAAGTGAAACAGACTTTATGATTTATGAGTTATGATTTATGAATTATAAGGGTATAAGGCCATTCGCGAAGTAATGGTTGCAACAATAGATGGGTGGTAATGTGGTACTATTTTATATGGGACACCACCTTACCACTTTATTGTTTTATCACCTGACAGAAATATAAATCACAGATCATAATCATAGAAACATAAATCATAAATCACAAATCATAAATCACAACGTGGCAACGATTGATATCATTATCCTTATTGTAATAGGCGCCGGAGCGGTGGTAGGCTTTGTAAAAGGCTTTATCCGCCAGTTGGCTTCTATTTTGGGGTTAATAGTCGGGCTGTTGGCGGCGAAAACTTTATATGCCTCTTTGGCGGAGAAACTTTGCCCGACAGTGACGGATTCGATGACAGTTGCGCAGGTGTTGGCTTTTATCATGATTTGGATTGCCGTGCCGTTGATTTTTGTACTGATAGCTTCGTTATTGACAAAAGCAATGCAGGCAATTTCGCTGAACTGGCTGAACCGCTGGTTAGGGAGTGGGCTGGGAGCACTTAAGTTTCTGTTGTTAACGAGTGTAGTGATCGGTGCGATAGAGTTTGTGGACAGCGATAATAAGTTAATTAGTGCAACAAAAAAGGAAGAATCTTTGTTATATTATCCGATGGAAACGTTTGCGGGGATCTTTTTCCCTGCTGCGAAGAATATGACGCAACAATATATATTAGAGAATAAAGATGCAACAAGAAGAACCCAATAAAATGAAACCCAATCAGAAAGACGAACTCGAAAAGAAGACTGATAATGAGTTTGTCCGGAAATTTGCGGAGGAGAAATATAAATACGGCTTCACCACAGAGGTGCATACAGACATCATTGAGCGTGGACTTAATGAAGATGTCATTCGTCTGATTTCATCGAAAAAAGACGAACCGGAGTGGTTGCTGGAGTTTCGCCTGAAAGCGTACCGCCACTGGCTGACGCTGGAGATGCCGACTTGGGCACATCTCCGTATCCCTGAAATTGACTATCAGGCGATTTCTTATTATGCCGATCCGACGAAGAAGAAAGAAGGACCGAAGAGCATGGAGGAAGTCGATCCTGAATTGATAAAGACGTTTAATAAACTGGGAATTCCTCTGGAAGAACAGATGGCTCTTAGCGGGATGGCGGTGGATGCAGTAATGGATTCCGTATCCGTAAAGACGACATTCAAGGAAACATTGATGGAAAAGGGAATTATTTTCTGCTCGTTCAGTGAGGCGGTGCGCGAACATCCGGATTTGGTAAAGAAATATATGGGGTCGGTAGTGGGTTACCGTGACAATTTCTTTGCCGCACTGAATTCGGCAGTGTTCTCGGACGGCTCATTCGTCTATATACCGAAGGGAGTACGTTGTCCGATGGAACTTTCCACCTATTTCCGTATCAATGCCCGCAACACGGGACAGTTTGAACGCACATTGATAGTGGCGGATGATGATTCGTATGTTTCCTATCTGGAAGGGTGTACGGCTCCGATGCGGGATGAGAACCAGTTGCACGCCGCTATTGTAGAAATTGTTGTACACGACCGTGCGGAGGTGAAATACAGTACCGTTCAGAACTGGTATCCGGGTGACAAGGATGGAAAGGGAGGTATCTACAACTTCGTGACTAAACGCGGACTGTGCAAGGGCGAAGGGAGCAAGATCTCTTGGACACAGGTGGAGACTGGTTCCGCTATTACCTGGAAATACCCAAGCTGTATTCTGGCCGGTGATAATTCGGTAGGCGAGTTCTACTCGGTGGCCGTCACCAACAATTACCA
>ENA-ORTN01003477-ORTN01003477.1-human-gut-metagenome-genome-assembly--contig:-NODE-3477-length-10879-cov-6.370196_pt1 | contig 10879 bp, 8 predicted proteins | sample MGYA00242070_ERZ509189 | MGnify/ENA primary metagenome ERZ509189 (study PRJEB26280, sample SAMEA2338821) | human gut metagenome | biome: human gut; feature: human-associated habitat; material: faeces...
TTATCATGACAATGATAAAAAATGCCGTTCCTATCGTTCCCTTTGCAAAAATGCCCACAATATTCTGCCGTACAAACTGCGGCATTGCCACCGTGCGCAGGCTGAAAATAACAATCGTTACAACTGCCGCACCGATGTAAAAAATATTGGGATACTGCTTTAGCTTGTCTTTTAAAAAGTATACAAATAAGGAAGCTATCACAAGCGCAATAATCAGTAACATAATTTCTCCTTTATCAAGTTCGTTTTTTATTATCCAAGTTAGAAAGATGTACTGCTGTTAGCTTTTTCTAACTCTGCTCTATCATAAATATAGAATCCTTTTCTGTCAAGGTCTGTTACTGACAATAATTATCAACTACTTTTTCAAGACATTTACGGTGTAATCCGAGGTAAAATTCTGTGCAATTCCCTCAGAAATATAAATCTGATTGTCTTTTGTAAGTAAAATGACATCAAAATCCAAATCCGTATTTTCATAAAAGCTTTCTGCCTTTTGAAGTCCCATTACAAAAAATGAGGTAGACAGCGCATCTGCCTTTGTTCCGTCTGCGCACACAATCGTAACAGACGTCAAATCGCTGTCTGACGGATATCCGGTCTTTGGGTCGATAATGTGGTGGTAAGTCACTCCGTTTTCTTCAAAATAACGCTCATATCCACCGGATGTAATGACTGCTTGATTGCTGGTTTCCAGAATGCCAAGACTCTGAATGGCTACGCGCCATGCCGTACCGTCCGTTTTCGTGCCGAGTGTCTGCACATTGCCGCCGAGATTGACCATGCCGTGTTCAATGCCGTATTCCTTAAAAATCTGCATGACACGGCTGGACGTATACCCCTTTGCAATACCGCCAAAATCAATCTGCGCATTATTTTTTAAGACCAGTTCGTGGTCCTTTAACGATACATTTTCATAGGATACTCTTTTTAACGTTTCCTGTAATTCGTCCGCCTGCGGCACTTTGTAATTTTTCGTGGTAAATCCCCACAGCTCCATAACCGGATAGATAGTAATATCAAATGCACCGTCCGTCTTTCTTGAAATTTCAAGGGACTGTTCCACTAAATATGCCGTTTCGTCAGACACCGTTGCACTTCCCTGCGTATTGGCAATTGTGACGTCACTGCCCGTATTTCCCACCGAAAACATCGCATCCAGTCTTTGAATTTCATGCACCGCCGCCGTCACGGCATCTTGTGCCTTTGCTCCGTATGCCGTCAATGACATGTAGGTATCCATTGCAAAAATATCAGAGGAGTATTTCTCATTTTCCGAAACACTTTCGCTCTGCACGCTGTCCGTCTTTTTGCCGCATGCCGTCATGCCTGCCGCCAGTATCACGCACATTGCGGCGACGGCTGTCCGTTTTAATATAATCGCTGCTTTTTTTCTTTTTGTATTTCTTTCATTTACGATTCTTCTCATAATAATCCTCACTTCTAAGCAACTTGTTGCGAAGCGGCGATGAGAAATTCGCACAGGCGATTTCTCCTCTGCCATCATAGCTATTTGTTTTTGCTCAGAAACAAATAGCTGTGTGAAAAATCAGCACATCAGTGTGATTTTTCACACTAGTTTCTGTCCATTCTGACCGTGGTTAGTCACGTAAAACTATATGCCACATAATTGGAATTGTCAAGCTGCTGCTTCGCGCTAAAAATCCGCAAAAAAATACCGCATAAAAAGAAGCTGTTCTACTCTCTTTATGCGGCAGTTTTTATTTATAATGTATTTACTTTCTCAAACTTCTTACGCCATTACCGGCGCTTTCTTTTGAATCACCGCTTCAACAGCATCTACACTGATTTCCGCAACATCGGCAATCTGCTCTAATGTATAACCTTTTTTATACATATTCAGAATGAACTTTTCACTCGTTTTCTCTGTTGCCCTTTTTGTTGCCCGTTCTTCAGCTCTTTCTTCGATTCCTGCACTCAGATTACACATAACTCTCACGTCCTCTCTTATTTCATTACTGACCGGGATATTATATTCATGTTCAATTATATCCAGTTTTTCCTGCTCTTTCAACCCGCTTGAAAGAAGTGTACCGATTAAACGGTGCAATTCGTACTTTTCATCATGCTCCGGTAATTCATCTGTAATACCAATCAGCACGATGTTGAGTAAATCCATATTTCCTTTCCAATCGTACGGCTCTAACATTTCATCTTTGATAAGGTGGATATGGCTCATGCTGTTTGAAGCCATGTTCATACAAATCCAGATACTGAATACCTGTTTTATATCGTTATAATTCGTATTGACAAAATCCCTCTCTTTCTGCGATGAAACAAGTCTGCTCACATAAAAGACCGCCCGGTTATATCTGTTTTTTCTGTATTGGTCAAGCCCGGTTCAACGGGTACAATCCCAATCTTTGGCTCACCCTCAATGTACATTACTGCATCTTCCGGCTTCATTTCCTTAAACTCATCCACCGTCTTAACCAAAATGTGTGCCAAAATATTTTTTTGTGCCAGTATTCTTTTGACACGGGTATCATACTGCACCTTATCTCCCGCCGCACTGACTGCATTTGTTATTTCTGTATTCAAGGCATTCCCCTCCTTTTGTAACATTGTAAATCTGCAAAAGCCCCCTTTGCCTTAATACTATTATAAGCGGATATTTCTGTGGAATCAACTGGAATTTCTATTAAATATTTTGTTAATATCGCAAAAAAATACCGCATAAAGAGAATCTGTTCAGCTCTCTTTATGCGGGGATTTTATTTACAAACCATGTCTGCACAGTATTCTGTTATTCCAGTTTTAATATTTAAACTACAGATAGTATTCCATTGGATATGTCGGATAAGCGATTTCCTCCAGCTGATCCATCGTAACTAACCCTGCCGGAGCGCGCAGCACTGCCGGAATCCGGTTGACAATCGTTGCACAGGTATGCTCAACCGTTGCCGGTTTTACAACATGGAATTCCGTATCCGGTTCACCTGAAATCGTTATCAAGACGCCTGTTCTTGATCCTGAGCACCGTGCAGCTGTTAAGGACGCCTTAATGGAGAAGTATGCTCTTGAACAGTCTGATATCACTGAAGAGAATATCAGCGGTACAATCAGCGGTGAGATGCGTACAAACGCGATCCTTTCCGTCATTATCGCAGGTATCTTTATCATGATCTATATCTGGGTTCGATTCAGAGATATCAAGTTTGGTGCAGGTGCGATCATCGCATTGCTCCATGATGTACTGGTCGTTCTTGCTGTTTACTCAATTGCAAGAATCCCTGTAGGTACAACATTTATTGCTTGTATGCTGACGATTGTAGGTTATTCGATCAACGCGACGATCGTAATCTTTGACCGTATCCGTGAGGAACTTCCGCTTATGAAGAGAAATACAGATCTGTCAGAACTTGTAAATAAGTGTATTACACAGACACTGACAAGAAGTATTTATACTTCACTGACAACATTTATCATGGTTGCGGTACTGTTTATTATGGGTGTAAGTTCTATTCGTGAGTTCGCAGCACCTCTGATGGTAGGTATCGTCTGCGGTGGATATTCTTCTGTATGTGTTACAGGAGCACTGTGGTATGTAATGAAGACGAAAGTCGGCAAAAAAGCACAGCCAAAGAAAAAGAAAAAATAGATCATAAAATGAACCGGGAAGCAGTTATGCCTATTGACAGGGCATAACTGCTTTTTTTAAAATAGAGACATAATATTCTGACGGACAGATACAAAGGGGATAAAGATAAATGGAACGATGGGTTCTGCTGCGCAAAGGTGCAGATTTTGAAGCGATAGGAAAGAAATATCAGATTAGTCCGAGACTGGCATGCCTGATCCGCAACAGGGATGTGATCGGAGAAGAGGCAATCGAACGTTATCTGAATGGAACGATCAGTGATCTGTATGATGGGATGCTGATGAAAGATGCGGATAAGGCGATTGACATTTTGAAAGAAAAGATTGCAGAGGAGAAGAAAATCCGGGTGATCGGAGATTATGATATTGATGGTGTGAATGCGACGTATATTTTGCTGGAGGGGCTGGAACGTCTCGGGGCATATGTGGACAGTGATATTCCGGACCGCATAGGTGACGGATATGGTCTGAATCGGCATCTGATCGACCGGGCTTACGATGCCGGAATCGATACGATCATTACCTGTGATAATGGAATCGCAGCAGCAAATGAGATTGCATATGGCAAAGAACTGGGCATGACGATCATCGTAACGGATCATCATGAGATCCCGTTCGATGAAATAGACGGAGAAAAGATATACAGACTTCCACCAGCGGATGCAGTGATCGATCCGAAGCAGAAGGACTGTGTATATCCGTTCAAGGGACTCTGTGGCGCGGCGGTTGCATATAAACTGATGGAGGCGTTGTGGGAAAGCATGGGGAAAGATTCCACTGATCTGGATGATCTGATTGAAAATGTTGCAATCGCAACGGTCGGTGACGTGATGGATCTGGAGGATGAGAACCGGATCTTTGTCAAAGAAGGACTGCAGATGCTTAAGCGAACGAAGAATCCGGGACTGAAAGCACTGATAGAATGTACAGGAATTGATAAAGAAAGTCTGAATTCTTATCATATAGGGTTTGTTCTGGGCCCCTGTATCAACGCAAGCGGGAGGCTGGATACAGCAAAGCGGGCACTGAAACTTCTGCGGGTGCGTACACAGAAAGAAGCGGATATTCTTGCGGGTGATTTAAAAGCATTAAATGACAGCAGAAAGGATATGACCGAAGAAGCAGTAAAGCTTGCGAAAGAACAGGTGGAGACGACAGATTTATCCGACGACAGGGTACTGGTCATCTATCTGCCGGATTGTCATGAAAGTCTTGCGGGGATTGTTGCGGGAAGAATAAGGGAATGCTATTACAAACCGGTATTCGTACTGACGGATGCAGAGGATGGTGCGAAAGGATCCGGACGGTCGATCGACGGATATCATATGTATGAGGAACTGAATAAATGCAAAGATATCCTGACGAAGTTTGGCGGACACCGGTTGGCAGCAGGACTTTCTCTGGAAAAAGAGAATATCGCAGAATTCCGGAGAAGACTGAATGAGAACTGCACCCTGACGGAAGAAGAAATGAAAGAAAAAGTCACGATTGATATGGAGATGCCGTTTCTTTGTGTGACGGAAGAACTGGTGAAAGAGCTGGAACTTCTGGAACCATTCGGAAAAGGGAATACAAAGCCGATATTTGCCGCACGCGGAGTGACGCTTCTGGGAGCGAGAATACTTGGAAAGAACAGAAATGTACTGAAGATAAAGGCACAGGATGCAAACGGAAGTGTCATAGAAGCCATGCTGTTCCAGAATGTGGAAGGATTCTTAAAGAATATGGAAGAGACCTACGGGCGCATGGAGGTGGATGCTCTTTTACAAGGCAGAGGCGGTCATATAAAAATTGCGGTGACTTATTATCCCGATATCAATGAATATATGGGAAAGAGAACACCGCAGATTGTGATCACACATTACCGTTAAGCTGGTTTCTCTCGTTGCAGTGTGAAAACCATAGATTGAAAATCAGAACGAGTAATGGTATACTTAAAGTTGTATTTTAGACAGAAATGGAGAGAGTATCATGAAACCGATAGAAGAGTATGTAAGAAGTATTCCGGATTTTCCGGAATCGGGAATTATATTCAGAGACGTAACAAGCATCCTTCAGGATGCAGATGGATTACATCTGGCGATAGACCTGATGCAGGAAAAATTAAAAGACGTGGATTTTGATGTGGTTGTAGGACCGGAATCAAGAGGATTTATCTTTGGTGTACCGATCGCATATAATCTGCACAAGCCATTTATCCCAATCAGAAAAAAAGGAAAACTCCCATGCGAGACGGTTTCTGTTGAATATGAACTGGAGTATGGCACAGCCACGATCGAGATGCACAAAGATGCAATCAAGCCGGGGCAGAAAGTGGTTATTATTGATGACCTGATTGCTACAGGCGGAACCAACGAGGCTATGGTGAAGATGATCGAAAGCCTTGGCGGAGAAGTGGTAAAAGCAGTATTTCTGATGGAACTTGCCGGGTTAAAAGGAAGAGAAAGATTAGAAGGATATGATGTGGACGCTGTGATCACATATCCTGGAAAATAAAAAGAGAGAAATCAAGGGAAGGAGGCGTTAATATGTCTGATAAGACAACCTATGAATCACTGGACAACCGGATCGCACCGGAAGCACTGACAGAAGATCACACGAAAGGGCTTGCAGTTGTAGACGGGCATGCGGTAAAATCTCAGGAAGATTATGAGGACCCGAACCGGTTATATGACATGTTAATTGCCCGTATCCGAAAGTATCATCCGTCCACAGATGTTTCTATGATTGAAAAGGCTTATAAGCTGGCGGTAAAGGCGCATGGAGATCAGCGCAGGAAATCCGGAGAACCATATATCATCCATCCTTTGTGGGTAGCGATCATTCTGGCTGATCTGGAGATGGATAAAGAGACGATTGCGGCAGGTATGCTGCATGATGTGGTAGAAGATACAAAGTTTACGGAAGAAGATATCCGGAGGGAATTTGGAGATGAGGTAGCACTTCTGGTAGATGGAGTTACCAAACTGGGAAGACTCTCTTATTCATCGGATAAACTGGAGGTACAGGCAGAAAACCTGCGTAAGATGTTCCTTGCCATGGCGAAGGATATCCGTGTGATCATTATCAAACTGGCAGACCGTCTGCATAATATGCGTACCTTGCAGTTCATGACGCCGGCAAAGCAGAAAGAAAAAGCGAAAGAGACGATGGACATCTATGCGCCGATCGCACAGCGTCTTGGTATATCTAAGATCAAGACGGAACTGGATGACCTGGCACTTAAGTATTCCCAGCCGGAGGTGTTCTATGACCTGGTGAACCAGATCAATGCAAGAAAGACAGAGAGGGAAGAATTCGTAGAGCAGATCGTAGAAGAAGTATCGACACATATGAAGAATGCGAATATCAAAGCAGAGGTCAACGGACGTGTCAAACATTTCTTCAGTATCTATAAGAAGATGGTGAATCAGGATAAGACGGTTGACCAGATCTATGATCTGTTTGCTGTGCGTATCATAGTAGAATCTGTAAAAGACTGTTATGCGGCGCTGGGTGTGATCCATGAGATGTATACGCCGATTCCGGGACGTTTTAAAGACTATATTGCTATGCCGAAGCCGAATATGTACCAGTCACTGCATACGACACTGATGAGTTCGGTCGGACAGCCGTTCGAGATCCAGATCCGTACAGAAGAGATGCATAAGACAGCTGAATATGGTATCGCTGCACACTGGAAGTATAAAGAATCCAATGACGGTAAGAAGAGTGTGGAGGCACAGGAGGAAGAGAAGTTAAGCTGGCTGCGTCAGATCCTGGAGTGGCAGAGAGACATGTCGGATAACAGAGAATTCCTGAACCTGATCAAAGGAGATCTGGATCTGTTTGCAGAGGATGTCTATTGCTTTACTCCGCAGGGAGATGTAAAGAACCTGCCGAATGGTTCAACTCCGATCGATTTTGCTTATGCGATCCACAGTGCGGTCGGTAACAAGATGGTAGGAGCCAGAGTCAACGGAAAACTTGTTAACATTGATTATAAGATTCAGAATGGCGACAGAATCGAGATCCTGACATCCCAGAATTCCAAGGGACCAAGCCGTGACTGGCTGAATATTGTAAAGAGTACCCAGGCAAAGAATAAGATCAACCAGTGGTTCAAGAAAGAGTTCAAGGAAAGCAATATCATCCGCGGTAAGGATATGATTGCGACGTACTGCAGAGCGAAAAGTATCAATGTTGCAAATATCATCCAGCCGAAATATCAGGAGATTGTTCAGAAAAAATACGGATTCAAAGACTGGGATTCTGTATTGGCGGCAATCGGACATGGCGGCTTAAAAGAAGGCCAGGTCGTGAATCGTCTTGCTGAAGAATATGGAAAAGATCACAGACAGGCAATTACCGATGAAGTTGTTCTGGAGAGAGTGGCAGAAGCAGCGAAGAATAAAGTACACATTGCCAAGTCAAAGAGTGGCATTGTTGTCAAGGGAATTGATGATATGGCAGTCCGTTTCTCCAGATGCTGTAACCCGGTACCGGGAGATGAGATCGTCGGATTTGTTACACGTGGAAGAGGACTTTCCATTCACCGAACGGACTGTATCAATATGATCCACCTGTCCGAATCGGAACGTGCAAGACTGATTCCTGCAGAGTGGGAGACCGAAGTGACGGAAAAATCCGGCGGTCAGTATCTTGCAGAGATCAAGATGTATGCGAATGACCAGCAGGGACTTCTGATGGAGATATCCCGAATCTTCACTGAGGGAAACGTAGATGTCAAATCTATGAATGTCCGTACCAGTAAGAAGGGAACGGCAACGATCGAGATGGGATTCATCGTTCACGGCCGTGAAGAATTGGAGCGCATCGTGAAGAAGCTGCAGCAGCTTTCCGGAATCATAGATATAGAAAGGGCAACAGGCTAAAAGTATGAAGATAGAAAAATACGTAGTGGGAATGATCGGTACCAATTGTTATCTGGTGATCAATGAAGAGACAAAGGATACGGTCATGGTTGACCCGGGATCATATCCGGCAAAATTAAAGAATGCCGTGAAAGAGCAGGGACTGAAGCTGAAGGCTGTACTTCTGACGCATGCACATTTTGACCATATTATGGGACTTTCCGATGTGATGGAAGATATAAAAGTTCCAGTATATGTGGAAGAAGCAGATCTACCGATGATGATGGACGGTGAAAGCAATCTGTCTTCTGGTTATATGCGCGGAGGATATCAGTTCGCGGATGCGGTTCCGGTCAGAGACGGACAGCAGCTTCAAATTGCAGGCTTTCAGTTCCGTGTGATCCATACACCGGGGCATACACCGGGCGGATGCTGCTATTATATGGAACAGGAAGATGTTCTTTTTAGCGGTGATACATTGTTCCGTACATCCGTCGGACGTTCGGACTTCCCAGGTGGAAGTGCATCAGCACTGGTCCGTTCTGTAAAAGAAAAGCTTTTGATATTACCGGAAGAGACGCATGTATATCCGGGGCATATGGAAGAGACGACGATTGGTTATGAAAAGCGTCATAATCCATTTGTATAATGAACGATAAGAAAAGACAGTGAAAGAAAACGGAATGGAGAAATAGAATGATTCAGATTATATGTAAAAGCGAGTCTTATACTTATAATGCGTATCATATATTAAAGGCTTTTTATCCGTCACAGGAAGTATCCTGTAAGACGGATGAAAAAGCCTCTAATTATGTAATGGTACATTTGCCGGATGACCGTGAAATTTCCGTGGGATTTGAGAACACCGTGGAAATTACTGACACAGCAGGTCGGGATGAAAGCACAGGGAAGATACAGGAAGATTCAGAGAAGGAGAGCCAGAAAAAAGAAAGAAAACGGCAGATTGATCTGAGTCTGTATGATCAGCTGGAAAGGATTACAGGAGAGCCGCTTGCGTGGGGAGTGCTTACGGGAGTGCGCCCGACCAAGCTTGCTATGCAGAAACTGGAAGCCGGATGGAAAAAAGAAGATTATATTAACTGGGCATGGGAAAGTGCGAGAGTGAGAGGAGAAAAAGCAGCTCTTGCATGGGAGATTGCCGAAAGAGAACAGAAAATTTTAAAAGAACTGGATTACGAGAACGGATATAGCCTGTATGTTGGAATCCCGTTCTGTCCATCGGTTTGTTCTTACTGTTCTTTCAGTTCCGGACCACTGGATCGCTGGAAAGAAAAAGTGGATGCATATGTGGATGCACTTTGCAAAGAGCTGGAATTTATCGCAGAACGCTCGAAAAACAAAAAATTAAATACGATTTACATCGGCGGAGGTACGCCGACAACGCTGACGGCAGAGCAGCTGGAACGGCTGATGAGCTGGATCGATGAGAAGTTTTCGAGAGAATACCTGCTGGAATATACAGTGGAAGCCGGAAGACCGGACAGCATTACAGAAGAGAAGTTGAAAGTTATAAAGAATCATGACATTACAAGAATTTCCATTAATCCACAGAGTATGCAGCAGAAGACGCTGGATGTGATTGGAAGAAAACATACCGTAGAAGAGATAAAAGAAGCCTATGCACTGGCCAGAAAGACTGGATTCGATAATATCAATATGGATATCATCGCAGGACTTCCGGGAGAAGATATTTCTGACATGGAAGATACACTGGCACAGATCGCACAGATGCATCCGGACAGTCTGACAGTGCATTCACTGGCAATCAAAAGAGCAGCCAGAATGGAGATGGAGGATTTGAACCGGAATGCGAAAGAGACGCATGAGATTCTTTCCGGCATGATCGAGAGGGCTGCAAAGGCAGCAAAAGAGATGGATCTTTTCCCGTATTATCTGTACAGACAGAAGAATATTGCGGGGAATTTTGAAAATGTTGGGTATGCAAAGGTTGACAAAGCCGGAATATACAATATACTTATTATGGAAGAAAAACAATCTATTATTGCCGCAGGAGCCGGAGCATCGACAAAGATTGTATTGAAGGATCCGATTCCTATGCCGGGCAGTAAAAAGAAGAAAATGACGCGTCTGATCCGTCAGGAGAATGTCAAGGCGGTAGATGCCTACATCGACAGGATCGACGAAATGATAGAACGCAAAGGAGAATGGTTATGGCATTAAAGAAGAAACCGGTTACCGGTATGAAAGACATGCTCCCACGTGAGATGGAGATCCGTGATTACCTGATCGGACTGATCAAAGAGACGTATAAAACATACGGATTCTGTTCCATCGAGACACCATGTGTGGAACATATCGAGAACCTGTGCAGCAAACAGGGCGGAGACAACGAGAAACTGATCTTCAAGATCTTAAAAAGAGGA
>ENA-ORTN01003487-ORTN01003487.1-human-gut-metagenome-genome-assembly--contig:-NODE-3487-length-10836-cov-5.367313_pt1 | contig 10836 bp, 9 predicted proteins | sample MGYA00242070_ERZ509189 | MGnify/ENA primary metagenome ERZ509189 (study PRJEB26280, sample SAMEA2338821) | human gut metagenome | biome: human gut; feature: human-associated habitat; material: faeces...
GGTGTAGAGGGCTTGTGATGGCCCTTTGAGGCGTTCTACCATGTCTCAAGAAGCCTTGCCCGTTCGCAAGAACGCGCGTGGGAGTATCACTGTAGAGTATTTTGTTGAACAGGGCAACTATAATGTCTGTGAGATTAATGAGGCATTGTTTGCCTTTGACCAAAGCCTCATTGGAGGATAATAAATACATTAGGTAGTAATATCAAATTTGAAAATGTCGCTTCTCATGCGACCATTCCAATAAAAGAAAATGTTATCATGTGGCTGTGAGGTGAAAAACCAAGCAGCCATTTTTATATGGTAATTAAAATACGCCTAAGTGGCGAGATAATTGGGAGGAAAGGCACATGAGAAAGGATTTGACAGAACTTGTTTTTATTATCGACCGCAGCGGTTCCATGAGTGGATTAGAGAGTGATACCATTGGTGGATTTAATTCAATGATTAGAAAGCAGAAACAGGCAGAGGGCGAAGCATTGATCTCAACGGTTTTATTTGACAATGTGAGCGAGGTCTTGCATGATCGCGTAAATGTGAAGGATATTCAGCCAATGACAGAACATGACTATACGGTACGAGGAACAACAGCGTTATTAGATGCAATTGGCGGAGCAATTCATCATATTGGAAATGTTCACAAGTATGCACGCAAAGAAGATGTACCAGAACACACTATGTTTGTAATCACGACAGACGGAATGGAGAATGCCAGCCGGTATTACAGTAGCGAAAAAGTCAAGAAGCTGATCGAGCGCCAGAAGGTAAAGTATGGTTGGGATTTTCTTTTCCTGGGAGCAAATATCGATGCAGTAGAAACAGCAAGTCATTTTGGCATAGGAGCAGACCGTGCAGTCAACTATAACTGCGACAGCGAGGGAACAGCATTAAATTACGAAGTAGTCAGTGATGCAATTTGTTCTGTAAGATGCAGTGCACCGTTAAAGTCAGATTGGAAGAAACGAATAGACGAGGACTATAAGAAGAGGGGGAGAAAGAAGTTATAGTTTACGGATAAAATAGTGATTTGATCTGGAAATTGAAGCGCCTTTCTTGTATAATGGACTCATCTGAAGAAAACGAATGAAAGGAATGCATATGAGCGATAAAAAAATAGTGTCAAAGAGCAAAGATGCCTACATAAAAAGAAAAAAGGATATGAATTTTCAAAGCGTGGAATCTATGCAGTCCGTTGTTAATGTTGTGAATGAGGCGGCAGCCGCTTTAAATGATAAAAGGCGTACCATTAGAGAAAGTGCAATACCAGAGGTGCTTGCGGGTGCTTTGGGAGCAGGAATTGGTGGAGTTGGCTCTTTTGCAGCACTTTATGGTCTTGGCGTAGTAGGCTTGTCAGCTGCAGGTATTACATCTAGTCTGGCAACGGCAGGTACAATTGTTGGTGGTGGAATGGCAGCTGGAGTATTTGTGCTTGCAGCACCGGTAGCCATACTTGCAGCTACAAGCGTAGGTGTTGCATCACATTTAAAAAATAAGCAACTAAGACGAGAAAAAGAACGTTTGTATAAAGAAGCGTTGGAAAAACATGACGCCATAATAAAAGCAATGAAGGCAGATGCGGATGCAGATAAGGAACGTTTGGATTATCTCCAAAGTCTGAATATTCTGTTGCAGCAGGCAATCAAAGACTTGAGGCATGATCTGGGCTTCACAGCATAATGTGAAGCCTGAATTTGAGAAAAGAAGGCCGACGATGAGTAAATATAAATATTCTAAAACAGAACAGCAGATAAATAATGTTCTGAAATATCATGATGAAGAACTGAAAAAAATCAAAACTGAACAACCTTCTATGTCTGAACTTGATAGCAGAATTCAAGAAAGCGAAGACTTGCTTCGAATGCTTGGGTACACGAAAATGCCGATACTACCAAAGCGAGAAGAATCAAAGAGAGTGATGGTGGTACCTTCATGGGAAGATTTATGTATGGAAGCAGAGAATGCTGTTGGTAAAGGAAATGCACTTGAATCAATTTTCACAGAGGCGGAACTTAAAACAAATGCCAAAGAAATCCGTATGCTGAATGAGGAATTTAAACAGCTCCATCATTTGGACAAATACGATATTTCAATCAGTGTCGTTGCAGGGATACTTGCAGCTACTGTTGATATTCTGCTGGTAGGTATTCCACAAAAGACATCAGAAGGCTTGAAAGGCGGCCCACTCTCAAATTATGTCAGGGAGTGGTTTGACAAAAGATTCCCAGCGGAAGAAATGGAAAAACTGGCTAATTCAAAAGTTAGTAAAGTGCCATATGATGCACAGGACAATCGAAATACCACTATATATGTAGGAGGACTATCTACCTATTATCATCGGTTGCTTTCACTTGGGCATGATCCTTTGCTTGGTCTTATTTTTGGTGTGGTTGACATTTTGACAGGCAGAATGACCACGATTGATAAAACAGGAAAAATTGTGTCACAGGTTATGGAAAATTATGCTGATCGAAAAGAAACAGATATTTTTGTGGCTATAGCAAAACAGATTATACATTTCAAGTCTGATATTACAACATCGATGGGACTTCCGGCACCTTTGATGGGATTATTTAACTTCCTGCAGTTTGGCAGTATTGGAGAAGAAGAACAGACAATAGCAGAAATTGTACAGGGAATGTACTATGAGGGGTATGACTTTATTCATTTCTGTACATTATCCATTCCTAGCATGATTGTTGAAGTTATCACACGCATCGGCTATGGCATTAAAAGAATAAAGGAAGGTCATGCCATAAAGGATTCAATTCCATTTTCACTGAACAGGGAAAAACATCCAAAACTTGGAACGATGCTTTTTATCGGACATTCTGCAGCAACGGTAGCAAATGCTGGAAAAGTATATTTTATGAAGGATCCTATGGTGATTAATTATCCTCAATGGATGGCTTTTGCCAAGTATTCGTATCAGCAATTAAAATGGGTTTTGCTTCATAAAGCAAATGCACGAGATGCTTATGTAGGTGGGATTTTGTGTGAGAAAATGGACGAGGTTTTTAACTCGACCAATGAAACCTTTGATGAAATCTCAGCAAATTATATTGTTGTATTCGAATAAGGAAAGCAGGGAGAACAGGAGATTCACCATGAATGTTAAAATAATACGCTCAAACAGAAAGACGCTGGCAATCCAGATTAATCCAGATTTATCCGTGACAGTGCGAGCACCAATGTATGCGCCTCAAAGCGATATTGAGCGTATTTTAAGAGAGAAGGAAGGCTGGATACAAAAGCATATCGAGAAAATCAGAGAGAAGGAAGCAAATAAGAAGGAGATACAAGGCGAGTCTGTGGAAAGTGAGTATTTAACAAATGAGGAGATTAAAAAACTTGCAGACAAAGCCTTGCAGCACATTCCGAAGCGAGTAAGCTATTTCGCAAAGCATATCGGTGTTACATATGGAAAAATAACAATTCGCAATCAAAAGACAAGATGGGGGAGCTGCAGCAGCAAAGGAAATATTAATTTTAATTGCTTGCTAATGTTGACACCGCCCGAAGTGATTGACTATGTTATCGTGCATGAGCTATGCCATCGAAAAGAAATGAATCATTCAGGGGCATTTTGGGCAGAGGTAGAGAAGGTGATTCCTGACTATAAAGAGCAGGTCAAGTGGCTGAAAGAGAATGGGGGACAGATAATAGGGAGGATGAAGTGAAAATATTAAATAGTCAGCTAAAATGTATTGACAATCATAATAAGATACAATATAATAAAAGTGCTTTACAAGTATGTTGTAAAGGAATGGTATTGTTGTCAACAGTTCGAACAAACATTTATAAGAAATGGTTTGAGGCTGTCTGATACTGGTCATCGTGACCAGAATTAAGATTGTAATGAACATGACGATAATCTCCTGCTTAGTTGTAATTATACCGCAATTAAGTATTGCAGTTAATTGGATAGCTGGCAATCAAAAATAAAGGCATGCCTTTCATATGATTACTAAGTTTTTTCGTATACCCATCGGCTAAGGAATGCTATCCTCCATGTCGGTGGGTATTGCATTATGGGGGAAAAAGAATGAATGTACAAGAGTGGTTGGATAACCCAAAAACAATACAAAAAAGCAAAAAGGGATATGCTCACTTTGATTATAGAATTGATATAACAAAAGCAGCAGAATTTATTAAAAATCCAGAAAATGTTGCTCATTACGGATTTTATCCGTTTATTCATTATACAATGAAAATGAATAAATATAATGCAAAAACTGGGAAAAAACTTAAAAAAAGAGAAATTTGCTATGCGGCTCATTTAGATCGCTGTATTTATCAATATTATGCGTGGGGGTTAAATGAGCTTTATAATAAACGGATAAGAAAACTAGGCATAGAAAAAGTGCCAGTAGCTTATAGAACAGATTTAAGTGAAAGCAACATACAATCCGCAAAAAAAGCATTCGATTTTATAAAGGAAAATCCACAATGCTGTGTAATGATTGGAGACTTTACAAATTTTTTCGATAGCCTTGATCATCAATATTTGAAAAAACGATGGGGCGATTTAATAGAAAGTGTGCAACTTCCATCAGATCATTACGCCGTATATAAAAATATCACAAGATATAGTACATGGGAGTTAGATGATTTATTGGAATTAAATGATCTTAGCGATGTAAAAGGAAAAATTAGAAAGCTGAATAAGAAAAAAGTAGTTTTGACGAAAGAACAATATAAAGCAAATAGAAAACACATTAAGAAAAATTCAGTGTCATATGGAATTCCACAGGGATCTCCAATAAGTGCTGTATTAGCTAATATTTATATGTTGGATGCAGATGCGCTAATTTATCAGGCAGTTATGAAATGCAAGGGATTTTATATGAGATATAGCGATGATTTTATTGTTGTATTACCAGGGAAAAATCAGATTGATACATTCAAAAGTATTATTGATATTATAAACGCAATTCCAGGTTTGAAGTTGGAAAATAGGAAAACACAGTTTTTCCAGGTAGATACATCAACCGTTATTAATATTGGAAAATCTTTCTCTATAGATGCAGATGATTCGCAAAAGAAAATTAATTTTCTTGGCTTTTCGTTTGATGGAAAGAACATATTTGTACGAGCTAAAACAGTTAGCAAATATTATTATCGTATGAATCATAAAGCTAAAGTAATTGCCAAAAATAGGGAATTAAAAGGTGCAGATAAGCTTTATCAAAGATATTCAGAGCGAGGAGCGTTTGGAAAAAGAGGGAACTTTTTTACTTATATTAATAATGCTGAACGCGAATTTGGAAAAGATGAAAAAATTCGATATGATGTAATGAATCATATGAGTAAAATAAGAAGAAGTCTTAATAATCAAAGTCGTGAATGACATGAAAAAGATTACTAAATTTACATATTTCTATTATCATCTTTAGTTGAACAACATGATAAAGTAAGAAGCGGCCCCTGCTTTCGCAGTTGCCGCTTCTTACTTTTCTTTTAAAAAGGAGTAAACGAAATATTTGAAATTTATGATATTAGATTGCTTGAAATACAATTTTATGGCATAATAACAGTTATGACAAATAAATAATCATTGGAGAGTCATTTGAAATTGTTTAATAGGATTTTGTCTAATGATTATTATAGAACATTATATCAGATCTCAAAGAATGGAGAATATAGCAATGGCAGAAAAACAGAAGATGGATGCAATGTGGGATGACTCCCCAATTGACGTTTCTACAGAGGTAAATTTTATCTGGTCTATCGCAAACAAGCTGCGAGGTACATACCAGAGCGATAAATACAAAGATGTAATCATCCCGATGGTAATTATCCGCAGATTTGAGTGTGCCTTGGCATCCACCAAGCAGAAGGTAGTGGATCAGTTCAAGGTAAATCCGTTATATCCGGCGAAGGCTATGTATCGTGTGTCAGGATATCAGTTCTACAATACCAGCGAGTTTAACCTGGCTGAACTGGTAAACGATGCAGATCATCTGGCTGCAAACTTTAAGTCCTATATCAAAGGTTTTTCTACAAATATTCAGAATATCATTAAGAATCTGGATTTTGATAAACAGATCGACAAGATGGACAAGAACAATCGTTTGCTTAGTGTAGTGAAAGCTTTCTCAGAATTGGATTTGAATCCAGTGACAATCGATAACGTGAAGATGGGATACATCTTCGAGGATTTGATTAGAAGATTTTCTGAAAATGCTGAGGCTGGTGATCACTATACTGGAAGAGACATCATTAAGTTGATGGTCAATATTCTGTTGGCAGAGGGATGCGATGATATATTTGACGATGGAAAGGTCATTACTGTATTGGATCAGGCGTGTGGAACTGGTGGTATGCTTTCTACTAGCTATAACTTCATTAAACGCTACAATCCGTCAGCGGATGTGCGACTGTTTGGACAGGAAATAAATCCAGAGTCTTATGCTATCTGTTTAGCTGAGATGATGATTAAGGGACAGAATGCGGAAAATATCTGTTATCAAGACACCATGAAGGCTGATCGATTCAGGGAAACTAAGATGCGATTCGTTATTGAAAATCCACCTTTTGGTACACCTTGGGGCGGTAAAGATGCTGCAGAAGGTGTGGAGCAGGCAGTTAATGATGAACATACAAAAAGTTTCGCTGGTCGCTGGGGAGCAGGTCTTCCGGGTTCAGGAGATATGCAGATGCTGTTCTTGCAGTCTGCCGTAGATAAGATGGATGATAATTTTGGTCGTGCTGCCATTATTGAAAATGGTAGTCCATTGTTTTCTGGCGGTACATCATCTGGAGAGAGCCAGATTCGCCGCTGGTTGTTGGAAAATGACTTGATTGAGGCAATCGTTGCACTGCCTACAGATCTTTTTTACAACACTGGTATTGCTACATACATTTGGGTACTTTCTAAGAATAAGAGACGCGAGAGAAAAGGTAAGATTCAGTTGGTTGATGCATCAGGACTCTATAGCAAATTACGCAAGGCATTAGGCAATAAGAAGAATGAGATCTCATCGGAGAATCGTTCTAAGATTACGAAGCTCTATGCAGATTTTGCTGAAAATGAGTATTGTAAGATTTATAATAATGAGGAGTTTATTTATCGCGAATATACCGTGATGCAGCCGCTTCAAAGAAGTTATGCAATTACAGAAGAAAGAATTAAAGCTATGCTGTCGAAAGGCAGTCTTTCTTCACTCTATGATCAGGTTAAGGTGGACGAATTTGAAAATATGGAAGAACTAACAGGTAAAGATTTGAAGAAGCTAGAGGGCTATCAGAATAACCGGCCTGTTTATGAATCGATTGTTGAAGCGCTGCAGGCTGCAGTATCTGAGCAGATTTATTACTCACCGAAGGCATTTATGCCGGTGTTGACAAATGCTCTTACAAATGCAACAGCAGATAAGAAACTGCTTGATAAGATTGCTGATGGCTTATCTGTTATGGATAAGAATGCTGAAATTCAGAAAGACAAAAAAGGCAATATTCTCTATGACAAGGAAACCAAAGATACAGAACTAGTGAAATGGGAAGAGAGTATTGACGACTATATGGCAAGAGAAGTACTTCCGCATGTCCCAGATGCAAAAGCGTTCTTTGAAGAGGATCTAGGCAAGAAGAAACCAGTCATAAAGACCGGTGCAGAGATTCCGTTTACACGCTATTTCTACAAATATCAGCAGCCAACACCTAGTGAAGAACTGGAAGTGAAGTTTATGGATCTAGAGCTTTCAGTTTCTGAACGTGTGTCAAAGTTGTTCGAGTAAGGCGGTGATGATATGCGTGAAATGAAGAACAGTGGGATTTCTTGGATTAATGAAATTCCTGAAAATTGGAATGTAGAACCGATAAAATACAACTATAGTCTTATTGCTGGGGCTACGCCTGAAAGCACAAATGTTGATTTTTGGGATGGTGATATAAAGTGGGTAACGCCAGCGGATTTTAAGACAAAAGATATTTTTGTAACAGGAGGGAGCAGAAATCTTACTGCTGAGGGATATAAATCTTGCAGTACGAGTATGCTTCCAATTGGAAGCATTGTGTTTTCTAAGCGAGCACCAATCGGAACTGTAGCAATAACTGCAGATAGACTATGTACAAATCAAGGTTGTTTAGGTCTTGTAGAAAAGAGTGGCAGAGTTCTGAACAAGTTTTATTTCTATGTGATTAGTATCTACGGTGATGTATTTAATCTTTTTGGATCTGGAACAACCTTTAAGGAAATATCTGCAAATACATTTGCAAACATCAAACTGCCGACGCCGCCAATACAAGAACAAAAGCGCATTGTGGATTTTCTCAATGCAAAATGCGCTGAGATAAATTCTCTCACTGCCGACATTCAAACTCAGATTGACACCTTAGAGCAATATAAACGCTCTGTAATTACGGAGGCAGTAACCAAAGGGCTAAATCCAGATGTTGAGATGAAGGACAGTGGAACACCGTGGTGTCCACTAATTCCGATACATTGGAAATATGTAAATCCTAAAGCACTATTTACTCAACGATTAGATAGAGCTTACCCAGGAGATAAGCAACTAACGGCAAGCCAAGAATATGGGGTTATATATCAAGATGAGTATATGGAGCTTACTGGTACAAAAATTGTGACAGTCATGAAGGACTTCAGTATATTAAAGCATGTAGAACCTAACGATTTTGTAATTAGTATGAGGAGCTTTCAGGGAGGACTTGAGTATAGTGAAAGAAGAGGAAGTATTAGTTCTGCCTATGTAATGCTGATTCCAAATAACGAATATGTATATCCACCATTTTATCGCTGGTTTTTTAAGTCAAGCAAATATATAAACGCCATTCAAAGTACTTCTAATCTTGTTCGAGATGGCCAAGCAATGCGATATGCTAATTTTGCCCAGGTTCCGCTTTTTATTATTCCACTAGATGAGCAAAAACAGATATCGGAATACCTTGATGAAAAGGTTAGAAAAATTGATGAAATATTGAAAAGTAAGAAAAGTCAGTTAGAAATACTTGCAGAATACAAAAAATCCCTGATCTATGAATACGTCACAGGAAAGAAGGAGGTGCCAGCTATATGATGATCAGACAGGGCGGGTGGTACTGGTATCTTTCTGGTGAGGAAAGCAAGCTCGAAAAACACAAATGCGGCAAGTGGATGTATTTTTTTGAAGATCAATCATTTGCACAGCAAATATGCGAGAAGGCCATTGCGGAGCACGTATGCTATGAGTGCAAGTGTACCGACATGGAAGTGCAGCTGGCTCTGACGGGAGTGATTTGTTTTTACTTGAATGGTGATGATATTGAGAATCATAAGCGTGTGATTCGGTTTATGATGGACAATGGTCTGATTCGGAAAACCAAGACAGGCAGATACTATAACAACAGTTTCAAGTTTGATGACCAGACTCGTGCCGGTGAGTATGGAGCTGATTTTGAAGGAAAGATCAAACTGAATGAGTTTATTGATTTAAAAACTGGCAGATGGATCAGAGAGGAGGCTTAAAGCGAATGGATGATAATAATATACGTGAGCTTGACATGGAACAGCAGGATACGGACGGTATTGCGAAAAGAGCCACAGAATATCATAAGCGCCTGATCCATCAGACATCCATTGTTTCTGAGAAGGAATATCAGAAGTTCTTGATGGAACGTTTGGAAAAAGACAACAATTTTGTAGTCCGTAAGGCTACAAATTTTGATCGCTATTATGCTGTGGATCGTGAGATGCTCTTTAAATTCTTGAACGATACACAGCCTGATACAATGGATTATCTGCGTAAAATTTACAAAGATGATCTGGAGGAGACGATTGTTAGCTTCATCAATGCAGAGACCACTAAGACTCGTGGTAGTCTGATTGAAGTGCTAAAGCATGGTATCGAACTATCTAATCAGAAGATTGAGCTTATGTATACCAAGCCTGCGACTACTTTTAATCCAGAGTTGACAAAGAAATATGGGCAAAATATTTTCTCTGTCATGGAGGAAGTTTGGGCCAGTGATAAAGAAAGAATTGACGTCGTTATATTCTTGAATGGTCTGGCAATCATGGCATTTGAACTGAAATGTAATACTGCTGGACAGTCTTATCAGGATGCGATTTATCAGTTTCGCACTGATCGTAATCCGAAGACAAGACTTTTTCGATTCAAGGCTGGAACTCTTGTGAACTTTGCTATGGATTTAGAAGAAGTATACATGACAACTAAGCTTGATGGTCAGGCAACATTCTTCTTGCCTTTTAACATGGGTAATGGTAATGGAGTTACAGCAGGGGCTGGTAATCCAGTATTTGAAGATAAGTACAGCGTTTCTTATATGTGGGAGGATATTCTTACAAAAGACACCATTTTGGATTTAATCAGCAAGTTTATTTTTGTTGAAGTGAAGGAAAAGGTAGATGAGGAAAACGGGAAAGTAAAACGTTCAGAAAATCTGATCTTTCCTAGATATCATCAGCTTGATGTTATTCGTAAGGTAGTGGCTGATGTACGTGAGAACAAAACAGCACAGAATTATCTGATTCAGCATAGCGCAGGTTCTGGTAAGACTAATTCAATCGCCTGGTTAGCACATCGTCTGACATCTCTGCATGATGCTAACAACAAGATTATCTTTGACAATGTTGTTATTGTTACAGATCGTGTTGTCGTAGATAGACAGCTTCAGAAAGCTATTATGGGAATGGAGCATAAGGCCGGTCTGATTCGTGTGATGGATGACAAGTGTGTATCTGCTGACCTTGCCATTGCTTTGAACGGCAATACAAAGATCATTGCTACGACGATTCAGAAGTTTCCATATATTGTGGACAGTGTGGCGAATCTTAAGAATAAGCGGTTTGCTGTCATCATTGACGAGGCACATTCTTCGACA
>ENA-ORTN01003490-ORTN01003490.1-human-gut-metagenome-genome-assembly--contig:-NODE-3490-length-10820-cov-13.184765_pt1 | contig 10820 bp, 7 predicted proteins | sample MGYA00242070_ERZ509189 | MGnify/ENA primary metagenome ERZ509189 (study PRJEB26280, sample SAMEA2338821) | human gut metagenome | biome: human gut; feature: human-associated habitat; material: faeces...
GGCTACCTGCTCTCTTTGGGTGCGTCTTCTTGCCTGCGGCAATTATTATTTCACTAGCAAATTCCTATTTTTCTTCGTTATCTAATGCTGCAATTCCCGTTTCATTGGTTCGGATTCTCACAACATTTTCTACATCGTAAAGGAAAATCTTACCATCGCCGTACTCGCCAGTATAAAGTGCTTTCTTTGCGGCTTCTACGACTAATTCCGGTGGTACTGTAGATACGACAATGTCTACCTGAAGCTGTGGCAGAAGGTTCATATCAATCTTAACACCACGATACTGTCCAGTTTTTCCTTTCTGTGTTCCACAACCCATTACATGGGATACTGTCATACCTGTTACACCAATCTGGCTCATGGCATCTTTCAGAATGGCAAAACGGTCTTCTTTACACATAATTGTAAGTTTTGTATAACGTCCACCTGTTTCTTTTGCACCGCCGATGACTGGAGCGAGTTTCTTGTCTCTTAAGTCTGTTACATCGATTGTTTCTGTTGTTACACCGCCCATTGTTGTTGCGGAAATTGGAAGGAAATCTGCATATGCTGATGCAAGATCATGTTCTGCGATATCAAGACCCATGATTTCTTCTTCTGCACTGACACGAAGTCCTATTGTATGTTTAAGAATTGTAAATACGATTGTCATTGCAACTGCTGTGTATGCTGCGATACATACAACACCCAGTACCTGTACTCCAAGCTGGTGGAATCCGCCACCATAAAATACACCATTGTTATAATCGAAAAGTCCGACTGCTACTGTACCCCAAAGACCATTACATCCATGAACGGCTACGGCACCTACCGGGTCATCAATTTTTAGTTTCTGGTCAATAAATTCTACGACTATTACTACAAGTATACCATCAACAAGTCCGATAATCGTTGCACCAACGGCATCTACATTCGCACATCCGGCTGTGATACCTACAAGACCTGCTAAAGAAGCATTCAGACACATGGAAACATCAGGTGCTCCGTTTCTGATCCATGTAAACATCATACAGACAAAAGTTGCTACTGCCGGTGCGATAGTTGTTGTTCCAAGAATCTGTGCTAACTGTGTAGGATCAGATGCTGCTGCACCGTTGAATCCATACCATGCAAACCATAAGATAAAGCATCCAAGTGCGCCAAGTGTAAGAGAATGTCCCGGAAATGCATTTACAACAGTTTTTCCGTCTTTTCCTTTTGTATATTTACCAATACGAGGTCCAAGCATTGCGGCACCGATAACAGAAGCAATACCACCAACCATATGAATTACAGAAGAACCTGCAAAATCAACATAGCCTAATTTTGCGAGCCATCCTGCACTATTCCATACCCATCCAGCTTCAATCGGGTATACGATTGCACTGATAACTGCGGAATAAATACAATATGTAGAGAACTTTGTTCTTTCTGCCATTGCTCCGGAAACGATTGTTGCTGCTGTTGCACAAAATACTAACTGGAAGAAGAAATTGGACCAGTCAAAGTTTGCGAAGTCTGTGAACATCTGACATCGAGGTCTTCCGATCAGTCCAAAGAAATAATTTTCACTGTTCATAATACCGTAACCAAGAACGAAGAATACGACTGTTCCAATACAGAAGTCCATCAGATTCTTCATAATGATATTTCCGGCATTTTTCGCTCTGGTGAAACCTGTTTCCACCATTGCAAAACCACACTGCATAAAAAATACTAATACTGCACCTAAAAGGTACCAAACACTCATATCCATACTTTTCACTCCTAACTTTTTTTCAGGTCTTTCCTGCTTTTTCAAGAAAATGCTTTCTCACTCGCGAAGTGTTTTTATTTTATAAATTTTTATAAAATAAAAAATGGACGCCAAAACAATTATGTTTCAGCGCCCTTGCTTTTCATGCATTTATTTTTGCATTTTTGAGCTTGTAAGTCAATGTCAGTTTTGACTTAACTTTTTTAGTTCTTTGGGTGAAATTTTATTATATTGTGACAGTGAAATTTTACGATAACAAATAGTGCTTAATTATTTTAAGTCTTATGGCATTTTTACTTATTTTTTTTAAAAAGCTCATGAAACTGAGGAAAATCAACATTTTTTATTGTCAGTAAAGAAAGTTATGATATTATTATTTGTTGAAGCACTTATGGTATAGCTATATTTTCCTGTATCAGAATTTACATAATCAACATCAAAAGACATATCAGGACTTGGATATTCCTTCAATTTTTCTAATTCATCAATACTATGAAAACATGGACGCATTACATGGCCATCTTCATCCCATGTACTACAACTACACTCTCCAAACTTATGTTTTCCATTTTCAAACATTTTCAATATTGAAATAATGTTGCTTCGCAATATATTGTCATCTAACTCATATATTACACTATTTGATAACTCTCTTTTTGATATAATATTTATCATACAACTTCTCACTTTCTCCATCCCGCTGGATATTTGTTTTTCAGATTATTGTTTACGAGTTTTCCAAATCCCAGTGGATGTCCCGCTGCCATAACTAGCTGCCAGCCTTTTCGCTTTTTTTCTCCGTTGATCAAATCGCTTACGTCAAGGGTTTCGCCGCGAAGATATCGCTGTAATCGTTCATCATCTGCTGGAAAGTCAAGTACCTGATCAAAATCCTGTGCACGGAGTACGAGTGCAAATGGCTGAGACGGTTCAAATCTTTTCTTTTTGAATTCGCCCATGAAAAGGCCATTTCTCAGGAAATGTAATCCTCGTCCATCATATTGTGGTTCTGGAAGATAGTAAAGATTATCGCCTCGCACGTCAATTCTGCCCACATCATAAGCAATGTTTACATGGGCGAAGAAGTCTTCTGCGGCTGCTTTTTGCTCTTTGCTTAAACTTTTACATTTTTCCCACCAAACGGAACTCAGTGTTTCTGTTTGCTGTTTCTTTTTAGCTTTTTTTGATTTTTTAGAAGCTTTTTCATCTGACTTCTGACTTATTTCAATATTTTTTCTATCAAATACAGGCTCGGCATCTTGCTGATACTTTATTGTATTCTCTTTTTTATCTCTGTTTAATATTTCGCTTGTATTTGCTTCTTGATTCATATGGAATGTCCTGTTCAGACCTGATTCTTTACTATTTTCTGCCTGAAGATAGTTTATATTCTGCATAACAGAATCCTGCTCATCCGATTTTATTTCCTGTTCTGCCCCGCTCTTTTTATGAAGAAGTGCCATAAAATGCCCTTCACCAGACATTTTATGCGGCCAGATTCTACGACAGAGTTTACAGCTTTCGTCAAAAGCTTCGTCTTTATAGGATGTGAGTCCTTCCGCAAAATTTTCGTAATCTTCCATTGGAACGACTTCCATATCCGGGCGTTCCTTTAAAAGATGTGTGATTGTCTTTTCATTTTCCAAAGGGGAAAATGTACAGGTGGAGTAAAACATCATGCCACCTGGAAGTAACATGTCCGCTGCCTGCACGATGATTTCCCGCTGTAATTTCGAAAAATATTCCGGGCCTTTTTCTTTCCAGGAATCTGCAACGGCTGGATTTTTTCTAAACATTCCTTCACCAGAACATGGGGCATCCACCATAATCTTATGGAAAAATTCTGGAAAACGCTCTGCAAGGACATGAGGTGGCTCATTCGTCACAAAACTATTGGAAATACCAAATAATTCAAGGTTACGAAGTAACGCTTTTGCTCTTGCTGTATTGATATCATTTGCCACTAAAAGGCCCTCTCCTTGTAAGGCTGCTCCAAGTTCTGTTGCCTTACCGCCAGGTGCAGCACAAAGATCAAGAACTCTCTCTCCTGGCTGCACTTTCAGTCTGGATGCCGGAGTCATGGCACTTGGCTCCTGTAAATAATAAAGCCCTGCACTATAAAAAGGATGCTTTGCTGGAACATCCTCTGCGTTGTAAAAATATCCATTTGAAATCCACGGAACTTTTTTTAAATGAAAAGGAGCAATTCTTTCGAATTCCTCCAAGTTCATCTTTAAAGTATTCACCCGCAGACCATATTGTCTCTGCCCGTCAAAACCGGTAAGAAACGCTTCATAATCTTCTCCTAAAATCTCTTTCATGGAGTCAAGGAAAGACTGTGGTAAATCTGCCATCGAAATATCTCCTTATTGTTTGTTATTTATTCTTAGAGCGTGTTTGAAAAATGCTCTAGTGAAATGTTCGTCCCGCTTGCTGTGTATTATGTACATTCTGCTCTGCCAGAGAACTTTTTGCTAACACATCTTTTTTCTGTTTTAATAACTCTTTTATAATTTCTTTTCTGGTGATAATACCGATAAACACGTTACGTCCATCTACAACTGGCACAAAGTTCTGATTAAGGATATGATTATCTAACTGTTCAATATCCGCATCAATACTTACTGGTTTGTAATCCCAGCGAAGACGCATGGACTTCACATGAGACTTACGCATTACTTCCATATCCATATGATACTCTTCAATGAGATTCCAGAGGAAATCCCCCTCGGAAATTGTTCCGACATAGCGCCCCTTCTCATCAATGACCGGTACCGCCTGATAACCATGTTTATGAATGACACGCAATGCCTGTGCTACGGTGTCTTCCTGATGTATGTATGTTACTTCACTTTTAGGAATCAAATAAAATGATATATTCATAATAATTCTCCTTCTCACCCTTGCTTCAATCCCCAGAGAAAATGTATACTCTCTAAGTTCAAGAATGCCTCGGCATTCTTGCTGCGAGATGCGCGTCATGCAATGCATGACATACTCCCCAATCAATGCTTCCCTTTAATACATACACATCATAACATAAGAAAAGAGATTTCGGTAGCCTTTTGCGAAAGCTTCATAAAATCTTCATAATTGTGTAATTTCTGAGTTGGCACAGGCAAGAGTAGACTCACCCAAAGCGAGAAGATTTTTTGTCAGTTGTGCCCAAATTTTTGAGGCGTACGTGAGTGCGTACGTTGATGAAATTCGGGTGCGACTGGCGGAAAATCAGCCACAAAAGCAAGTGCAGGAAAGACTCCGAGAGTACATTTTATTAAAAGTAATAAAAAAGTATCGTCTCACATCTTTGATGCGGTACTTTTTTATTTTTTGCTTTTAATAAATTGAGAAGAAGTAGTGTTATTTTTCCTTCAGATATATCAGATGTGAGATGACTCCCACCTGTAGGTGGTGAGCAACAAATCAGTATCAGTGGGGGCAATGTAGAATTATCTATGGAACAGCAAACTGGTACGATCACTCTTACAAATAGAGAAAAAGGTGACGAGGAGGAAGAGACAACTTCTAGTGAAGAGGAGACTACTTCAACAGAAAATGAAAAGACACCACCTAATAATAAGAAGAATAAGAAGTCTAAGAGTGGTAAGACTGGCGATACTACACCAATCCTGACATGGATTATCATTGGAGTGGCTGCAGCCGTTGTGATTATCTTCCTTGTAGTAAGAAGACGAAAAAGTGAATAAAGCGTGATATAGCGTTTTCAGTATGCAGATACTTTCCGTATATGAGTGAATTGGTTACCATTTTTTAACTACATTTTATGGATATCACTGATAATAATATATAGTTATACTGAGTATTAATAATTTTAAAGCAAGTAGAAAACCTCCACTTATATTCTTAAATTCCTACACCAGGCAATTTGATTCAAACAAAATCAAGCCAAAGACAGTACCCGAAGAGAGAAGCCGCCCTATATCTGTGGTCTTAGAACGAGGACTGAATGTGAGCCGTCAAACGAACATTCAGCCCACAGTGATAAAGTCACAGATATAGGGCGGCTTCTCTCTTCGGGTGCGTCTATTTCTTATATGAATTAAATCAGAACAAATATTTGGATTTTGTCTGTACATTTGTTCGTATATTTGATATAATCGGAAACATACTACGATAAGAGGGAGGATTTGCTTCATGGACCATTTCGAATTAGTGTCGGACTTCGCACCGACTGGAGACCAGCCACAGGCGATTGAGGAGCTGGTAAAGGGATTTAAAGAAGGAAATCAGTTTGAGACTTTGCTTGGAGTTACTGGTTCCGGTAAGACATTTACGATGGCGAATGTCATTGCACAGTTGAATAAGCCGACGCTGATTCTGGCACATAATAAGACTCTGGCAGCGCAGCTTTACAGTGAGTTTAAGGCATTTTTTCCACATAATGCGGTAGAATATTTTGTGTCTTATTATGATTATTATCAGCCGGAAGCATATGTTCCTTCTACGGATACTTATATAGAGAAGGATTCTTCGATTAATGATGAGATAGATAAGCTGCGCCACAGTGCGACAGCAGCGCTGATTGAGAGGAAGGATGTCATTGTTGTGTCATCGGTTTCGTGTATTTACGGCATTGGTAGCAAGAACGATTATGCGAAGATGATGATTTCGCTGCGCCCTGGAATGGAGATTGACAGGGATGAGGTTGTGCGCCGTCTGATTGATATCCAGTATGTGCGTAATGAGCTTGATTTTAAGAGAGGCAGTTTCCGTGTACGTGGAGATGTGCTGGAAGTTGTGCCGGTTTCTTCTTTTGAAGATGCGATTCACATTGAATTTTTTGGTGATGAGATTGATCGGATTATGCAGGTCGATGTGCTGACGGGAGAGATTAAGGCAAGTCTTAATTTTGCGATTGTTTTTCCGGCTTCGCATTATGTTGTGCCGCAGGAACAGATTGAGCGTGCGGTGAAGACGATTAAGGAAGAACTTGACGAGAGAGTGGAATATTTTAAGGAAAACGATCAGCTTTTAGAGGCACAGAGAATTTCAGAACGAACGAATTTTGATATAGAGATGTTAAAAGAGACAGGATTTTGTTCTGGAATTGAGAATTATTCGAGACATCTTACGGGATTAGAGCCGGGGAAGGCTCCGTATACGCTGATTGATTTCTTTGGGGATGATTTTCTTATGATTGTCGATGAGTCGCATATTACGATTCCGCAGGTGCGGGGGATGTATGCAGGAGACCGTTCAAGAAAGCAGACATTAGTTGATTTCGGATTCCGACTGCCTTCAGCTTTAGATAACCGTCCTCTTAATTTTGATGAATTTGAGGAGCGAATTGATCAGATGCTTTTTGTATCTGCGACTCCGAATGTGTATGAGGGAGAGCATGAGATGCTCCGGGCAGAACAGATTATCCGTCCGACAGGACTTCTTGACCCACCGATTGATGTCCGGCCAGTAGAGGGACAGATTGATGATTTGATTAGTGAGATTAATAAAGAGGTAGCGAAGAAGAATAAAGTTCTGGTAACTACCCTGACGAAGCGGATGGCAGAAGATTTGACTGCTTATATGAAAGAATTGGATATTCGTGTGAAATATCTTCATTCCGATATTGATACCTTAGAAAGAATTGAAATTGTAAGAGATTTGCGAATGGGTGTATTTGATGTTCTTGTTGGAATTAACCTTTTAAGAGAGGGATTAGATATTCCAGAGGTTACGCTGATTGCTATTCTTGATGCGGATAAGGAAGGATTTTTACGTTCAGAAACTTCTCTTGTACAGACGATCGGACGTGCCGCACGAAATGCAGAAGGACACGTTATTATGTACGGAGATACGATTACAGACTCCATGCGTGCCGCCATCACAGAAACAAAGCGGCGTCGTGAAATTCAGATGGCATATAATGAAGAACATGGCATTACGCCAAAGACTATTCAAAAGGCAATTCGGGATGTCATTTCTATTACCAATGAAGAAGCACCAGAGAAGAGCCGAGGTTCCTTAAAGAAAGATACGGAATCTATGAATCGTAAGGAACTTACGGAAATGATAGCTAAGTTAACAAAGAAGATGAATAAGGCAGCGGCAGAACTGAACTTTGAAGAAGCGGCAGAATTAAGAGATGAACTGAAAAAGTATAAGATTGCTTTGAGGGATTATGACGATTAGAAAGGATACAATATAATGAGCGAAAAGAAAGAATACATTCGCATTCGAGGGGCGCGTGAGCATAACCTTAAAAATATTAATATAGATATACCGAGAAATGAATTTGTAGTACTGACAGGACTTTCAGGTTCTGGTAAGTCCTCACTGGCATTTGATACGATTTATGCGGAAGGACAGAGAAGATATATGGAGTCCCTGTCTTCGTATGCAAGACAGTTCTTAGGACAGATGGAAAAGCCGGACGTTGACGATATTCAGGGTCTTTCTCCTGCCATTTCGATTGATCAGAAGTCCACGAACCGCAATCCACGTTCTACAGTTGGTACAGTAACGGAAATCTATGATTATCTGCGGCTTCTTTATGCGAGAGTTGGCATTCCTCACTGTCCAAAGTGTGGAAAAGTAATTTCCAAGCAGACAGTAGACCAGATTGTAGATATTTTAATGAAGCTTCCAGAACGGACGAAAATTCAGCTTCTTGCACCGATTGTAAGAGGAAGAAAGGGAGAACATGTAAAAATATTAAAAGATGCAAAAAAGAGTGGATATGTCCGTGTTCGCATTGACGGGAATCTATATGACCTTGCAGAAGAGATTAAGTTAGAAAAAAATAAAAAGCACAATATTGAGATTATTGTAGACCGTCTGATGATAAAGGAAGGTATTGAAAACCGTCTTACAGATTCGATTGAGACCGTAATGAAGCTTACAGGGGGACTTTTGTTAGTAGATGTTGTTGGTGGGAAACCGATGAATTTTAGCCAGAGTTTTTCCTGCCCGGATTGTGGTATCAGCATTGATGAGATTGAGCCACGAAGCTTTTCTTTCAATAATCCGTTTGGAGCCTGTCCAGTCTGTCACGGACTTGGATTTAAGATGGAGTTTGATGTTGACCTGATGATTCCAGATAAAAAAATGAGTATTGCAGATGGGGCGATTACTGTATTGGGGTGGCAGTCTTGCACAGATCCAAAGAGTTATACGAGAGCAGTTCTTGATGCATTGGCAAGAGAGTATGATTTTGATTTGAGTACGCCATTTTGTGATTTAAGTCCGGAAGTCCAGGATATTATTATTCATGGAACGAATGGACATGAGGTAAAAGTATACTATAAAGGAAAGCGTGGAGAGGGTGTCTATGACGTTGCTTTTGAAGGCCTGATTCGTAATGTACAGCGTCGTTATCGCGAGAATCATTCTGAACGTCAGAGAGCAGAATATGAAAACTTTATGACAGTAACTCCATGTGATAGCTGTCACGGTCAGCGATTAAAGCCTGAATCTCTGGCAGTAACAGTAGGTCAGTACAATATTTCCGAATTGACACGCCTCTCCGTAAAGCGATTAATTTCCTATTTTAATGACATTGAACTTACAGAAAGACAGCAGCTTATCGGTAAGCAGGTGTTAAGAGAAATTCGTGGAAGAATCGGCTTTTTAAATGATGTTGGCCTTGACTATTTAAGTCTTTCACAGCCAACAGGAACGCTTTCTGGTGGAGAAGCACAGCGAATTCGTCTTGCAACGCAGATTGGTTCTGGACTTGTTGGAGTGGCATACATTCTTGATGAACCAAGTATCGGTCTGCATCAGAGAGATAATGATAAACTCATTTCTGCCTTAAAACGTCTGAGAGATTTGGGCAATTCACTTATTGTCGTTGAGCATGATGAAGATACGATGCGAGAGGCAGACTGCATTGTGGATATTGGACCAATGGCAGGCGAAAATGGTGGGGAAGTTGTCGCAGTTGGAACAGCAGAAGAATTGATGGTGAATCCAGATTCCATTACAGGAGCATACCTTAGCGGGAAAATGAAAATCCCTGTTCCAGAAGTTCGGAGAAAGCCGCAGGGTTATCTGACAGTAAAAGGAGCCTCGGAGAATAACTTAAAGAATATCAGCGTGAAGTTTCCAATCGGCGTATTTACCTGTGTAACAGGAGTTTCTGGTTCAGGGAAAAGCTCCCTTGTCAATGAGATACTTTATAAGAAGCTTGCCTGCGTATTAAACCGTGCAAGAATTAAACCAGGAAAACATAAAGATATTGAAGGAACAGAACAGTTAGATAAGATAATCAACATTGACCAGTCTCCGATTGGACGTACCCCGCGTTCTAATCCAGCCACTTATACAGGAGTATTTGACCATATCCGCGAATTGTTCGCTATGACAAAAGATGCCAAAGCAAGAGGATATGACAAAGGACGTTTCAGTTTCAATAAAAAGGGCGGCCGCTGTGAAGCCTGTGCCGGTGATGGTATTTTAAAGATAGAAATGCAGTTTCTTCCTGATGTATATGTACCATGTGAAGTCTGTCATGGAAAGCGTTACAACAGAGAGACATTGGAAGTAAAATACAAAGGCAAAAACATATTTGAAGTGTTAGATATGAATGTCGATGAAGCATGTGAATTCTTTGAGAGCGTGCCATCGATCCGAAGAAAGATAGAGACACTTCGAGATGTGGGACTTTCCTATATCAAGTTAGGACAGCCATCGACAACTCTTTCCGGTGGAGAGGCACAGCGAGTAAAACTTGCCACAGAATTAAGCCGCCAGAGTACCGGAAAGACAATATATGTTTTAGACGAGCCAACAACGGGACTGCACTTCGCAGACGTTCATAAACTAGTTGATATTTTGCAGCGGTTAACGGAAGGTGGCAATACAGTTGTAGTCATTGAGCATAACCTTGAAGTCATCAAAACAGCCGATTATATCATTGATATGGGACCAGAAGGTGGCGAAGGCGGCGGCACGATGGTGACTTGCGGAACACCGGAAGAAGTTGCTGCGGTAGAAAAATCTTATACTGGAAAATATCTGAAAAAATATTTGAATCCTGATTTGCCGCAGGCAAGGTAGACGAACTCAGGGAGATAAATGGTGTGCATCCCGTCAAGTAGACAATTAAAAAAATATAAAATTTTTG
>ENA-ORTN01003493-ORTN01003493.1-human-gut-metagenome-genome-assembly--contig:-NODE-3493-length-10815-cov-3.942472_pt1 | contig 10815 bp, 7 predicted proteins | sample MGYA00242070_ERZ509189 | MGnify/ENA primary metagenome ERZ509189 (study PRJEB26280, sample SAMEA2338821) | human gut metagenome | biome: human gut; feature: human-associated habitat; material: faeces...
GGCTGCGGCGGCTGTCGCCGGGGCGATCATGCTGTCAGGGTGCAGCGCGGAGCTTCCGGACGGGTACAGGGAATTCACGGCGGCGCGCGAGAAATACGAAACGCTGGACAGCGCGAAGGTAACTATGACGGATCTGGATTCCGGCGAGCAGGTGATGGAGTTCAGCTTCTACATCAGCGCGAACGACGAGATGGTGCTGAGCTACAGCGGTACCTGGGGCGGAGTCACGCAGCAGGCGTACAGCGACGGCGCGGAATTCTTCTACAAGGAATCCGGGGACGACAAGTGGACTGTGATCGGTTCCGGGGACGAGAACTACATTTACAACGTGTACAACCGCAAATACCGCTATCCGTATGCGGAGGGGAGAATGTTCTTCCTGGCGGCGGAGGCGGTGAAGGACGCGGCGGTGATCAGCAGCGACGACGGACCGACCATGATCACCTACACCTACGACCCGGCGAAGCTGAACGAAGCCTCCATGCCCGGCGTGGAGGAGGAGATATCCGCCTTCAGCGCGCTGACGACTACTCTTACGATAGACGGGGGGATCCCGGTGAAGTTCGTCGAGAACGGCACTGTCACCACGGTATCCGGGGAGGAGCTCACGCTCAACATGGAGATAGACGTGACCGCAGTCAACGAGGTGTTCGAGATTCCCTACCCCGTAGACGAGGTACAGGCCAGTCAATAAATAAAACAGCGTACCCACCGCAAAAGTTGCAGGGGGTGCGCTTTTTTTTGACATAGCGCCCGATAGGAATAAAAAACAGCAGCGCCGCTTCCGCAGCCCTGCTGTTTTCCATATTCAGCGTGTATGCGCACTGGGAGAAAATCCATTAGTACTCCACGCACCAGGCGGCGCGCTTGTGCCAGGGGAGGTAGTTTATGGGGTTCATCTGAACGCCGTTGATTCTGACCTCGAAGTGGCAGTGGTTTGCGGTGGACTGACCGGTGGAGCCTACGTCCGCGATAAGCTCGCCGGCGGTGACTTTCTGCCCCTGGGTAACGTGCAGGTAGCTTGAGTGGCCGTAAACCGTGACGATTCCGCTGTCGTGCTGTATCATGACGCAGTTTCCGTAGCCGTAGTACCACTGCGCCAGGATAACCGTGCCGGATTCCGCGGCGAATATCGGAGTGCCGTAGGGCGCCACGATGTCCACGCCGCCGTGGTTGTAGTATCCGCCGTAGCCGTACATCATCTCGCTTATCTGTCCGCCGTCGGAGCCGCCCACCGGCCAGATGAACTGACCCACGGGTCTGTTCTGCGGTATCGTCGCGGTGATTCCGGAGGGGATCTCCTTGGTGCCCAGGGCGATTATCTCGGAAACAGGCTCGCTGACGGTGACGCGGTCGATTACCTTGCGGCGCGTTTCAACGCCGTTGATGTAGGATACGTCCGCGGTCACGCGCACGACTCCCTTTTCGCCCTCCCTCGTGATGGTGGAGGAACCCTGGTAGTGGGTGGAGTCGTCCACATATTCGGTATCGTAGTCCGTGCTCTCGTCGTAGGTTTCCCGGCGCGTTACTGCGACCGCGAGGAACGGCTCCTCCTGGGTGATGAGCAGCTTGTCGCCTATCTGGAGGAAGCTGTCCAGGGAGAAGTCCGGATTGAGCCGCGCGAGTTCCTCCTCGGACATGCCCAGCTTTGCAATTACGCCCAGGGGGGAATCACCCTCCACCACGGTGTAGTATGCGGCAACGGTCTTTTTTGTGGTTATCAGCCTGATTATCGAGTCCTCGCTGACGATACTCTCGGTAAGGTACAGACCCGGCTCGTAGGTTATCTTGCTCTCGAATGCCACGGTTTCGTCGCCGCCCTCGCGGTAAACGTCCAGCAGGTCGTCGAGGGTCTGTTCCACGCGGTCCTTGCTCTCAAGGGCGCCGTAGAAGGAGTTGTCGATGTACATTCCGTAGGCGAAGGAAATTTCCGCGTCTACGGAGGAAAGCAGCTTGTCCGCCACCTGGTACTTGGTGAGCGTGGAACCGTAGCCCACCATCTCCACCTCGTAGGAGCTGTCGAAGGAGAACATTTCCGTGTTGCTGTCGAGGTAGGTTATACGCTGCTGCACTATCTTCTCCGCGTCGGTGAACACGGATTCATCGGTGACGTAGCCCACGAAATCCCCGTTGACGGAGAGCCGGAGCGCATAGCTCATTCCGTTGGCGTAGCTGACCACGCTGAACAGGAATACGCAGCTGATTATCGGGAGCGCCCAGTTGAACACCGTGACGAGGAATCCGCGCTTGCCCAGCAGCATTCTGCCTGCCATGCGTGTTCCGGCGGCGCACGCCGGGACAACGCCCTTTTCCCGGGCGCTGCGGATATCGCTGCGGCCCATATTGAACGCCTTTATGTAGCGGTTGAACGGCGCCCTAATCTTCTCGCCGAGCCACCGCAGGAATACAAGGACCTTGTCGCCGAGCCATGCGAGCCGCCTGCCGATGGCGGTGAAAAGCCCGGACAGCGCCCTGCCTGCCGCGGCCAACATCATCATGAATACCGTGAACAGGAATTCACCAGTGCCCTCTATCCTGTCGGCGAGGGACTTCGGCTTTTCCTGTGTTGTTTCTGCCTGCATTAAATACATCTCCGTTGTTTTGCATGAAAAATCCATACTGAATTCAGTAGTTATATATAAAGTAATTATAACACATCTCCCTGGAAAATGCAACCCTTTCACAAATATTTCACGGGCGCCTGCAACCTTTTCGCCGCCTGCCTGGTATTACATACAAAAGCACCCTGGAAAGGAGTATGTATGAAAAGACGTTCAATTCTTGCGATAATAGCCGCGGCGGCGGTACTCACCGGCTGTTCCGCGAATCAGTCCTCCCCCGTGAACACAGCGCCTGCCAGTGCGGTCCCCGGGGATTCCGTGCCGGGAACTCCGGATACGGATACCGCTCCGGATACATCCGAGCCGGATGCCGCCGAAGGCACGCCGGATTCCTCAGTCACGGAGCCGCCGGTATCCGCCGTTTCTTCGGCGGCGACTTCTCCCGGGGCTTCATCACTGGGAAATATTACCGCAACTACCGGGACTTCCACCCCGGAGGAGAAGCCCTCCGACCCCACCGGAAGTGAATACACCGGCAGGGACATCGGCGGCACCGGGAAATCCTCCGGGGACGTTGTGTTCGCGGACGACGTGGAATGCGACATCGCCGCCGTGGGGGATTACATCACGGAAGCCAGCGCATGCGGCGGTTACTTCGAGCCGGGATACCCCGGCGACCCCGTGGAGCCTTACCCCGGCGATCCCGTGGAGCCTTACCCCGGCTGGGATATCCAGCCCCAGGCAGGACTGCTGACAGGTGGCGAGTGGAACGACAACTCCCACTGGGACTTCTGGAAGGGGCTGTACGGAAGCAACAACTACGGCGCCGACTGGGATTCCTACCTTGGCGAGTGGCGCACCGGGGCGGAGTGCCGCGCGGCGGTGCTGATAAGGGACAGCGCCGGGAATCCCGTTGCCGGGGCGCAGGTGGAAGGCATGGGCTATTCCGCGGTTACGGACAACCGGGGCATGGCGTACCTTTTCTGGGAGGAATCCCGGACGCAGGACTACGGCGGCGGAATTTCCGTGAGCGCCCCCGGCGGACAGAAGCAGACCTTCCCGGCGGATATCACCGGGGACTGCGAACTGGAGTTCACCCTGGACGGGGAAGCAACCCCTGCCGCTAAGACCCTCGACCTGATGATAATGTGCGACACCACAGGCTCCATGGGGGACGAACTGGAATACCTCAAGGAGGAGCTGGAGGACGTTGTTGAGCGAATCCGGGAGGATAACGCGAATATCCCGGTGCGGCTGAGCGTGAATTTCTACCGGGACGAGGGGGACGAGTACGTCGTCCGGGAATTCCCGTTCACCGGGGACATCGGCGCCGTGGTGGAAGCCATCGCGCAGCAGTCCGCGGACGGCGGCGGAGATACCCCGGAGGCAGTCCACACGGCGCTCGCCAGCGCGGTGGATTCCCACGACTGGGACGCGGATTCCGTCAAGGTGATGTTCCTGGTGCTTGACGCGCCGCCCCACGAGGATACGCAGATAATCGACGAGGTCGTGAAGCACGTCCGGGACGCGGCGGAAAAGGGAATACGCATAGTCCCGGTGGCGGCGAGCGGCGTTGACAAGTCGTGTGAATACCTGCTGCGGAGCATGGCGTTCATGACCGGGGGGACCTACACGTTCCTGACGGACGACAGCGGAATAGGCTACGCCCACACCGAGCCGACCATCGGCAGCTACTCCGTGGAGAAGCTGAACGATATGATGGTGCGGATAGCCGGCGATTACCTGGCTTGATTTGCAGTGAATTGCGGCAGGAACTTTCAGAAACGGCACGTCACAGTGCCGTTTTTCTGTTTCTGTGGGCAAAAAATGTAAAATTCCAGCCAATGCTGTAAATGTTTTTGCAAAACCACTTGCAAAAATAATGCAAATGGTGTATAGTAAGTATGCAGGCAGTCGATAAACCGCCATCTGCGTCGTCACTCCACACCGCAACAGGCACAAAGCCTAGTTGCGGTGTGGGTTCCTAGCATATGACGATTTCTCGGCTGCCTGGGACAGTTTCTTTTTCGACAAGCTGGGCAGTCCACGGGGGCTGCTGTAATGTATTGAAACGAGGTACTCAAATGAAAGACGATCTGCTACAGCGGATTGAGGAGTTAATGCCCTCATTCTCCAAAAGCCAGAAACTCATTGCAAACTATATACTGAACCACTACGAGAAGGCGGCGTACATGACCGCGCTCAAGCTCGGAAACGCCGTGAATGTCAGCGAATCCACCGTCGTGCGCTTCGCCATTGAACTTGGATTCGAGGGCTATCCGCAGTTACAGCGCTCCCTCCAGAGCCACATCAAGAACCGCCTGACCACTATCCAGCGCATGGACGTCACCAGAAGCCGTATCGGCGACCTCGACCCCATCGAGGGAGTCCTCACCCAGGACATGGACAAGATTCGCCGCACCCTTGAGCAGATAGACCGCGAGGCTTTCGACAACGCCGTCAACACCATCGTGGACGCGCGCCGCATTTATATCCAGGGCGCAATGTCCAGCGGTATCCTCGCAAGCTTCATGCACTACTACCTGCGCCTTATCTTTGACAAGGTGACGCTCATCGGCTCCGTTGCAACCAGCGAGATATACCAGCAGATGATACACATCGGCGAGGGCGACGTGTTCATCGGGCTTTCCTTCCCGAGATACGCCAAGAGCACCATCAATGCCTGCAAGTTCGCCCACGACTGCGGCTCCCAGATAATCGCCATAACCGACAGCGAGAATTCCCCCCTGGCGCAGTACGCCCACACCACCCTCTGCGCCACCTCCGACATGGTCAGCTTCGTTGACAGCCTGGTCGCCCCGATGAGCCTGCTCAACGCCCTCATCGTCGCAGTATCCAGCCGCAACCGCTGCCGCGTGGAGCAGACCTTCCGCAAGCTGGAGACCCTCTGGGACAGAAACGACGTGTACAAGAAAGATGTATGATATCCTGATAATCGGCGGCGGCGCTGCCGGTATGTTCTGCGCCGCCCACGCCGCTGAAATGGGACTCCGCGCCGCCGTGGCGGAGCACGGGAAGTCCCTCGGGCGCAAGCTCGGGATCACCGGAAAGGGGCGCTGCAACGTCACCAACGACTGCACCCCCGACGAGGTGCTGCGGAACATTCCCAGGAATCCGCGGTTCCTTTACAGCGCGCTGTCGAAATACGCCCCGGCGGACGTTATGGAATACTTCGGGAAGCTCGGCGTGCCCCTCAAGACGGAGCGCGGACGCCGGGTGTTTCCTGTTTCCGACAGGGCAGGGGACGTGGTTTCCGCCCTGGAGGGTCAGCTCCGGAAGCTGAATGTGGAGGTAATAAAGGGTAACTGCACAAGGCTGCTCATCGAGGACGGAGCCTGCTGCGGCGCGGTAATTTCCGGCAGGGAGGTGCGCGCCGGCGCGGTAGTCCTCGCCACCGGAGGGGCTTCCTACCCCCTCACCGGGTCGGACGGCTCGGGGTATGCCCTGGCGCGCCAGGCAGGGCACACGGTGATTCCCCCGGAGCCTTCCCTTATCCCGATGGAAACCGAGGAGCGCTGGGTCGCCCGGGCGGCAGGACTGGACCTGCGGAACATCTCCATGCGCCTGACCCGGGGCGGAAAGCCAGTCTACGAGGATTTCGGCGAGCTGCTTTTCACCGCCTACGGGATCGGCGGACCCACGGTGCTGAGCGCTTCCGCGCACATTCCGGAGATGAAGCCCGGGGAGTACGCCGTGGAGATAGACCTCAAACCGGCGCTTTCTGAGAAGAAACTGGACGACCGCATAATCCGGGATTTCGCCGAGCGCCGCGGAATGCGCTTCGCGGAGAGCCTGCGCGGACTTCTCCCGGCGCAGCTGGCTCCGGTCATCGCGGAGCTTTCGGGGATCCCCGGGGATATGCGTGTTGACGAGGTCACCCGGGAGCAGCGGCAGCAGCTGGGGGCGCTTATGAAGCGGCTCACGCTGCATATCCGGGGATTCCGCCCGATCGAAGAGGCGATTGTTACCCGGGGCGGCGTTTCCGTCCGGGAGATACGCCCGAACACCATGGAAAGCAAGCTGTGTCCGGGGCTGTATTTCGCCGGGGAGATAATCGACTGCGACGGCTACACCGGCGGATTCAACCTCCAGATCGCGTTTTCCACCGCCTACACCGCGGCGATGGCAGTTGTGGGGATTGTATAATCCTGTCGGAATATGACTGACAGTAAATTAACGCGGCAGGGAAATTTGTAATATCATGTCGGGAAATTACCCGTAGTAATAATGGCGCGGCAGGGATTTTGTATATTTCTGTCGCATTATTACCCCGGGTAATTACATTCCTCTGACTCCCGGTTTTATCGTGAAAAATCTATGAAATTGCAAAAAAAACACTTGCAATTTCGATTGAAGTGTGATATAATAAATTGAATAAATGTATAGGGGTAGTTTTACCTTTTTACATTTTTTCACATTTAAGCCACTTGATAAGTGGCAATTCAGGGTGATGTTTATGCCGGAAAAGCTGATCTCAGTCGCTGTTGACGGTCCCGTCGGCGCTGGAAAAAGTTCCATCGCGAGGGCTGCGGCGAAATCTCTGGGATTTATCTATGTCGATACCGGGGCGCTCTACCGCGCCGTCGGGCTGTACTGCCGCAGGGGCGGCGCCGATCTGTCCTCCCGTGAGGAGATCGCGGCGATGCTCCCGGGGATACACCCCGAGATTCGGCTCATCGACGGCGTGCAGCATATCTGGCTCAACGGCGAGGACGTTTCCGAGGAGATAAGGCTCCCGGAGATCTCCATGGCGGCTTCCGCGGTTTCCTCCGTGCCTGCCGTCCGGGCGGCTCTGCTCGACATGCAGAGAAAGCTCGCGCGCGAGAACAACGTCATCATGGACGGCAGGGATATCGGCACCGTCGTTCTGCCGGACGCCCGGGTGAAGATCTTCCTTACCGCCGCGCCGGAGATAAGGGCGAAGCGCCGCTACGACGAGCTTTGCGCCAAGGGCGTGCAGACCACGTTCGGGGAAGTCCTCGCGGACCTCAACAAGCGCGACTACGACGATTCCCACCGCGAAACGGCACCGCTGAAGCAGGCGGAGGACGCAGTCCTTGCGGATACCTCCGGGCTGGATTTTGACCAGAGCTGCCAGCTTGTGTGCGACATCATCAGGGAGAAGATGTGATGTTCTACTCGTTTCTCCGCAACTGTGCAAGACTTTTCTACATTATCGTATATAATATACATGTCATCGGCGGCGAGAATATCCCCAGTCAGAAGGGCGGATACATCATCGCCAGCAACCATGTTTCCAACAACGATCCGCCGGTGGTGGGCATAACCTTCAAGGGGAAGTACACCTTCATGGCGAAAGAGGAGCTTTTTCATAAAAACCCCTTCTTTTCCTGGCTGATAAAACGGCTCGGGGCGTTCCCGGTGAAGCGCGGTGCGAAGGATACTTCCGCCATCGACAAGGCACTGGAGAGCCTTAAAGAGGGACGCATTTTCGTGATATTCCCCGAGGGCACACGCTCCAAGGACGGCACGCTCGGACGGGCGAAAAGCGGCGTAACGCTTATTGCGGCGCAGGCTAAGGTCCCCGTTGTGCCGGTGTTCATCAGGTACGGCAGGAAGAAGTTCCGCCGGAACATCTACATATCCATCGGGAAGATGATACCCGCCGAGCACTTCGACGTGGATATCTCCGACCGCAGGATGCTGAAGCAGGTAAGCTCCACCATCATGGACGAGATAGCACACCTCCAGGAGAACATGCCCGATGTTGATTGAGATCGCGGAAAAATCCGGGTTCTGCTTCGGCGTTGAACGCGCCCTGAAGCTCACCGAAAAGGCGGCGCAGGACTATGGTGAGATATTCACCCTGGGTCCGCTGATACACAACAAGACAGTTACCGCTGCCCTTGAAAAAAAGGGCGTTCATATAGCCGCAAGCGTGGAGGAAGCCGCCGGGAAGCCCCTGGTGATACGCTCCCACGGGGTCGGCAGGGAAACGGAGGACGCCGCAGCAGACAAATGCTCCGTGCTGCTGGACGCGACGTGTCCTTTCGTGAAGAGGATACATAAGATAGTTTCGGAGCAGCCCGCGGACGGCGCGGTCATCATTCTCGGCGACGGGGAACACCCGGAGGTGCAGGGAATTATGGGTCACGCGGCGTGCAGGGCATACGCATGCATGGAGTTTGACGAAGTCCGGAGTGTGCTCGACGAGTGCAGGGCTTCCGGCAGGGGCGCCGCCCTTGTCGTTCAGACCACCTTCGACCGCAGCAGGTTTCTTGAATATTCCCGGAGGATACGGGAAGAATATTGCTGCGTTGAAATATATGACACAATCTGCAACGCCACCTCGGAACGCCAGAGAAATGCGGAGGGGCTTGCGAAAAGGGCTGACCTTATGCTGGTTGTCGGAGGAAGGCACAGCTCTAACACAGGAAAGTTAGCTGAAATCTGTTCGAGATATTGCCGCACAGTGTTCATCGAGAGTGCCTCAGAGCTTTCCCCGCAGATCATTGAAGGTCTGCACTCCGATAGTCTTATCGGAATAACGGCAGGGGCTTCGACCCCGGCCTATACAATAAAGGAGGTTCATTTAAAAATGAGCGAGATCATCAACAACAATGAAAATGAGGAGAGCTTTGCAGCACTGTTCGAGCAGTCCGAGAGCAAGAGATTATATACCGGCGCCAAAGTCAAGGCAACAGTTGTTAGCGTAAAGCCGAACGAGGCTGTAGTAGAGCTGGGCACAAAGCACACGGGTTACATACCCCTCGACGAGCTGACCAACGACCCCAACGCAAAGGTTGAGGACATCGTTAAGGTCGGCGACGAGATCGACGCTATCGTAACAAAGGTAGACGATTCTCAGGGCGTTGTTTTCCTGTCTAAGAAGCGCGTTGATTCCGCACTGGGCATGGAGAAGATCGCTGCAAGCAAGGAAGCGAACGAAACTCTTGAGGGTGTAGTTACACAGGCAGTCAAGGGCGGCGTGATCGTCGTAACTAACGGCACCAGAGTATTTATCCCTGCTTCCCAGACTGGCGTTCCGAGAAGCGGCAAGCTTGAGGACCTGGTTAAGAAGACCGTTCAGTTCAAGGTTATCGAGATCAACGAGCAGCGCAACAGAGTAGTCGGCTCTATCCGCCAGGCTACAAGAGAGGTTCGCGACGCTGAGAGAGCTAAGTTCTGGGAGACCATTCAGGTTGGCCAGAAGTTCGAGGGCGAGGTTCGCTCCATCGAGGACTATGGCGTATTCGTTGACATCGGTCCGGTTGACGGTCTGGTAAGAACCAGCGAGCTGACCTGGAACAGAGTCGGCCACCCCAAGGATATCGTTAAGGAAGGCGACAAGATCACCGTTATCGTTAAGTCCTTCGATCCCGAGAAGAAGAGAGTTTCCCTCTCCGCTAAGGATCCCGATGAGAACCCCTGGACCAAGTTCGTTGAGGAGTACCAGATCGGCGACGTTATCAAGGCTACTATTGTAAGCATCACAGAGTTCGGTGCATTTGCACAGATCATTCCTGGTGTTGACGGCCTTATCCACATCTCCCAGATCTCCACTGAGAGAGTTACCAACATCAACAACGTTCTGACCGTTGGCCAGGAAGTTGAGGCTAAGATCATCGACATCGACACCGAGAAGAACAGAGTTTCCCTCTCCATCAAGGCTCTTATGGAAGACAACGCTGACCTCGGCGACGCTGAATAAGTCGGGCACGCCCGACAGCGGCCGCGAAGCCGCGGCAGGCATTTGGGGAAATGCACGTTAAAGTTTAAAGGCTGTCACCCGAACAATAGCGTAGCTTAAACAAATATTAATGGGCGGATATGATATCCGCCCATTTTTGCGCTCTGTTGTCACTCCACAGGGTAGTTCTTTCTATTCCCCGGCGTATAAAGAAAAAGGCGGATATAAAATCCGCCTTTTCTATTACGCTATTCTTCGGGTGAAAAAGGTTCCTATCCCCGAATGCCAGCCGCGGCTTCGCGGCGCGTGCCCGACTTACTTATGCGAGTACTTTTTTAAGTCGTTGCGGCGGATCTCAGCGCGCATGATCTTTCCGCTGATTGTCTTGGGAAGCTCCTTGACGAACTCTATCATTCGGGGGTACTTGTAGGGCGCGGTGTTGTGCTTGACGAAGTCCTTGAGTTCCTCGGCAAGCTCATCGCTGGGGGTGTAGGTCTTGGTCAGGACTATGGTCGCCTTGACGATCATTCCGCGTATCGGGTCGGGGACTCCGGTGACGGCGCACTCCAGCACGGCAGGGTG
>ENA-ORTN01003496-ORTN01003496.1-human-gut-metagenome-genome-assembly--contig:-NODE-3496-length-10798-cov-6.521921_pt1 | contig 10798 bp, 8 predicted proteins | sample MGYA00242070_ERZ509189 | MGnify/ENA primary metagenome ERZ509189 (study PRJEB26280, sample SAMEA2338821) | human gut metagenome | biome: human gut; feature: human-associated habitat; material: faeces...
GTTTTGACAGGGCTTGGGCGGCAATGCAGCTCGGCAATCATTACAGCCGTGACAGGATAACGGCGGAGGATATTGCGAGGTTTGATGAGAAGATGAATGAGTATGAGGCAGAGATGAACGAGGCCGATTGCACTGAAATTTATGAGGAGGTTATATGAGCGAAAAACAGAAAAACAAGGACAAGGACAGCGCTCCGGTATATAAGAGCGGATACGGCGACGCACTGAAAAACAATCTTGCAAAGGTTATGGAAAAGAAGAATTTCAGCTATGACGCAGATAAGGACAAGCTGTTCTCACAGTATAAGAACAGCTATGAAAAGTCGGGCAGAACGGCTATGCGTGACACGATGGGAAATGCGGCTTCGCTTACGGGCGGATACGGCAACAGCTATGCGGTTACTGCAGGTCAGCAAGCGTACAACAGCTATATGTCAAAGCTCAGCGATAAGATTCCCGAACTTGAACAGAGGGCGTATGAACGTTATAAGGATGATGAGGAAAGTGCGTATAAGCGACTCAATACGCTTATAGGGCTTGAAAAGTCGGACTACGGAAGATACCGTGACAGCGTTGACGATTATAACACAAACAGGAATTTTGAATATAATAAAAGCAAGGACGCTCTGGCACAGCGTAATTTACAGGCACAGTTTGAACGGGATAATTACGAGAACGACAGGGATTATAACCGCAGGGTATATGAAAACAACAGGGATTATAACCGTAGGGTGAGCGAAAATGACAGGGATTATGCTCAGAAGGTGTATGACAGCGACCGCAATTATCAGATAAAACTGAACAACTCGCTGAAAGACGCTGTGGAGAATGAGGAAACCGGCAGTACGAAATTTTCGCCGAGTGACGCTTATGATTTTATCAGCAAGTATGGGGATAAAATCTATACGGACGAGGAATATATCGAGGCGCTATATCAGCTTTACGGTGATAAGGAGGGCTTCTTTGACTGGGTGGAGCAGATGGAGATACCCGGTGACACAAAGGGCACAACGTATCTTGAGCTGTTGTATGAGATACATCCGGAGCTTAAGCCGACAACGTTTAAGAAAATGGGTATGCCTGATGACGAGCTTATAAGAAGAACCGCAACAGGCGGCGGAGCTACGCCTCCTCATTCCCAGAGCTTCTGGTGGTTGAATCAAGGGATGACAAAAAAGTAAAAAAGTCAAAGCAAAGGAGGGGAAATATGAGCAGGATACAGATAATAATAGACAGCATAGCAGGTGCTGTCGGAGCGGTGCTGGGATTTATGTACGGCGAGGTAAACGGTTTGTTCCGTGCGCTTATCGCTTTTATGATCCTGGACTATGTGAGCGGTGTGCTTGCGGCGATAGCGGAGAAGAAGCTGTCAAGTGCGGTAGGCTTCAAGGGGATAGCGAAAAAGCTGCTGATACTTGTGTTCCTGTCAGTAGGTCATATCGCAGACACATATGTGCTTGGCGGTGTGCCTGTCGCTATGACGGCGGTAATGCTTTTCTATATTGCTAACGAGGGAATCAGCATTGTCGAAAACGCATCGGCACTGGGGCTGCCGGTGCCACAGAAAATAAAGAATGTACTAAGGCAGATAAAAAGCAAAAGCGGGGAGGACGACAGTGAGAACAAAGGGAATTGATATAAGCAGAGCGCAGGAGCAGTTCGATTTTACGGCGGCTGTGTCGGCAGGCGTGAAGTTTGTAATTATCCGTGCCGGCATACGAACGGATGAGGACACTTATTTCAGACGCAATATCGAGCAGTGCAGAAAGCTCGGAATAGATTTCGGCTGTTACTGGTATGTTACGGCGACAGACACGGCGGAGCTTGACAGGCAGATAAATGCGTGCGTCAAGACGATAGGCGATGAAAAGCCGTCATATCCCGTGTTCTGCGACATGGAGGAACAGCGTCAGATCGACAACCTCACAAGCAAGGAAAGAACCGATATGGCGCTTGAGTTCTGCGACAGGCTGAATAAGGCAGGGCTTCCCTCCGGAGTGTATGCAAATCCTTCGTGGCTTGAAAGCTACTATCAGAAGGAACGTATTGTTGGGAAGCGTGATATATGGCTTGCACACTGGACCGAAAGCCCAGACAAACCGAGCAGATATGACTACGGGCAGAAAATGTGGCAGTGGGGTATTGACAGCATCGCAGGCAAGGACGTTGACGGGGATATTTGCTTTATAAATTATCCTGCAAAGATTGATTATTGGTATAAAACACATACAAGCGCCGCAGATAAGCTGTCAGAGCCGGTGAAACCTGTTACACCCACAGAAAAGACATACAAGGCAGGTGACGCAGTACAGCTGTCAAATACTGCGCTGTATGGTTCATCGACGACTTCACAGCCTGCAAATCATTTGACAGGCACATACTACATACACACCGCAGATGATGCGGTAAATGGCAGAGTGCGTATTACCACACCGAAAGGCTGTAATGCCGTAACTGGCTGGGTAAAAGTTAGTGATATAGGCGGTAAGACTGCTGAAAGCAAGCCTGCGGCAGAAATTCGCAAGGGTGACCGTGTGCAGATAAAGCAGGGAGCTACATGGTACGGCGAAACGAATCCGCTTAAGGACTGGTTGTTTGAAAAGATCTGGATAGTCACCGAAGTTGTCGGCAATCGTGCTGTACTCGGTAAGGATACAAACGATATTTTTGATATTCAGAGCCCGATTGATATTAAGTACCTCATAAAGAAGTAAAATGGCAGAATCCCCCGGCGGAGCGAAAAGGCTCTGTCGGGGGATTTTTTGTTTAATATATAGTTAGCTTCCTAACTTGACACCCCTTTTGACACCCACATTGACACCTTTTTGACACTTTTTAAAGGGGTTTGATAGTTTTAAACAACTAAATTCAAGCAAGCAAAAATCCTCGCAAACCCGTCTGTAATGCGGATTTACGAGGATTTGAATTTGGCACGCCTGATGCGATTCGAACGCACGACACATAGCGTCGGAGGCTATTGCTCTATCCAGCTGAGCTACAGGCGTAAATATAAAGGGCTGACGTAAATCAGCCCTATTATTATAACACGATTTTAATGTTTCGTCAACATTATGAAAGAGAAATCACTTTAAAAGCGATTCGGTAGCCGCAATCTTTACTGCAACGCAGAATACCTCCATAGCCTTTGCAAGCTCTGCCTCGGTAGGATACGTCGGAGCGATACGGATATTGTTATCGTGAGGATCCTTGCCGTAAGGATAAGTTGCACCTGCGCCTGTCAGAACAACTCCCGCCTGCTTGCAAAGCTCAACAGTACGCTTTGCTGTGCCTTCAAGACCGTTGAACGAGATGAAATAACCGCCGTTGGGCTTGTGCCATGAGCCGAAGCCTGTGGGGGTAATCTCCTTGTCGAGCATATCAAGAACAATCCTGAACTTAGGCTCGATTAGAGCTCTGTGCTTTTTCATATGCTCCTTTATGCCGTCAAAATCCTTGAAGAAACGAGCGTGTCTTAACTGGTTGAGCTTATCGTAGCCGATAGTCTGGAATGTCATCTGGCTCTTGATAAACTTGATGTTTTCCGCACTCGCACCGATGAATGCAAGACCGCTGCCGGGGAACGAAATCTTCGATGTGGACGCAAACATAAACACCATATCCTGCTTGCCTGTCTTTTTAGCTTCTTCAAGAAGGTTCAGCAGAGTGTCGGGAGTATCTGTAAGGTGATGAACGCAGTAAGCGTTATCCCAGAATATTCTGAAATCCTTTGCTTTAGGCGAAAGGTTAGCAAAACGCTTTACCGTTTCGTCTGAGCAGGTGATGCCATCAGGGTTGCTGTACATAGGTACGCACCAGATACCCTTGATAAGCTCATCTTCGCTTACCAGCTTTTCTACAACGTCCATATCGGGACCGTCGGGGGTATAAGGTACCGTAATCATCTCAATGCCGAGGCTCTGGCAGATAGCAAAATGTCTGTCGTAACCGGGAGCGGGGCAGAGGAACTTTACCTTTTCGTTCTTTCCCCAGGGCTTGTCGCCGCCGAGAACGCCGAGCAGCATCGCTCTTGCCATTGTATCGTACATAAGCTGAAGGCTTGAGTTACCGCCGATGATTATTTCATCGTGAGCAACACCGAGCATAGGCATACAAAGTCTTTTTGCTTCTTCTATACCGTCAAGCACACCGTAGTTACGGCAGTCAACACCGGTTTCCGACATATAATCACCGTCAAGGCAATGTGTCAGCATATCAAGTGATAAATCAAGCTGTGCGGGAGAGGGCTTGCCTCTTGACATATCCAGCTTCAGACCCTGCTTGCAAAGCTCGTCATACTGCTTTTTAGCTTCTTCATTCAGCTTTATCAGTTCATTCTTTTCCATTATCGCAAACTCCTTATAATAAAGAATTTTAACGCAGTTTTTCACTGCACCCATGTTTTAATTATAATGCAAATGAAGCCGTTTTGCAAGCGTTTTTTCGTTTTCTTGCAAAGAATTATGCAATTTCGTCAAAAAAACGTTGCACAGTAACATAATTATGGCGATTAGCAACTATAAAATATCCATTAAATGTTTAATCTGTGCAACTCTTAATTTTAATTTTTGCATTAACCTGCAAAGGCGGCTGTCACAACACCGTTGTTGTTAGTGAATGTAATGTCGGCGCTCACCGTCTGCTCGTCAAGCCCCGATAGGTTCAGCGGAACACTGCAGCGTACATTATATGTCCATTCAAAAGTAAGCGTAGTGCTTGTCTTGCCGTCAAGAAAAGCAAGGCTCATATCAAAATCTGTGCTGTCGCTGAGAAGAGCCGTTGCGGATAACGCATCGTCATATATTACGGGAAGAGTAACATTCTGACGTGTAAGTTCTGTGGGCATTATGTTCCGCAGGGATATTATCTTTGAGTTTCCGTCCGTATATATATTAAGCGTAAGGTCGGCACAGTAGAAGCCTATCTGCTTCTGATTATCGAGCGGTATATCCTCCGCATATCCCTGCACGGCAAAATAACCCGTTCCGTAGTCCGATAAGGCTATATTGAAGGTGGGATGGAACACCGGCGTTCCCTTTGCAAGAATTGCGTCATAAGCCGTCAATGCGCCCTCAACGCCGTCCTGCACATCAAGCAGGGCAGTATCGACCTCTGCCTTGTCAAGCTCCGAATAATAGCTTGCCGAAACGGCAAAATTTGAGCCGTCACTTATAATTTCCCTGCTGCTGCCGGCGTACACGGGAGTTGTGCGTGTAAGCAGCATATACAGCAAAAGCCCTATTCCTGCGGTAACAAGCACAAGCAGGATAACAAGTACGATTTTTTTCATTCATTTCCCTTTCAGAATTGTTTTATATGCAGTAAAGATTCATATCCCACGCAGGAATATACGGGTGCTGTCTTAAATACAGCTTGTATGACGGATTCAGCTCCGTTACCTTTATGGGCAGGGCAAACATATCCTCAGTGCGATGATAGAGCGAAACGAGCAGCTTCGGCTTGTCACGCTTTATTACCGTCTTACTGCCGTCAAGAGCCTCGCTCTCACTGCCCTCAACATCATATTTTATATAGGTTATACGCTCGTCCTTTACAAAGCTGTCAAGACTGCGCATTTCTATCTCCTTTATCCGTGACGGATTTACAGGCTTTCCCTTTTCGTAGGGGATAAGCGATGAATTCCTTCCGCCCTTTGATATGAACTCGCAGACCGTGTCACAGCTCCACGCACCCGCATTCACCGTTCTGAAGTCATAGGGGCTCAGCTTGTAGTGTATGCGTTTCATCTTTGCGTAATTCTTCCCGTCAGGCTCCATCGCAAAAATCTTATTGAACTGTCCGCCCGTCACTTCCAGAAACTCGGTTATCGTGTCGCCGTTGTAAGCGCCGAGATCCGCATAGGTTTCGTTGCCGCCGAGGTCAAGAATTTCATATCCTTCCGCTTTATCCGTCTGATTGCGTAAAAGCGGCTGTATTCTTCCCGTTATACGATATTCAAGCCAGCCGTCGAAAACCTGTTTTGATTTCTCGTCCGCAAGCATCGAGTAAACTCTTTCAAGCTCGGCTCTGTGCTCCTCGGCGTATTCTTTTGTGAATAATCCTCCGCCTATTACCGGAACATCGGGAGCGTATAATTCGTGCCTGTCAGAAATGGCGATGATCCGCTGTATCACCTCGTCAATATGAGTGCCGAAAGCAACGAGTATGATACAGTCACCGAACTGCCGTTCAATATCGGACAGCTTTTTCACCTCAAAGCCCGCAAAGCTGTGACCTCTCACGAAGTCGTCGCTCGCCATGAATCCCGATATTTTTACATTCTTCAAGGAGCATACATCGAGTATTTTCTGTGCGCCGTCACCCATACCGTATATTATTATCGGCTTTGAGGTTTCAGCCAGATGATCCCACAGAGAAACTGCGCCTGTTATATCGTACATTTGAACATTCCTTTTCCGTGATTATTCGACCGTTACCGATTTTGCAAGGTTTCTCGGATGGTCAACATCAAAGTTTTTGAGCGCCGCAGTATAATATGCAATAAGCTGTAACGGTACTACAGCGACAAGCGGCATAAGAAGATCTCTTGCAAGAGGGAGCATAACAGGATAATCAACATCGTTCCCGTCAAACTTCATATCCTCACCGCATACCATTACGACGGTAGCGCCTCTTGTCTTTACTTCCTTTATATTGCTCATCGTTTTTTCGTAAAGATCGTGCTGTGTGGCAACTGCGATGACCGGCATACCGTCTTCGATAAGGGAGATAGTGCCGTGCTTCAGCTCGCCTGCGGCATAGCTTTCCGAGTGGATATAGGAAATTTCCTTCAGCTTAAGACTGCCCTCCATACTGAGTGCATAGTCAAGACCTCTGCCTATATACAGCAGGCTGTCTGCGCTTATCAGCTTGGACGCTACCTTCTGGTACTGTGTCTGATCGTCAACGCATTTCTGTACCTTTGAGGGAATCTGTGAAAGCTCCGATATAAGCTGTCTGCACTGTTCTTCGTCAATTGCATTTCTTGCATAGGCAACACGGAAAGCAAGCAGATACATAAACGCCGCCTGTACCATATATGCCTTTGTGGAGCATACCGATATTTCGGGTCCCGCAAGGGTATACATTACCATCTTTGCTTCTCTTGCTATTGATGAGCCTACCACGTTTACTATCGCAAGCGTGTCTGCGCCTATTGAATTTGCCAGCTTCAGAGCGGCAAGCGTATCTGCGGTTTCGCCCGACTGCGAGATAATAACTACAAGATCGTCCGGCGCAAGCAGAGGATCACGGTAGCGGAATTCCGAAGCAATATCCACAACAACGGGAGTGCGTGCCAGCTTTTCTATAACGTATTTTCCTACCATGCCTGCGTGCATTGCAGAGCCACAGCCTACTATATAGATATGGTGATAGCTCCTCAGCTTTTCATCGGTAAGACCGCATTCTGAAAAGTCGGGTAAGCCGTTCTTGATACGGGGATTTATCGTCTTTTTGAGTGCGTCGGGCTGTTCGCATATCTCCTTGAGCATAAAATGAGCATATCCGCCCTTTTCAGCCGCCGAAACATCCCAGGTAGCAACCTGTAATTCCTTTTCTATGACATTCTTGTGCATATCATAGAACGTAACGCCGTCGGCTGTTATATCTGCAACCTCTCCCGGCTCAAGCAGATAGTATTCTCTTGTATATTCGATTATAGCGGTAACATCGGACGCAATAAACATTTCGCCCTTTCCCTTGCCGACTATCAGAGGACTTTCTTTTCTTGCCGCAAATATGCGGTTCTTATGCTCCCTGAACATTATGCCGAGCGAATATGCGCCCTCTATATCGGCAATCGTTCTGATTATTGTATCTATAGGGTCGCCGTCATAGTTGTAGTCGAGCAGCTTTGCCACAGCCTCCGTGTCGGTCTGGCTCTCAAAGCCGTATCCCTTCGATATGAGAAATTCCTTCAGCTTGCGGTAGTTTTCGATTATACCGTTATGAACGATTGATACTCTGCCGTTTCCTATCGGGTGAGAGTTAATGTCGCTCGGCTCGCCGTGCGTTGCCCAGCGTGTATGACCTATACCTGCCGTAGCTGTGAAATGAGGCTCGTTTTCGAGCTTTTTGATAAGCCCTTCCTTGAGCTTGCCCTTTGCCTTGACGGTTTTTATTCTGTCGCCCTCAAACACGGCTATACCTGCCGAGTCATAACCCCTGTATTCCAGCTTTGTAAGTGAGTTTACAAGTATTGCAGTGCATTCTTTTGCACCTACATATCCTACTATTCCACACATAATCTTGTTCCGCCTTTCTTTAATCGGATGAGCAGCCATACTGCTCTGTAATAGTAATAATCATATTCTGTTTGTTATTCATTAAGTACATTTATCTGTAAGCCGACAGCCTGTGTGACGGCTTATATAAAAACAGTATATCACATTAAGCTCCAAAAGGCAATATATTTTGTGTTGACTTGAGTTATCAACTGTGTTAAAATGGTGTTGTAAATCACATTTAATGTGAAAAACAATTTACGGGAAATACAGTTATCCGTCATTAAGGAGGAAAATTATGGAGTTAGGATCACAGAACGTACAAGAGCTGACCGGCTACATTGAAAAAATGCTTTCAATGTTATCGGAACATATGACATTTCCGACAGTTTTATTCATAGTTGCCATTGTGGTGGCTTTATCGTCAATAGCTTGCTTTATTCTTGCGCCGTTTTACATAAAAGGAAAGGCAAGAGGAGCAAAAACAGCCGCACAGGTGATTTCTGTCATTGATTTTATCATCGGCATATTACTTATTTTGGCATTCCTTATCATTACATTGTTGTTTAATATGGCGTCGGACGGTTTCTTTGATTCGGCTGACGAATTCATGAATGCAGTGCTCGGATTTTTGATAGTTCCTACAAGATTCGGTATGTCGCTTGAAGCAGTTTTCGGAGCTGATGCAAATATCGGCACACCCATACTGTTTTATGCCTTATATTTTGTTACGGCAGGCTTGCTCGGACTGGCCGCATTTATCGTAAGCTGTATAGCAAGAGGAAAATACAATGCCGCAAACGGTCTTATAAGAGGCGCAGCCGCACCTGCGGGAGCACCTCAGTACAACCCTTATCAGCCTTACGGTCAGCCGAATATTCCGCAGGGCTATCCTCAGCAGTATCAGCAGAATATTCCGCAGGGCTACCCTCAGCAGTACGGACAGAATGTTCCGCAGGGTTATCCTCAGCAGTATCAGCAGAATGTTCCGCAGGGCTACCCTCAGCAGTACGGACAGAATGTTTCGCAGGGTTATCCCCAGCAGTATCAGCAGAATATTCCGCAGGGCTACCCCCAGCAGTATCAGCAGCCCGTTTTGCAGGAAGTGCCGCAGAATATACCGCAGGACAACACACAGTATCAGCCTGTTTCGCAGGATGCGCCGCAGGACAACGCACAGTATCAACCTGTTTCACAGGATATACCGCAGGATAACGCACAATATCAGCCTGTTTCACAGGATATACCGCAGGATAATACGCAGTATCAGCCTGTTTCACAGGAAGTACCGCAGGACAACGCACAGTATCAGCCTGTTTCACAGGATATACCGCAGGACAACGCACAGTATCAGCCTGTTTCACAGGATGTGCCGCAGGCGGATACAAACACAGAAGTTCCTGTTCAGGCGGCTGTGGCACAAGCGGCTCCCGTACATCAGGCTTCGCCGGCATTCTGTGGCAATTGTGGCACTCCGGTAACTCCGGGTGCGTCATTCTGCCGGAATTGCGGCAATAAACTCAATTGACAATCGTTTAACGGGCTGCTTCAGGCAGCCCGTTAACTTTTTACATTTCATCCGTAACGCCTATGATAATTTTTGTTGTTTTTAACAATAGAAAGATATGCGGCAATGTGCTACAATTACTATCGGTGATGTTATGAAAAAGAAAATCAGAGTCTGCGAAAATTCTATGGTGCTTGTATACATTCTCGCAATGTCCGGAGGATTTATGGACGCATACTCCTATATGTGCAGGGGAGAGGTATTTGCTAATGCCCAGACGGGAAATATTCTTCTTATGGCGGTGAATCTGGCAAAAGGCAATTTTGTTGTCGCACTCAGATATTTTGCTCCTGTAATGGCATTTATAGCAGGTGTTGTGCTTGCACAGACGGTTCATCATATCTTCAAGGGCAGAGCACTCCACAGACGGCAGATAGTTATTCTGTTCGAGGCGGCGGCACTCTTTGCGTCGGCATTTATACCGTATGAGCTTAATATCCTTTGCAACTGTATCATTTCTCTTGCCTGCGGCGCACAGGTAGAGGCATTCAGAAAGATAAGCATAAGAGGCGCATATCCGCAGAGCTACGCCTGTGCCACCACAATGTGTATAGGCAATATGAGAACAGCGGCTTCATCTATATGCGAATATGTCGCTCATAAAAACAGGGACGATCTGAGAAAAGGCTTGCTTCTTTTCAGCATAAACGCAATGTTCGCCATCGGCGCTGTCGCAGGCAATCTGTGCGTGACAGCAATAAATCAGTGGGCTGTGATGATATGCGCCGTGTTTATGACTATGGCGTTCATAATTATCACAATGGAGGAAAAGGAAGAAGAAAAAGATGCCGTGTAAAACAGGCATATATAACTTAAGGCACCGCATAAGCGGTGCCTTAAGTCTGTCACGATAAACTGATTATTATTAAAGTCACACAGTTAAATATATCGCCAACACCGCTTAAAACACTTCCTGTATCGACAAGGCATTAATATTTTCGTGAGTATATCTGTACAACTGCACTGACATTGACCCTTCAAAAAAACGCCACTAACCTAAGATATATGTA
>ENA-ORTN01003513-ORTN01003513.1-human-gut-metagenome-genome-assembly--contig:-NODE-3513-length-10730-cov-9.328337_pt1 | contig 10730 bp, 9 predicted proteins | sample MGYA00242070_ERZ509189 | MGnify/ENA primary metagenome ERZ509189 (study PRJEB26280, sample SAMEA2338821) | human gut metagenome | biome: human gut; feature: human-associated habitat; material: faeces...
TGTGGGGCCACCTCCCTCGCAGAGGGAGGCAAGAAGGTGGTGGGCAAGAATTTCCTTAATTATACCACACCCCCTTGCATTTTGTAAAATCTATGCTATAATACTTTCCGGAAAGTCTGTTTCAGGGCGGGGTGTGATTCCCCACCGGCGGTGAGCGGCATGGCCCGCAAGCCCGCGACCAGCTGCAAATGCGGCTGCTGACCCGGTGTGATTCCGGGGCCGACGGTTAAAGTCCGGATGAAAGAAACGGAAAGCTGTTTGCTTTGCTTTTTTGCGCCCTGTCGTATATTTTGCGGCGGGGCGTTTCGTTTTGGCAAGGGCAGGGCAGAGCCTCCCGGGTTCGTGAGCTGACTTTCACAAATTTTTACGGGAGGCATCTTCTCATGCAAAACAAGACTACCAACATCCGCAAGCTCACCGGTACCGCCATGCTCGGCGCTGTCGCCGCCGTACTTATGTACATGGAGTTTCCGATCCCCATCATGCCGTCCTTCATCAAGCTGGACGTGTCCGAGCTGCCCGCGCTGCTGGCCGCCTACGCCTACGGGCCGGTGTCCGGCATCGCCGTGTGCCTGATCAAAAACCTCATCAAGCTGCCCAGCACCAGCACTGCTGCGGTGGGTGAACTGTTCAATTTCGTCATGGGTGCGTTGTTTGTGGGCGTCGCCGGCTTTGTGTACAAGCGCAGCAAGACCCGCCGCAGCGCACTCATCGGCGCAGGGCTGGGCGCACTGGTCATGGCCGTTGTGTCCGTGCCGTACAACTACTTCATCGTCTACCCGGCCTATGTGGTTTTGTATCATCTGCCGCTCGAGGCCATCATCGGTATGTACCAGGCCATCAACCCCAGCGTGGACGGCCTTCTGACCTGCCTGATCACCTTCAACTTCCCGTTTACCCTGTTTAAAGGTCTGCTGGATGCGGCACTCTGCTTCCTGATTTACAAGCCGCTGTCCGGCGTGCTGCACGGGAGAAAGTAAGAAAGGCTTCCCCCGCGCAGGGGGAAGCTGTCACCGAAGGTGACTGATGAGGGCCGGGTTGACGCAACCACTCGTCTATGGGCGGCAAGGAGAACTTTGCCCTCATCCGGCCTCGGGCGGGGCCTCGGCCACCTTCCCCCGATGGGGAAGGCTCTCCTCCAAAACCACGCACGCTGCCGCATCTGCCCCGTTTTTGTGCAAACCGTATGAACTGCACAACGAAATATCGTTGACTTTGCCAAAAACCTGTGGTACACTAACTTCACAACAACAGAATAGCAACTTATCAAGAGCGGCTGAGGGAACAGGCCCGATGAAGCCCGACAACCTGCGTGTATGCGCAAGGTGCCAAGTCCTGCGGGAAACCGAAAGATAAGCGTTACCGCGCGCAGTCTTTCCGGCTGCGCGCTTTTTGTTTCCACGGTTGCGTTTCTGCCGAATATTTTATAGGAGGCTTTCCCCAATGTCCAAAGTTCTTTTCACGTCCGAATCCGTCACCGAGGGGCATCCCGACAAAATCTGTGACCAGATCTCCGATGCCATCCTCGACGCCATCCTGGCGCAGGACCCCGGTGCCCGCGTCGCCTGCGAGACGACCTGCTCCACCGGCCTCGTCCACATCATGGGCGAGATCACCACCAACTGCTACGTCGATTTCCAGAAGATCGTCCGCGAGGTCGTGGCTGACATCGGCTACACCCGCGCAAAGTTCGGATTCGACGCCGACACCTGCGCCGTCATCTCCAACATCGACGGCCAGAGCCCCGACATCGCCCTCGGCACCAACGATGAGGTCGGCGGTGCCGGCGACCAGGGCATGATGTTCGGTTATGCCTGCGACGAGACCCCCGAGCTGATGCCCATGCCCATCAGCCTGGCCCACAAGCTGGCCAAGAAGCTGACCGAAGTCCGCAAGAGCGGCGAGCTGGACTATCTGCGTCCGGACGGCAAGAGCCAGGTCACTGTCGAGTATGTGGACGGCAAGCCCGTCCGCGTGGACGCTGTGGTCATTTCCAGCCAGCACAGCGATGCCGTCAGCATGGAGCAGCTGCGCGCCGACGTGATGGAGAAGGTCATCAAGGCCACCATCCCCGCCGAGCTGCTGGACGAGAACACCAAGTATTATATCAACCCCACCGGTCGCTTCGTCGTGGGCGGCCCTCAGGGCGACACCGGTCTGACCGGCCGTAAGATCATCGTCGATACCTACGGCGGCTACGCACGCCACGGCGGCGGTGCTTTCTCCGGCAAGGACCCCAGCAAGGTGGACCGCAGCGCCGCTTATGCGACCCGCTGGGTGGCCAAGAACATCGTGGCCGCTGGTCTGGCCAAGCAGTGCGAGGTGCAGGTGGCTTACGCCATCGGCGTGGCAAAGCCCGTGTCCATCATGGTGGACACCTTCGGCACCGGCACGGTCTCCGATGAGAAGATCGAGCAGGCTGTGGAGAAGGTCTTCGACCTGACCCCCGCCGCCATCATCCGCGACCTCGACCTGCGCAAGCCCATCTACCGCAAGCTGGCCGCTTACGGCCACATGGGCCGCGAGGACCTGGGCGTGAAGTGGGAGAACACCGACCGCGTCGAAGAGCTGAAGGCTGCTGTCGCTGCCCTGTAAGAGTAAAAACTTAAAAGAATGACTTTTGAGCCGGAGAATGTATGGTTTTTGTAAAAAACACATAGTCTCCGGCTCTTTTTCGAAAAAGAGATGTGCAAGGCGCAGAAAATGCAGGTTGGATGCAAGTTTCTAGTGTCGAAACGCCGAAAATGTGATAGAATAAATAGCGGATATGCACTTCAACGTCTAATTTTATCAACTGATAAAAGAAACTTTAAGGAGCTGTAATTATGTCTGTCATTATCCCTAAGGATTGCTTCCACCAGCCTCAGGTCGCCGACCTGCGCCTCATCGCCTGCCCGGGCGCCGAGGAGCTGACCAACCTCATCGACAAGCATCTGGTGCGCTGGGCCAGCGAGGCCGGCTACCAGACCAATAGCTTTATCATCGAGAGCGCCTGCCCCCGCTTCCAGAGCGGCGACGCCAAGGGTCTGGTCAAGGAGTCGGTGCGCGGCGACGATATTTTCATCGTTGTTGATCCCGGCAACTACAGCGTGACCTACAAGCTGTTCAACTATGAGAACCACCTGTCTCCGGATGACCACTTCGCCAACCTGAAGCGCCTCATCCAGGCCGTGGCCGGTAAGGCACACCGTGTGTCTGTCATCATGCCCAGCCTGTACGGTGGCCGTCAGCACCGCCGCGTGTCCCGCGAGAGTCTGGACTGCGCTGTGGCTCTGCAGGAGCTGCAGGCCATGGGCGTCAAGAACATCATCACCTTTGATGCTCACGACCCCCGCCTGATGAACGCTGTGCCTCTGATGAGCTTCGACAATGCGATGCCCACTTATCAGGTGCTGAAGAACCTGCTCAAGAAGAACCCCGAGATCAGCTTCGACAAGGACAAGTTCATCGTGGTCAGCCCCGACGAGGGCGCTATGAGCCGCAACATGTACTTCTCCAGCGTGCTGGGCTGCAACCTGGGTATGTTCTACAAGCGCCGCGATTACACCCGCGTGGTCAATGGCCGCAACCCCATCGTCGCTCACGAGTATCTGGGCGATTCCGTCGAGGGCAAGACCGTCTTCGTCGCTGACGACATCATCGCTTCCGGCGAGAGTATGCTGGAAGTTGCCACCAACCTGAAAGAGCGCGGCGCAAAGCGCATCATCGCCAACGCCACCTTCCCGCTCTTCACCAGCGGCCTCGAGAAGTTCGACAAGGCTGTGGCTGACGGCATTCTGGACTACGTCACCGGCACCAACCTGACCTACCGTATGCCTGAGCTGCTGACCCGTGACTGGTACGTCGATGTTGACGTCTCCAAGTACGCCGCATACTTCGTCGTGGCCCTGAACCATGACATGTCCGTTTCCAGCATCATCGACCCCATCAAGAAGATCGAGGCTCTGCTGGCAAGCCGGAAATAATGACAGATATTTCCTGATATTCATCCAATAGAAAAATCCCCCGCAGCTTTGTGACGCTGCGGGGGATTTTTTCGTTATTCTAATGCTTTCAGCGCCTCGACCACACGCTGATATTCCTTCTCTACCGGAGGAAACAGCTCGTCGGCACCGTCAAGGCTGCCGCCGCGGAGGGCTTCCGTCAGGGCACTGGACGGGGCGTACAGTGCATCGAAGCCGAGGTTCTGGCAGACGCCCTTCAGGGTGTGAGCAGCACGGAATGCTGTCGGGGCATCCTTCTCTTCCAGCGCCTTTTTCAGGTTCGGGAAGCTGTCGTCCTGTAGAAATTTCAGCGCGAAGCGGCGGACGAAGTCAGCGCTGGGCAGACGCTCCATCACGCCCTTGTAATCGCCGCCAATAGCTGCATATACTTGTTCTAACGTCATTTTTATACCTCATCCAAGAACAGTTTCGTCAAAGAAAATCCCTTTTTTCGGGGGGGGCGGGGGTATCTCCCTCAGTCTCCTCCGCGAGCCGGTTTTGTATGTCGCGCAGGCATTCCAGCAGCAGCGGATTGAAAGCACCGTGCTTTCCTGCGGTCAGCTCAGCGACCGCTTCCTCCTGCGAGAGGGCCTCGTGCTTGTCCCGCTTGCCGACCAGACCGTCATAGGCATCCGCCAGCGCTACCACCTGTGCTGCGATGGGAATGTCATCGCCCTTCCGGCCATCGGGATAGCCGCTGCCGTCCCAGCGCTCATGGTGCCAGCGGCAGATTTGGATCGCAAACTTCACCAGCGGCTCGTCCTGATACTGGGACAGATTTTCCAGCATCTGCGCACCCAGAATGGGGTGGGTGTGGAGGATGGCAGTTTGTTCTGGCGTCAGGTCGTGGGCGTTGAGGATGCGGTCGTCGATAGCAACTTTGCCGATGTCATGGAGGGAAGAGGCCGTCGTGATGAGGTAGCGGTCCATTCCGCTCAGGCCGTAGATGTCGGTCTTCTGGCACAGACGCTCCAGCAGGATGCTGGTGATGCGCTGCACCCGGGAGATGTGGTGGATGCTCTCGCTGTTGTGGATCTCCATGACCTGGCCGAGGATGCCGATCATCATCTGGTCGTTCTTCTCCCGGTCATAGAATTGCTGGGACACCAGCGCACTGAGACGGCGCTGACGGGCGTAGAGCCGGGTGACATTGGAGACGCGGCGGTGGACGATGCGGGCATCGAAGGGGCGGCTGATGTAGTCCGAAGCACCCAGCTCGTAGGCGCGGCGGACGGTCTGGGAGGAATCCTCGCTGGAGATCATCACGACGGGGATGTCCTCGAGCCAGCCCTGGGCGGACATCCGGGAGAGGACATCGAAGCCGTCCATGTCGGGCATCACGATGTCCAGCAGTACGATGGAAATATCCGAGCCCCAGGCGTTCAGAAGCTCGAGGCACTTAGGGCCGTTGGGGGCTTCCAGGATCTCGAAATCGTCGCAGAGGATCTCCGAGAGGATGTCACGGTTCATGGGGGAGTCGTCCACGATGAGCACCATCGGACGGTGGTCGTTTTCAGAGCGGACGGCATCGGGGGCGATGTCCTCGGTGACGACAGTGTTCTTGCTGTGTTTTGCAAGGTACATCCGCTTGTCGGCGATGGGCAGGGCATCGCTGATGGGGATGCCGGCGGCCATCACGCCGCCGATGCTGGCCGAGACGTGCATCTTCTCGAACTCGGGCAGATGGGCCGCGAAGAGGCGCTTGTTGATGTCCTTGAGCTTGCGCACGAAAGCCTCAGCCGAGATGTCGGGCAGGATGAGCAGCAGCTCGTCGCCGCCGTACCGCACCAGCATATCGGTGGAGCGGATGCGGCGGTGGATGATGGAGACGATGAGCCGGAGCGCTGCGTCACCGGCTGAGTGACCGTAGGTGTCGTTGCAGAGCTTGAAGTCGTCGAGGTCTATCATGGCGACGCCGGCGTTAAGGTACTTGTGCTTTAATTCCTCTTCATAGAAACGGCGGTTGTAGGCACCGGTGAGGGCGTCCCGGTAGATGAGCTCGTTGGAGTTGAGGGTGCTGCGGGCGCTGGCGTCCAGCGGCAGGATCATCTCCATCACATAGGGCTTGCCGTCCACCTCGACATAGCGGGCCGTGACCTGATAGAGGGAGCTGCCAAGCGTTTCCAGCTTGGAGCACTGGCATTTGCCTGCCATCGCCTCGCGCCCCACGCAGCTGGTGCAGGGATGGACATTCTTCCAGGGCGGGTAGCAGGGTTCTTCCGCCAGCATCTTCGGGTCGAGAAGACGGACGGAAGCATATATCTTGCGCAGACAGGCCATCTCCTGTTCGGCCTGCTGGCGTGTCAAATTTTGCTCGGTAAGTTCGGACATGATGTCGCTCCTATTATAACGAGGTAACGAGGTATGGCGTGGAAGGAGGGCGAGAAACAGCAGTCCTTCTGCAGCGGATAATTATAATCATGTAATATACTACCACAATCATGGGAAATCCGTCAATGCATAAAGAAATATTTCCGAAATGGAATGACAGTCTACCGGGATTCCCGGGAAAATAGAAATTTGGAGCAGACCGATAAAATTGTTGCATCCCGGCGCGAAACGGCTCGAAAAGTTTGTAACCGATTTGATAAAAATACGCACAGACACAATAAATTTGGACGCTGGTTGCACAAATATGAAAAATTGTGCTGCTTAACAAAAAGATTTTTGGATACAACAGAATGTATTGTGGAACACTCACAAAATATGGCAAATAATCTTGTCTATTTGTTCTATTGCGAACGGTCGGACGGATGGTTATAATACAAACAGAAACCGCAAAACGTGTAACGAGTGCGCTTTGCGAGATGCTGTGATAAGCGTTAATGAAGGAGAACAAGATTATGAAAATGATTTCTCGTCGTGACTTCCTGAAAGCTTCCGCTGTTGTGGGTGCTACCGGCGTTCTGACTGCCTGCGGCGGTTCTTCCGCTTCTACTGCTGCTTCCTCTACTGCAGCTTCTACCGCTGCTTCTTCTACCGCAGCTGCTGCTTCCGGCTCTGCTAACGTCGGCGTCTGCATCTATCAGTTTGCTGATAACTTCATGACCCTGTACCGCACCGACCTGGAAGAGTACCTGAAGGACATGGGCTACGCCGTCACCATCGTCGATGGCAAGAACGACCAGAACACCCAGACCGAGCAGATCAACACCTTCCTGCAGCAGGGCGTGGACGTCCTGATCATCAACCCCGTCCAGACCACTTCCGCTCAGACCATCGTTGATACCATCAAGCCCTCTGAGACTCCCATCGTCTTCATCAACCGTGAGCCCGACAAGAGCGTTCTGGACTCCTACGCAGACAAGTGCTGCTACGTTGGCGCTGATGCACGTCAGTCCGGTACTTATCAGGGCGAGCTGATCCTCGAGACCGAGACTCAGGGCGACATCAACGGCGACGGCAAGATCACCTACATCATGTGCAAGGGCGACCCCGAGAACATTGATGCTCAGTACCGCACCGAGTACTCCATCAAGGCTCTGACCGACGCCGGCAAGGAAGTCGAGTGCCTGTACGAGTACCTGGACAACTGGGACCAGACCACCGCACAGCAGGACGTCGCAAACGCTCTGGCACAGTACGGCGAGAAGATCGAAGTCGTCTTCTGCAACAACGACGCAATGGCACTGGGCGCTCTGCAGTCCCTGCAGCAGGCTGGCCGTACCGTCGGCAAGGACGTCTATCTGGTCGGTGTTGACGCACTGAGCGAGGCTGTCCAGAATGTCGTCGATGGCAACATGACCGGCACCGTTCTGAACGATGACGTGGGTCAGGCTACCGCCGCCGCAGCTGCTACCAAGCTGTACGTCGAGGGCGGCAAGGTCGAGCAGTACTACTGGGTCGACTACGTCAAGGTCACCAAGGAGAACGCTGCACAGTACATCAAGTAAGCAGCCAAAACCCTATCGTTGCAAGGTGCGCAGTGAACCAATAAGGCTTAATTAAAAGCTAAAAAAGCGCGTGCGTGCGAGAAAATATCTCCGCGCACGCGCCTTGTTTTAAGAGCCCGCCGGCAAAAAACGCACTTTCCAAGACCCAAAGACAAGGAGGCTCTGAGGAATGTCAGAATACCGTCTGGTAATGAAAGGCGTGGTAAAGACCTTCCCCGGCGTGAAAGCGCTGGACCACGCGCAGTTGGAGCTCCGCCCCGGCAAGGTCATGGCCCTGATGGGCGAGAACGGTGCCGGTAAGTCCACCCTGATGAAATGTATGTTCGGCATTTACAAGATGGACGAGGGCGAGATCGAGTACGAAGGCGAAAAGGTCAACATCCCCACCCCGCTGGATGCACTGAACCGCGGCATCGCGATGGTGCATCAGGAGCTGCAGCCTATCCCGGCCCGTACTGTGGCCGAGAACATCTGGCTGGGCCGCTACCCCACCAAGAAGGCAGGTCCCATCACCATCGTGGACCATGCCAAGATGTACAAAGATACCGATGACCTGCTGAAAAAGCTCAAGCTGGACATCAACTCCCACGCAAAGCTGGGTACACTGAGCATCGCACAGATGCAGATGGTGGAAATTGCAAAGGCTGTTTCCGCAAACTGCAAGGTGCTGATCCTGGACGAGCCGACTTCCTCGCTGACTGCGAACGAAGTCGAGTCCCTGTTCCGCATCATGAACGAGCTGAAAGAGCAGGGCGTCGCTCTGGTCTACATCAGCCATAAGATGGACGAGATCAAGGTCATTGCCGACGAAGTCACCATCATGCGTGATGGTCATTATATCGGTAAGTGGGACGTCGCCAACATGACCAAAGAGCAGATCATCGCCAAGATGGTCGGTCGCGAACTGTCCAACCTGTATCCCCCGCTGGAGAACCACCCCTCCGACGAGATCATGATGAAGGTGGAAGACTTCACCTCCATCCATCCCCGCTCTTTCCGCCACTGCAGCTTCGAGCTGAAGAAGGGCGAGATCCTGGGCGTGGCCGGCCTGGTGGGCGCACAGCGCACTGAGCTGATGGAAGGCATTTTCGGCCTGCGCGCTCACACCGCCGGTAAGGTGTGGATCAAGGGTCAGGAAGTCACCATCAAGCAGCCCCGCGACGCCATCCAGCACAGCGTGGCTCTGCTGACCGAGGACCGCCGCGCCACCGGCATCATGGGCGTGCTGAGCGTGGCCGATAACATCTCTATCGCCTCTCTGGACGCCCTGCGCAAGGGTCCCATCATGCTGGACGACAAGAAGATCCTTGAGCTGGTGGCTACCAACAAAGAGAAGATGGCCATCAAGGTCCCCAGCCCCAAAACGGCGATCAAGAGCCTTTCCGGCGGCAACCAGCAGAAGGTGCTGATCGCCCGCTGGCTGGCCAACAACCCCGATGTCCTCATTCTGGACGAGCCCACCCGAGGCATCGACGTCGGCGCAAAATATGAGATCTACTGCATCATCGCCGACCTGGCCAAGCAGGGCAAGAGCATCATCATGATCTCCTCCGAAATGAGCGAGATCATCGGTATGTCCAACCGCGTCATGGTCATGTGCGATGGCCGCATCACCGGCTTCATCGACGGCAAGGATGCTACGCAGGAGAACATCATGGCTCTGGCGACCCAGTTCGAGACCGCGCCCGAAGCGGCGGCGGCCAATCAGTAAACAAGGAGGCTGTCTATCGTGGAAGCTACCAAGAAAGTAACGGGCAAGTCTGTAAAGAAGTGGCTGGGCAACAACGCCATCATCGTCCTGATGCTGGCCGTGTCCCTCATCGTCGGCATCATCCACCCCAACTTCTTCGCACTGGCCAATATCATCAACCTGTTCAAGAACGTCTCTATCCGTTACATCATCGCTCTGGGCATTTCCGGCTGTCTGATCACCACCGGTAACGACCTGTCCGCAGGCCGTCTGGCTGGTTTCGCTGCCTGCCTGGCCTGCATCTTTGCGCAGACCGAGGGCGCTGCCGGCAAGTTCTACCCCAATATGCCCACTCTGCCCACCCCCGTGGTCTTCATCCTCGTCATCGCCATCTGCGCCATCGTGGGCCTGTGCAACGGCCTCGTGGTCAGTTACCTGAAGGTCCAGCCCTTCATCGCTACCCTGGGTATGCAGCAGGTGGTCTACGGTATCTGCCTCGTCTACACCGGCGGTACCCCCATCGGCTCTCTGAACAAGGACTTCACCTCTCTGGCCTCCAACACCCTCTTCGGTGTTCCTGTGCTGATCATCATCGCCCTCTTCGTGGCCTGCTGCTTCTGGTTCCTGTACAACAAGACCCGTCACGGCAAGTATATGTACGCCATCGGCGGCAACGAGGCTGCTGCTGAGGTGGCCGGTGTCAACGTTTACGCCACCAAGATCCGCATCTACATCCTGGCCTCCTGCATGTTCGGTCTGGCAGGCTGCCTGCTGGCTGCAAAGTCCGGCGGCGCATCCGTCAACACTGCAATGGGCTATGAGCTGGACGCTATCGCAGCTTCTACCATCGGCGGCGTCTCCACCACCGGCGGTGTCGGCACTGTCCCCGGCATCCTCGTCGGCGTGCTGGTCTTCGAGCTGATGAAGGTCGCTCTGCAGTTCATGAACGTCAACTCTTCTTACACTTACATCGTGCAGGGCCTTGTCATCATCGTGGCTGTTGCTATCGATATTCGCAAGTACCTCGCAAAGAAGTAATTTCCCTAAGAGAGCGCCTATCGGGCCGTCCACTCGTTGCAGTGGGCGGCCCACTTTGTTATAATAGGTTAAACCTCTCCGTCACGGCTGACGCCGTGCCACCTCCCCTAACGAGGGGAGGCTTTG